>LUMV01000108.1_pt1 | contig 24889 bp, 20 predicted proteins | sample 729731 | NCBI WGS metagenome assembly LUMV01 (sample SAMN03860301, study PRJNA289734) | marine metagenome | biome: seawater column; feature: ocean; material: water; isolation source: Red Sea water column Station 192 - depth 200m | place: Saudi Arabia: Red Sea | collected 2011-10-15 | depth 200 m
GTGTATATTTGACTCATTGAGTGAGTCAAATAAATTAATAATTCAGCTCAGAATAAAAACTTTAACGATAAGTTTGTGCAATAAACATTGGAGTTTGTGAATAGTTATATAGGAAGGAAAATGCCTATAGATCAAATTTCAAAGTGTCTTCACGACTGAGGTAGCTGAGTTTTACTTAGAACACAGAACAGGGACTTCTTCATTTTTCAGCAACATATCGGCGACTACTTCACTCACAAGTTTAGTTATTCCAAAAAGTGCTCTAGTCGGGTCGGTATCAAGCCAAGATAGAGATGGGAGTTCAGTACATAAGCCGACAAATTCCTGATCTTATTCAGACCACAAAAATACTAAAAGTATAGGATTGATTATTGATCATCATCAGTAAATTTCCATACTTTTAACTCAAGTGTTCAGATTATTTTTAATCCACCTCTTTTTGAAAATTTAGTTTAGCACAGAGAAGAGTTTTCTTTATTTTGGAGGAGAATTTATCAGTGACGATTTTTCTATTTTTAAAAATGTGGATGATTATTGTTGAATTTTTCGAAAAATAAAAGTGACCAAATTTAATCTCAGAACGATATTTAAAATGATCTCTGAATGCTTGCTTTTCCTAAATGTATTGATATACAATGATTTCAGATAATGTCACTTAATGAAATTTATTATAAAAAAGTGGGTGACTTTTGCCAAGGTTGGGGTCGCGAGTTCGAGTCTCGTTTCCCGCTCCAAATTCTAAAAGCCTCAATCAAAAGATTGTGGCTTTTTTTATGCCTATTTCCAATCATTTAGAACGGCGTGTTACTCAGCTTTTCTCAATTTTGAGTTTTATTAAACGTCAAGCCCTGTATCCTGACTTCAAAAAAAATGGCTAAAAGTGACCAAGAGTTGATACGGCTCGATTTCACTTTTGCTTGCTTTGGCACACTCTGTTGCCAGTATTCTTATTGTGAACTCCACATGATCAATAGAATGCTATGTCCAAGTAGAATTCCAAATTTATCTTGATGAACGGATTTTAGGCGCAGTAAAAAAACGACGATTTTCACCAAAATTCAAAGAACCGATCGCAGAATTTTCCCCCATTTTGTTATATGAGAAATATGCAAAAGCATACAAAAATAAGTCTAGCAAAGCATGTGATCATTTATCGTCATCTCATCGAAATATTTGTATGTGTCTGCATATAGATTGGGCGATAGGGTCTAAGGTCAATGATTATTTTAATATTGGGTTTAATCATTTTAATTGAGTGAATTCGTGTTAAAAAAAATTGCTTTAAATTAATGAAGTCATTTACGAATGATGCTCAGAGCTATGAATGGAAAACATAGCTTAATTAATTGAGTCCAAAGGATTTTGTATGAGCCATAAAATGCCATTAGAGGAAGTTACTTTAAATTAATTTCATAAAAAGTTAACGATATATTCAGTCGGCTGGCCATTTTTTGCAATTTATTTTTTTGCACCGAAGGTGATACTGGCGCTCAATCTCACAGGCGATATGGCGAAGTGGTCGTGACCCAGCAGGTATTACTACACAAGATCCTGAATTGGCAAAAAATCTGGATCCAATTGAAGGTGGGCGTCATTTAGCGCACTATTTACGTGTTTTGGTATTATAAGCACGAACCATGGCACGCGCATGCGACAAGTCACATTTGCATAATCTTGATCTTGAAGCTTTGGTGGCTTTAACTGTTGAAGCAGCGGCGATGGCATGTGTACCGCTTTCGGGCACAAACTGGGTATCTGGGCAAGTACAGTATTAACGTTAAATGGATAACACGTTTAAATGAGTGAAGATCGCCTCATGATTCTGGATGAGGCATTTCATGAAAGGCGATAGCATTTGTCGATAAATGATTTCGCTACACAGTCTCAACGTTCAAGGCTGATTCAGCAATTTCCTGCTTAGTCGAATCAGCTGATTGACTTAATTGATTGCACTATGATGAAGGTTTCTTCGCACCAACCTTTGCTTAATTGATGAGATATCCAGATGTGGTTCGATCTTTATTCCTTAAGAGCCACCATGATTAAGCGTGCATATTCTTCTTAGAGATGAATAATCTAAGGATTAAAAGCATAGCAGATTGCTGATTTGCATCGTCTGTACAGGATTTATGAGCTCTGTACTAGTTTTTATTGCAGTTTTTGTGCCTATGCTTCGATTGAGATGATGCCAAAATTAAGACAATATTTGAGATCAATATTGAGGTAATCCGATGTCTGAAAGCCAACAAATCAGCCAAAAAATTAGCGAACTGATTCGGTTGTTTTATGACGGTCAACATGCTGAGGACGGATTAGAAAGCAGCTTTTTAAAATGCCAACCTTTAAAAAGCCCATTTATAAAAAGCCAATTTGGTAATGCAGTGGCGGACATCAGCGCATCAATTCTTCAAGCCAAACGAGACAGGATACAACAGCGTAACGAAGGGGTGTACATCATCCAATCTGCCATCGATGATCGAAGTAGCAACTTAGCATTTTTGTTTGCGCCATTGATTTTGGCGAATTTAAATCGATCAACCATTTATTCAACCCAAATCACCGCACCTGTGTCTACGATATTATCGCCACACTATTCTCTAGACAGTGCGCTACAGCTTGATACAGACAAGGCATTGGGTGCGTTGAAACTAGATTTACAAATAATGGATGCCGATATAGATCCGTCTGAATTTCTCATCACACAAATCATCCAAGCCTTAATGCGTGCAGATCTGAGCAGTTTGATTTTGATTGTTGATCAAGACGTTGACCGTAATAGGTTAAACGTCGTGGCAGACTTTTTTCAGATCAACATCACTGTCATTTCATCGAATGACGCACCAGAAATTATGCCAAGCGCTGAAATAAACATGCATCAACTTTTATTTAAACGTAAAGATGAGACACATTCGCTATTAACCCGCATATTTTCAGAGCGTTTAGCGCAAGTAGTTTCGTTTGTGGTCGGTTTAACCGAAGCGCAAAGCACAGTTTTAATTGAAGATATGTTTTATGCCGAGCATATTTTTGAAAAGTTGTCTGTCTATGCCGAATATGTGCAAACGCAAATTCAATACAAGGAAAATAAACCACGGCGATTATTTGCGTCCTAAATGATATCGAAACGATCTTAGGCATTGATTATTCACTTAAAGTAGTGATCATTTCCCCCATACGAACACATGCCTGTTCAATCTCTGGCGACCATGCAAATGAACAATTTAACCGAAAATATGATGATTGATCGTGTTGTGGATTGAACAAACTACTGGGTGAAATGCAAATATTTTCCACAAGTAAAGTTTGATACAACGTATCTGCATTGACTGATTCAGGCATTTTAATCCACAGAAAATAGCCACTTTCGAAATATTGAATTTCGCAAGAGCTAGGCAATATGCGCTGTAAGGCCTGATAAAATTGCTTTTTATTTTGTGCAAGTGTACGGCGTAGCGTTCGAAGATGTTTTTCATAATGATGGCTAGAAATAAAATCTACTAAGGCATGTTGAATCAAAGGACTTGCCGAAAGCGTGCGCATTTGCTGACGATGTTGTATCGCTTCGGAATATCGCCCTGCATGTACCCAACCAATTCGAGTGCCCGAACCTAATAATTTGGAAAATGAAGAGCAGTGTAGTACATCATTGTCTTGGTCAAAATACTTCATGGAAAGCGGTTTTTGCTGTCCAAAATACATCTCTTGGTAGACATCATCTTCGATCAAATGCACTTGGTATTGTCGTAATAATTCTCCAATACGAGCTTTGATCTCGTCACTGACGGTAAAGCCGATCGGATTGTGACTATTTAGCATCAGCCAGCAGACTTTGATTGGATAGCGTTGCAATGCCTGCTCAAAGGCTTCTAAATCAAAGCCATACTGTGGATGCTCAGGAATACTAATCACCTGCAAACCGAGCCGTTCACTTGCCTGCCAAGCACCATAAAAAATGTGCTGTTGCAGTAAAATATAATCACCTGCTTGGGTGAGGGCTTCCAATGATAAATTCAGCGCATCAAGTGCGCCAGATGTAATCACAATGTCATCGGCACTGGTGGCAATGCCTTGTAGCATATACTTATTGGCGATGAGTTGTCGAAGTGCCAAATTGCCAGGTGGGAGATTGGCATTTTGCTGATAGCTAGGTCGCTTTTTTGCATGTTGAGCGATGATGCCCATCAAGCGTGGATTGAACAGTAGCTCATGATCTGGGAAAGCAGAACACAGTGGAATGATGTCTTGTTGTTGCGTATCTTTGAGGTAATGGAAAATCTGAGAATTAATTTCAATTTTGGCAGTGTGCTGTAAGGATTGTGCTGTTTGCGCCTGATCGGATAGAGTATCTGCAACATAGAATCCCGACTTCTGTTTGCTGTAGATCAAGCCTTGCGCTTCAAGTTGTTGATAGGCACTGAGCACCGTCATCAAGCTAAAGCCTGACTGTAGCGATTGTTCACGTAAAGAGGGCAGTTTTTGGTGTGCGGTTAAACTGCCATTTTGAATTAAAAGTTGAATCTTAGTGACGATCTGAGCTGACTTAAACATAATGCACTCAAGGCTTAAGCGATTGATGACTCGAAGAAATAAGTTCTAGTGAACACTTTTCTAAAATATAACAGATTTTTAAGGGAAGACTGCATCTGTTATAGTTTTTTGCCAAAAAACTGTATCTATTCCTTTTATCTATCGGCATACATAATTTGTGTATCGAGAGGTATTGAAGAACAAAGATAGAGGAGTAAGGCTCATGAATTCACAAGATCGTCGTCCACCTGCACCAAAATATCAAGACAGTACAATGTCAGACAAAGTCTTTAAACGAATGATTTTTTGGTTTGCATTTTATGTTTTTTTATTCTGTGTCGGTGTGTATTTTGCAGTGGGTGCCGATATGGCAATGTACGCATCATAGTTTACATTTAGAGTGACTTAAATTTAGAGCGATGAATTGATTGATCGTCGCTCTAATTTAGAGAATCTTTGTCGCATCAAAAAGGCAAGCTATTTATACCTTAAAGTCATCACCCAAATAAACACGGCGCACCGTATCATTTTCCAAGATATGCTGTGGTGTGCCTTCCGCAATCACACTGCCTTCAGACACGATATACGCCTTTTCACAAATCGCTAAAGTTTCACGGACGTTGTGATCGGTGATGAGTACGCCGATACCACGCTCTTTTAAATTTTTCACAATATCTTTAATGTCATTGACCGAGATCGGGTCAACGCCTGCGAATGGTTCATCGAGGAGCATAAATTTTGGATCAGAGGCGAGGGCACGTGCAATCTCAGCACGGCGACGTTCACCACCCGATACACTCATACCGAGTGAGTCACGAATATGGGTAATTTTAAAATCTTCCAATAATTCATCAAGACGCTGTTTGCGCTGTTGCTTGTTTAAGTCTTTACGGGTTTCCAAGATCGCCATGATGTTTTGACCAATGGTCAATTTGCGAAAAATAGAAGCTTCTTGAGGCAAATAGCCGATACCTTGCCGTGCACGCTCATGCATGGATAAGCTTGATAAATCCTGATCATCTAAGTGTATTGCACCTTTGTCCATGCGTACCAAGCCCACGACCATATAGAAGCTTGTGGTTTTACCTGCGCCATTTGGACCGAGTAAGCCGACGATTTGACCGCTTTGAATCTCAAAAGAAACGTCTTTGACCACCCAGCGTTTGCTATAATTCTTTGCGAGATGTTGAATACATAATGTTTGCACGGCAGAAGTGCTCATTAATCATTTACTCCAGAAAGGCTTTGTTGTGCAGATGGTGGAATGACGATTTGAATGCGTCCTTTCTTCTGACCAGTGCTGCCGCCATCAGCTTGAATGTCGCCTTTGCTCATGCTGTATTTGAGATTTTCACCTCGGAAGGTCGCACCATTTTGGCTTAAAAAGGCATTGCCTGATAGGGTGATAATGCCAGTTTCAGCATTGTAATTGATACGTTTGCCTTCGCCACGTGCGAGCCCCTTATTGCTATCCATTTGTTGTTGGAATTTGGCAGGAGAGCCGTTGGCAGTGACGGTTTTGATTTGATTATTGCTGTTGAGATTGGCAACGATTGCATCAGCTTCAAGTTTTAAGGTGCCTTGTTGGATCACCACATTGCCTGTATACGTAGTCACACCAGTCTTTTCGTTAAAGGTCGCACGCTCTGCTTCAAGGCTAATCGGCTTTTGACGGTCACTTGCCAAAGCAAATACAGCACTACTACTCAATAATGTTGTTCCCACAACAAGCAGTGTTAAAGCTGATCGTGAAGAAAAACGATTAGGACGCTGGTTCATAAAGACCTCGAATTGCAAAAAATTCATATTCGCCAGTATTCAAATTGGCTTTTAAGCCCTGACTTTGAAATTTTGCCTGTGGACTGGTGATCGTTACTGAACGATCTGTAAAGATTTGATTGGTTTTGGTATTACCATTGAGTTGATCGGTATCAAAGGTGATGCTTGGTGTTTGCTGATCACTGAGCTTTGATACTCGAACATTGCCGACGAGATTTACATTTTCATAATCATTAGTTGCGAAACCTTGATCGGCATGGAAGCTCGCATTGAGTTTACCATCTGCATACTGCACACCTTTCAACTGCTCAAGTACAGCATCGCCTGTTTGCATGTTCAAGGTCATGCCTTGAATCGTGGACTTGGCATACAGCTGTCCTTGCTCATCGGTTTGCGTGACTTGGATGTTCTTGGCATCGGAGTTAAGGTTGGACTGATTATTTGCTTCTAGTCGTTTACTTTTACCACTGAAATAATAAAAGCCTGCAACCACGGTTACAATGACCAGTGCAATACTGTAAAGCAGTCGTGTATCCATAGGTTAAAGCCTGTTCGCTGATCAATATTCCATGACAAAGTACTGGATTGGAAGCGTAAATTATCCAATCATTTTATGCGTATATTAATGTGGTGGGTAGAGAAATTTTTCAAGGACGTTTTCATATTCGCCCTTTGCATGCAGTAGCATATCGCAGACCTCTCGAACTGCACCTCGACCACCAACCGCTTCAGTGACTAAATCTGCTCTACGGCGGACTTCCACGTGACCATTTGGTACAGTAACTTTGACACCTGCAAGTGCAAATGCGGACAGATCAGGCCAGTCATCGCCCATATATAAGCAGTCTTCAGGCAAAAGGTTGAGCTGAGCGCAGGCTTCTCGCAGGGCAGTGCCTTTGTCTTCACGCCCCTGAAAAACAAAATCCACACCAAGATCAGACATGCGTTTATCGACGATATTGCTTTTACGGCCTGTGATAATGATGACTTTCATGCCGATGGACTGCACAAGCTTCATGCCTAAGCCATCACGAATATCAAAGTTTTTGATTTCATCACCATTATTGGTAAAGGTCACGAAACCATCGCTCAGAATACCATCGACATCTAAAACTAGTGCTTTAATATGTAGTGCTTTTTCGAGAAGAGCAAAAGAGCCCATGTTTATACTCCTGCACTGATTAAGTCATGCATGCTAATCACACCAACGACTTTGTCTTGATCATCAACCACGACGAATTGGTTAATTTTCTTTTCTTTTAATGAATCGAGCGCAGATACTGCACGTGCATTGGCATTGATGGTAAATGGACTTTTTGTCATCACTTCAGATACAGCGACATCTAAGCTGAGCTGTTGTTCATGATCTAGTAGTCGACGCAAGTCACCATCCGTAAATATGCCGAGAAGTTTACGTTCTTCATCGACAATGGTAGTCATTCCCAAGCGTTTGTTGGTCATCTCATACAATGCTTTATTCAGTGGCGTATTGGGCGATACGGTTGGAAGTTCATCACCCGTGTGCATCAGGTGTGTCACATGCAATAAAAGTCGCTTGCCTAATGCGCCAGCAGGGTGTGAACGTGCGAAATCATCTGCAGTAAAGCCACGTGCTTCAAGCAAAGCCACAGCAAGCGCATCACCAAGTGCGAGTGTTGCAGTGGTACTTGAGGTTGGCGCTAAGCCTAAAGGACATGCTTCTTGAGCTTTACCTAATGTTAATGCAACATTAGCATTTTGAGGCATTGGTCCAGTGTTATCTGCACTGATGGTAATCAATGGCACGTCAAGATGCTTGATCAAAGGCATGAGCATCATGATTTCATCGCTTTTACCAGAGTTGGAAATCGCAATTAACACATCACCACGAACTAGCATACCCAAATCGCCATGACCTGCTTCGCCAGGGTGCATAAAGAAAGAGGGGGTTCCTGTTGAAGCAAGTGTCGCAGCCATTTTTCGACCGATATGACCTGACTTGCCCATACCTGTAACTACTACACGACCTTTGCATTTCAAAATAATTTCACACGCATCAACGAAGCGTTGATCAATCTGCTGTGACAATATTTTTAAAGCTTGTTGCTCAATTTGTAAGGTTTCTAAAGCGCTTTCGATGAAATCAATACGTAGCTCATTTGCGGGCATCATGTCGCTCTGCCTAAATCTAATCTTTTCAATAATCAATAAATTGTATCATATAAACATGGTGCTATATGTATCGACTTTAAGATGCGAAGAGCACGTCTTACAATTTATTGAAGATATCTTTACATCAAAATTCAATAAAAAATGGCGCTCACTTACAAAGTGAACGCCATGCTTAATTGACATGTGGCGACTTGTTAAACTCGACCCATGACACCTTTGATGGTATTCATCAAATCAGCCGGTAAGACCACAGTTTTGGCATTGTTCGATTTCGACATATCTTGCATTGCCTTGACATATTGCTCACCAAGTAAATATGCCACTGGGATTTCTTTATCACCGATTGCACCAGTGACCAATTCAATTGCTTCTTGTGATGCACGTGCCAGTACGACTTGAGCTTCAGCATCACGTTTAGACGCTTCAAGACGACCATCTGCTTCCAAGATTGCGGCTTGTTTTTCACCATCTGCTTTGGTGACTGTTGCACGACGCTGACGTTCAGCTGCGGCTTGTGCTTCCATTGCAGATTGCATGGTTGAGGATGGCTTAATGTCTTGGATTTCAACAGTTTTGAGTGTAATACCCCAATCTGCAATATCATCTGAAATCGCTGCTTTGAGTTTTGCTTTGATGTGATCACGTGATGATAATGCATCATCTAAAGCCATTTCACCGACGATAGAACGCAGTGTGGTTTGGACTAAGTTTTGGATCGCCCATGCGTAGTCTTCAATACCGTAAACTGCTTTTTCAGGAGAGGTGATGTTGATGTAAGATACGGCATTCATGATGATGACCGCATTATCTAATGTAATTACTTCTTGTGAAGGAATATCTAAGACAATATCTTTAGTGGTGACTTTGAATGCCACTTTATCCATAAAAGGGATAATCCAGTTAATCCCTGGTGTCAGCGTGCGGTTGTATTTTCCCCAACGTTGTACAATAAATTTGAAACCTTGCGGTACGATCGCCACCATGTTGTAAGCAACGACGACGGCGAGTACCAGTAAAATAATTACAAATTCCATAATATTATCCTCTGATTAAAATTTTCGTATGGCGAGGTGAGTTTCCTGCGCTTTTGTGATTTCAATTATTGTGATTGATTCGGTTGAACCACCAACTGATTGCCCAAAATATCTGTTACGGTGACACGGTCGCCAACTGCTACAGGTGTTAATATTCGACAAGTCCACTCATCAGCGCCCAGTACAGGCATCGGAAAGCGAACGACCGCTTCATTATGCTCAGGTAAAACTTGAATGACCATGCCGACTTGCCCAATAGTTGCTTCACGTGAAAGTCCTGCATTGGTCGCATCTTTCGATAGTGCAGGTTTAGCAAACTTAAACCAAAGTACCATCACGATGACGGATAAAACGACCCAAATAAAAATTTGCATGGCGATAGGTAAGGTCGGAATCAACCACACTAAGCCACTGACAACCACCGCAGCCAAACCAAACCAAAAAATGGTAAAACTTGGAATAAAAATCTCAAGCACCATCAAGATCAAGCCAAGTATCAGCCAGTGCCACGGTTCGATATTATAATTCATTCGCAATGTCCTTTTTATGAAATAAGTTTTTTGTCATCTTAGCTGAAATTTTAAGCGAAGTCTTAAAACTTCGCTTTGGGTGGTGCTAAAAAGGCTTGTGGCGAATGCTTGAATTCAGCAATGATTTTTTTGATCCTTGGCATTTGGCGTTGTGCTGCTCGCTCACCCTCAAGGATCGACTCATTACGTGCTTCGAGATCAAGTACACCAAGGTGTCCAATTGCAGGTTGAATCACTACATCAGCTTGTTGTAATTCATTATTGATACTTTGCTGACCCATAATGTTGATGGTTTGATCAAGCAAGCCCCACAGATTCATCGATTTAGCATTCTTTGGACGTGCAGAAATATCTACTGCAATCACGATATCAGCGCCCATACTTTTCGCCGTACTGACAGGAATTGGACTGACCAAACCACCATCGACATATTTTTTACCGCCAATTTCCGCAGGAACAAAAATGTTTGGAATACTACACGAAGCACGCACTGCCTGACCTGCATTGCCTTTGATAAATTCTGCTTTTTTGCCAGTATTGAGCTCAGTAGCGACGGCTGCAAAGCGTTTTGGAAAGTCTTGAATCGATTTATTACCGACGTGTTGATTGACATAGTCTTGTAGTTTTTGCCCAACCACAAAACCTTGACGACTAATCGTCAAATCACGAATATCTGATTCTTCGAGCTTTAGGGCGATTTCTTGTAGTTGATATGGTGTTTTTCCTGAAGCATAAATACTACCGACGAAGCTTCCAGCACTTGTTCCTGTGACGATCTTAGCTTTGATGCCGTGCGATTCTAAGACTTTAATCACGCCGATATGGGCAAAACCTTTGGCCCCACCACCACCCAATGCAAGGGCGATCACAGGTTCACGGGCTTTTTGTACAGGCGTCGGATTGGGTTTTTTATTGCCAAAATCACAAGCACTGATGGCAATGCTCAGCGCGGCAATACTGGTCAGTTTGATGAGATTGGAAGATGTGCGGGGATTTATCATGTGAATAAGCTTAAACATCGTAAAACTGTTCTGCTCATAGTACATGGATTTAAGGTCAGACCAAAGTGCAAAAAAGCTGTAATCCGAATAACATTCGTGCGGTACTTAGACTCAGGTCTGTATTTTTTCTTTTTTGGCTTGGTACATGTTGAGATCAGCTTGCTGCGCTGCATGCAACAAACCTCGCCTTGGATCACGCATCGCCATACCGAGCGCAGCAGAAATATTGGCGTGGTTGAGTGCATCTTCTAGATGTTGACAGATTTTTCCCGCATCGACTAGCACGGTATTGACACACAAAATCGCAAATTCATCGCCGCCAAGTCGGACGATCATATGTTGATCTGAGATGGATGCTTTTAATACCTTGGCGGTGGCTTGCAATAATTCATCACCTGCAGAATGACCGAATAGATCATTGGTGATTTTGAGATCATTGAGATCGATAATGATGATCGCAACAGGATGCCCATAAAGTTTGCACCGGGCTTCTTCTGCATCAATGACTTGATCCCAGCCACGGCGATTGACCAAGCCCGTGAGATGATCTGTAAATGCTTCGACTTGAAGGCGTTCTAGTTGGCGAAGTTGGGCGCTGGTACGTAGCTCTGCTTGTAAAATATAACTGAGAAGCGATGCCATTTGTTCAATTAAAGGTGCTTCATCGAGTAAAGATTTAGGCTGAGGTTGCGGATCGATTGCACAGATCGTTCCAAAGATACTGCCATCTTCATGATATAGCGGCTGTCCGATATAGGCTTTGATCGGAACTTGCTGTGCAATTGGGGCATTGGCATACAGTGGAATTTCTTCAGAGCGTGGTGCGATACGGGGTGCTTTGCCTTTAACCATGTGTGAGCAAAATGAATCTTCCCAACAAAATACATGACCAGGTTTGACATCATAGGCATAATCTTCAGATTGCAATACGATCCAGTCCTTATCCTCTACTCGGGTAATCATCCACAGATCAAAGCCATATCGAGCGTGTAGAAATTTTAAAACGCTTTGACCGACTTCCTGAAAATTTTTAAAACCATGTACATCCATTGGCACCACCTCGATAAACCCTTCTGATTATAGCGATGTTTAGTGTTTTAAGCACTTGACTTGGAAAATATTATGTAACATTGAGCGTTACGCTATTTTCATTTTCGAAAAAGATTCGCTATGATATTCATCAAATTGAAAGAAATTGTTTTTTATGAGTATTGTTCGGCGAAGTTCGCTTAATAAATGCACCATTTCCCGTGCTACTGATCATTTATGAGAAAAAATTGCATGCACAACATCAACCGCAAACAACCAAAAGCTACAGTCTGGAACAATGCATGAACGCTACAGCAAAAAAATATATCGTCGCATTCGATCAAGGCACAACCAGTTCACGAGCGATTGTATTCGACCATGACGCCAATGTGGTGAGTATTGCACAGCGTGAATTTAGTCAGATCTATCCAAAGTCAGGTTGGGTCGAGCATGATCCAATGGAAATTTGGGCATCGCAAAGCTCAGTGTGGGTGGAAGCGCTGGCGCATGCAGGGATTTCGAGTGAACAAGTGGCGGCGATCGGCATTACTAACCAACGGGAAACGACGATTGTTTGGGATAAACAAACAGGTAAGCCAATTTACAATGCGATCGTTTGGCAGAGCCGTCAAAGCATCGAAATCTGCAATCAGCTGAAACAGCAAGGTTTAGAAGAACACGTTAAAAACGTCACTGGGTTGGTAATTGATCCGTATTTTTCAGGCACAAAAATTAGATGGATACTCGATCATGTTGAGGGTAGCCGTGAGAAAGCTGAAAAAGGTGATTTGCTGTTTGGTACGGTAGATACGTGGTTGGTCTGGAAACTGACCCACGGCGAAGTACATGTCACAGACTTTACCAATGCTTCACGCACGATGTTGTTTGATATTCACAAACTTGATTGGGATGACAAGTTACTCAAAGCTTTAGATATTCCCAAAGCGATGCTTCCTGAAGTGCGCTCATCTTCAGAAGTGTATGGGCATACTTATACAATCAGTGGTCAAGAAACTCGCATTCCCATTGCAGGCATTGCAGGAGATCAACAGGCGGCATTGTTTGGTCAAATCTGTGTCGAGTCTGGTCAGGCAAAAAACACCTATGGCACAGGTTGTTTCTTGCTAATGAATACAGGTAAAGCAGCCGTACGTTCGGAACACGGTCTAATTACTACCATTGCATGCGGTAAAAATGGTGAAGTGAATTACGCCTTAGAAGGCGCAATCTTCAATGCGGGTTCGAGCGTACAATGGCTACGTGATGAGCTGAAAGTCATTCATGATTCGCATGATTCAGAATATTACGCAACCAAAGTCAAAGACAGTAATGGTGTCTATGTCGTGCCTGCATTTACAGGGCTTGGTGCGCCGTATTGGGATCCCGATGCACGTGGTGCAATCTTTGGTTTAACTCGTGGTGCAAGCTGTGAGCATATTATTCGTGCAACTTTAGAATCTATTGCATATCAGACACGTGACGTGTTAGATGCGATGCAAAAAGATGCTTCGAAAAACGATACGGATATTTCCCTGCAAAAACTGCGTGTCGATGGCGGTGCGACAGGAAATAATTTCCTGATGCAATTCCAATCTGATATTTTAGATGTGCCTGTCGAGCGTCCAACACTGAAAGAAACCACAGCAATGGGAGCTGCATTCTTAGCAGGTTTGGCGGTTGATTTTTGGCAAGATATTGATGAGTTGAAAGAAAAAATCTCTATTGATCAAACCTATACACCGACCAATGATAAAGATGAAATGCAAGCATTGTACAAAGGCTGGCAAAAAGCGGTAAAACGCACGCGAGATTGGGAATCAGAATAACAGCATAATCTAGGAAGAGATGTGATGGGCTTAATTCTTCGACATCAGCAAACCATCGAATTGGTCAAGTCGAGAGGCTATATCAGTATAGATGAGTTAGCACAGCACTTTAATGTTACACCGCAGACGATTCGCCGTGACATCAATCAACTGGCTGATGAAGGTTTATTACGCCGTTATCATGGCGGTGCAGCCTATGATTCATCGAGTGTTGCCAACACAGAGTACAGTATGCGTGCAGGGCAGTTACTTGAAGAAAAGCGCCGTATTGCCGAAGCAGTTGCCAAAGATGTGCCTGATCATGCCTCGATTTTTATCAATATTGGTACAACCACAGAAGCGATTGCACATGCACTGTTGCAACATAGCGGTTTAAAAGTCATTACCAATAATCTCAATGTCGCCAAAATCCTCAGCAGTAAGCAAGACTTCGAAGTGATGATTGCCAGCGGTCGAGTGCGTCCCGATGGCGGGGTAATCGGTCAGGCAACGGCTGACTTTTTTAAACAATTTAAAGTCGATTATGCGCTAGTTGGGATTAGTGGTATTGATCAAGATGGCACATTACTTGATTTTGATTTTCAAGAAGTCTGTGTGTCCCAAGCGATTATGGTGGGTGCAAGGAAGATATTTTTAGCTGCGGATAGTTCAAAGTTTGGACGCAATGCGATGAATCGCTTAGCGAGCTTAGATCAAGTCGATCGCATTTATACCGATGAAATGCCTGAAAAAGTCTATGTTGATCGGATCAAAGCATCTGGTATACCGCTGATTATTGCGGAATAAGTCAAATAAGATTGAGTTAATATTTTTAAAATTAAACATTTAAATAACTTTCATTGGTTTGAAATAAAATTTCTAAAAGCTAAAAATGTTCGAAAATATTCGTAATTTCTCAAAAATAACGCTTGATTATGTTCGTTTTAAGGTTTAATATTTTCATTATAGAAAATTAATAAGATGTGTGGTGTGCTATGCAACAACTTCAATCGTCCCAAAGTATCTTTGATTTATTCGTCGTTGGTGGCGGGATCAATGGTGTCGGTATCGCCAATGATGCAGCAGGGCGAGGACTATCAGTATTTCTTTGTGAAAAAGACGATTTAGCCAGTCATACTTCTTCGGCGAGTAGTAAGTTGATTCATGGTGGCTTGCGCTATTTAGAACATAAAGAATTTCGGTTGGTACGTGAAGCATTGGCTGAGCGTGAAGTTCTGTTGGCTAAAGCACCGCACATTATCAAACCGATGCGTTTTATCATGCCTCATCGTCCGCACTTGCGTCCTGCATGGCTTATTCGCACAGGTTTATTTTTCTATGATCATTTGGGTAAACGCAAAAAATTATCAGGTTCGAACAATGTCTTTTTTAAAGAAGATAGCCCGCTACAACCTGCGATCACTCGTGGTTTTGAATATTCAGACTGTACCGTTGATGATGCACGTTTAGTCGTTCTCAACGCCATGCAAGCACGTGAAAAGGGCGCACAAATCATGACACAAACTCGTTGTGTTTCGGCAAAGCGTGAAGATGGGCTGTGGGTAATTGATCTTGAAAATACGCACGGACAATTCCAAATCAAAGCCAAAGTATTGGTCAATGCAGCAGGACCGTGGGTATCGCAGTTTATCCGTGAAGATGTGCAAATCAAATCCCCATATGGTATTCGCCTGATTCAGGGTAGTCATATCATCGTACCAAAACTGCATGACTTGGATAAATCTTTCATCATGCAAAATGACGATGGTCGGATTGTATTTGCGATTCCTTATTTAGATAAATTTACCATGATTGGTACGACAGATCGTGAATATGAAGGCGATCCTGCCAAAGTAGCAATCACCGAAGAGGAGATTGCTTACCTGATCAAAATCAGTAATGAACATTTTAAAGCACAACTACAGCGTGAAGATGTGGTGAGCACTTTCGCAGGTGTGCGTCCATTATGTGATGATGAGTCGGATAATCCTGCGGCGATTACCCGTGACTACACTTTGTCTTTGATCCAAGATCAGGCTGATCAAGCACCGATGCTTGCGGTATTTGGTGGGAAGTTGACGACTTATCGCAAACTTGCAGAGTCGGCGATGAAGCAATTGCGTCCATTTTTTAAAGATAAAATGCAAGCAAGTTGGACGGCAAAAGAAGCCTTACCTGGTGGTGAAAATATCACGTCGATTAAACAGTTAATTTCTGAAGTTCAAGAGAAATGTGTTGGCGTTTCAGAAGGTCTTGCAACTCGTTGGGTCAATGCCTACGGCTCACGAGTTTGGACGATGCTTGCACATATTCGCAAGGTCGAAGGTTTAGGTTATGACTTCGGTGAGGGCTTGTATTCTCAAGAAGTAGATTACCTGATTGAGCATGAGTGGGCTCGTCACAGTGCGGATATTCTATGGCGTCGTAGCAAACTGGGTCTGTCGTTCCCTGCGGATAAAGTAGCAGAGTTGGATCATTATCTTTCAGAGAAGATCGTAGCGTTAGATGCGGCTTGAACCTAGTCGATCATTCAAAATGATATAAAAAAGCAGATTCGAAAATCTGCTTTTTTTTATTGCTTAATTATTGACCTTTAATTCAAATCAACGAATCGGCTGACCTGATTGCGCATGTTTTTTTAGCAATTCAGGTGCTTTAAATCGCTCACCAAAACGGTTTTCTAAGTCATTAGCACGTTGCAAGGCTTTAACCAAACCATATTGATTTAAGAATTGAATCGCACCGCCAGTCCACGGCGCAAAGCCGATACCAAAGATCGAACCGACATTGGCGTCAACCACCGAAGTCAGGACATTTTCCTCGTAGCATCGTAAGGTATCCAATGCTTGTACAAAAAGGATGCGATCAATCATATCTTGTTCGTTGATGTCATGATCTTTTTGCCAATGTGACAAGCCTTCCCATAGATATTTTTTGCCATCGCTCGGATATTCATAGAAACCTGCACCAGCAGCTTTACCTTTACGTTCATGTTTGTGGATCATCTCTGCAATCACGTCTTCGACAGGTGATTTCGGCAGGTCTTTGCCTTCAGCTTGGAGCGCTTTTCGAGTTTCATTGGTGACATGCTCACTCAAGCTTAGGCTGACTTCATCTTGAATGGCAAGTGGTCCAACTGGCATGCCTGCTTTGAGTGCAGCCATTTCAATCTTGGCAGGGTGTACACCCTCTGCAAGTAAACGCATACCTTCTTGTACAAAAGTGCCGAATACACGACTGGTAAAGAAGCCACGGCTATCATTGACCACGATTGGTGTTTTAGCGATCTGCTGTACAAAGTCATAGGCACGTGCCAAAGTTTCATCTGAGGTTTCATGACCTTTGATGATTTCAACCAATTGCATCTTATCGACTGGACTAAAAAAGTGTAGCCCAATGAAGTTCTTGGCATTTTTACTGGCCTGTGCTAAACCTGTAATTGGTAAAGTTGAGGTATTCGATGCCATCACACCACCGTCTATCAGATACTGTTCGGCCTCTTCGGTAACTTTGGCTTTGAGTGCTTGATTTTCAAATACCGCTTCAATGATCAAGTCACAGCCTTGCAAATCTATGGCATCAGCAGTCGGTTGAATGAGCGCAAGAATTTGATCTTTTTTCTCAGCAGTCATACGACCACGTGATACACGTTTTTCGAGTAGTTTTTGGCTATAGCTATACGCTTTGCCTTTTTCCGCTGCTTCAATACTGACATCTTTTAACACAACAGGCACGCCTTTGATTGCTGTCGAGTAGGCGATGCCTGCGCCCATCATTCCTGCGCCTAATATACCGACTTTTGTCGCTTGCCATTTTTCAATGTTTTTCGGGCGACTTTCACCTGCTTTAATTGCATTCAAGCCGTGCCAAAAAGTACCGATCATATTCTTTGATACTTGACCTGTGGCAAGTTCAGTAAAATAACGACTTTCGATACGCAGTGCAGTATCGACATCGACCTGCGCACCTTCAACGGCCGCCGCCATGATCGCCTCAGGTGCAGGATAACAGCCTTTGGTTTTGCTACGGAGCATCGCAGGGGCAATGGCAAGGACTTGCGCAACAGCAGGTGTTTTCGGATCGCCACCTGGGATTTTGTAGCCTTTCACATCGAAAGGTTGCTGACTTTTTGGATTAGACTTTACCCACGCTTTGGCTTTGTCGAGTAATTCTTCATTCGAGCTTGCTGTGTCATGAATTAAGCCAAGTTGAACCGCTTGTTCAACGCCAAACTGTTTGCCTTCCATGAGGAACGGAAAAGCAGTTTGCAGCCCAAGCAAACGCACCATGCGAACGATACCACCGCCACCCGGTAGCAGTCCTAAAGTGACTTCAGGTAAACCAAATTTTGCTTTCGCATCTTGCAGGGCAATACGATGATGACAGCCTAATGCCAACTCCCAACCACCACCAAGTGCTGTACCGTTTAGGCAAGCCACCACAGGCACGCCAAGTGTTTCGATCTGACGAAATTGTACTTTCATGCTTTCGATCATGTTGAAAAATTCTGTGGCATGTTCAGGTGTGGCTTGGATTAATTCATCCAAGTCACCGCCTGCAAAAAATGTTTTCTTTGCTGAGGTAAAAATAATCCCTGCAATTTGATCTTTCTCTGCAAGTATTTTCGTCGTTGTTGCTTCTAGAGCCTCACGGAAATCTGCATTCATGGTATTGGCAGATTGATTTGGTGAATTTAAAGTTAAAATCACGATGTTGTCGGCATCTTTTTGATATTGAATTGCGCTCATTATGATGTCCTGATATTGATGTAATTACTTAAAATCTGAAATTTAAATTACTAAAAATGTCGGCGAGGCAGTGCTTGCGAGGCGAGGCAGATCGAAAAAAGCGCAGTTGACATTTGGTTAATGAGTATTTTTTTCGATCAACTCAACGAAGCAAGTACCACGTAGCTAGTTTTTAGACTCGCTCAATAATTGTGGCAATACCCATCCCACCACCAACGCACAACGTCGCTAGCCCACGTTTTAAATTTCGGCGCTCTAATTCATCCAGTAAAGTACCGAGAATCATGGCACCAGTTGCGCCAAGCGGATGTCCCATCGCAATCGCACCACCATTGACATTGACCTTATCCATCGGCACCTTTAGCTCATTGACGAAACGCATCACCACTGCGGCAAAGGCTTCATTGACTTCAAACAAATCAATATCATCAATGGTCAGTCCTGCTTTGGCTAAGGCTTTACGTGCCGCAGGTGCAGGCCCTGTGAGCATGATGGTTGGATCAGTGCCAACCAATGCCGTAGACAGGATTTTTGCACGAGGTTTAAGGTTCAACTCTTGAGCCATTTTCTCTGAACCAATCAATACAAGTGCTGCACCATCGACGATACCTGAGGAGTTGCCTGCATGATGCACGTGATTGACTTTTTGTGCTTCAGGATACTTTTGTAATGCCACCGCATCGAAGCCCATATTGCCCATCATTTCAAAACTTGGATTGAGCTTGGCGAGATTTTCCGCTGTAGTATTACCACGGATGAATTCATCTTTATCTAAAATGGTCACACCCGCCTGATCTTTGACAGGGACAATAGATTTTTCAAAATAACCATTCGCCTGTGCATTGGCAGCTTTTTGTTGTGAATTGACCGCAAAGGCATCGACATCTGCGCGGCTATAGCCATCAAGTGTTGCAATCAAATCTGCGCCGACACCTTGCGGGACAAAGGCAGATTTCAGATTGGTTTCAGGATCAAGCGCCCACGGTCCACCGTCAGAACCCATCGGAATGCGTGACATGGATTCGACACCGCCTGCAACGATCAAATCTTCCCAACCTGAGCGGACTTTTTGTGCAGCGAGATTTACCGCTTCTAAGCCTGAAGCACAAAAGCGATTGATTTGTACTCCTGCGACATGATCACTCCAACCTGCGGCAATGGCAGCGGTTTTGGCAATATCGCCACCTTGATCGCCAATCGGCGTAACACAGCCGAGAATCACATCTTCGACTTTGGAGGTATCGAGTTGATTGCGCTGTTCTAAGGCGTGAAGTAGGGTAGTAACGAGGGAGATGGGTTTGACTTCGTACAGGCTACCGTCTTTTTTTCCTTTACCACGTGGGGTGCGGACGGCATCAAAAATATAAGCCTCGCTCATGTGCAATTCCTATGTCTATTCAAAAAATTCCTGCATGTAGTGTACAGAATCGACGTTGATCTGCAATGACACGAATGTTTAATCGCAGTGATGGAAAATGCTAGTTTGTGCAATTTATTTGACAGATACGCTTTATTGCATCTTCTTCATAAAAATTTTGAGAAAAAACTGTTAGAATACAGCCTCTAAAAAAATTGATGAACATTTGAGAGTTATTATGTCACTGGAAGCCTTGACCGCTGAAGCGCTGACGGCGATTGCCGAAGCCAATGAACTTGCCACACTTGATCAAGTCCGTGTGCAATTTACAGGGAAAAAGAGTCAACTTGCAGAACAGTCTAAAGCCTTAGGCAAAATGGATCCTGAACAACGTAAAGTTGAAGGGGCAAAAATCCATGCCGTGCGTGAGTCGATCAACAATGCTTTGACCGCACGTCAAGCTGAGCTACAACAGCAAGCCTTGACGGCGAAACTTGCCAGCGAAACCATTGATATTAGCCTACCAGGTCGTGGTCAGCAGGTCGGTAGCATTCATCCAGTGACTCAAGTACGAGAGCGGATCAGTCAATTTTTTACCAAAGCAGGCTTCGTGGTGGCAGAAGGGCCTGAAGTCGAAGATGATTATCACAACTTTGAAGCCTTGAATATTCCAAGTCATCACCCTGCACGTGCCATGCACGATACCTTTTATTTTGATGCTCAGCATTTATTGCGTACGCATACATCGGGTGTGCAAATCCGTACCATGGAAACGGCAAAACCACCGATTCGCATCATTTGCCCAGGTCGTGTTTATCGCTGTGACTCAGATCAAACCCATTCGCCGATGTTCCATCAGATCGAAGGGTTGTACGTGACTGAAAATACCAACTTTACTGAATTTAAAGGCATCATCATCAATTTATTAGAAGCCTTTTTTGAAAAAGAACTTACCGTGCGTTTTCGCCCATCGTATTTCCCATTTACCGAGCCAAGTGCCGAAGTGGATATTATGGACGAGCGTGGTAAATGGCTAGAAGTCATGGGCTGTGGCATGGTGCATCCAACTGTGTTGCAAAATTGTGGAATCGACCCAGAGCAATATTCAGGCTTTGCGTTTGGATTAGGGATAGAGCGTTTCGCTATGTTGCGTTATGGCGTAAATGATTTGCGCATGTTCTATCAAAATGACGTGCGTTTCTTACGTCAATTCGCCTAAGTCCAAGTCCAAAGTTTGAGGAAAATGAAATGAAAATTAGTGAAAATTGGTTGCGTGCTTGGGTGAATCCTGCGGTCGATAGCGACACATTGGCAGATCAACTGACCATGCTTGGTCTGGAAATTGACGACAGCTCGCCAGTGGCAAAACCATTTACAGGTGTGGTGGTCGGTGAAGTGTTGACGGTGGAGCAACATCCTGATGCCGATCGCTTGCGAGTGACCACGGTGAATATCGGCGAAGCTGAACCTGTGCAAATCGTCTGCGGTGCGCCGAACGTGACCGTTGGTATGAAAGCGCCAGTAGCAACTATTGGTGCGGTATTACCAGGTGATTTTAAAATTAAAAAAGGCAAACTGCGTGGCGTTGAGTCAAACGGTATGCTGTGCGGTGCATCGGAAATTGATTTAGAAGATCAAATTGATGGATTATTAGAATTACCTGCGGATGCGCCTGTCGGTGTCAATATTCGTGATTATCTGAAACTTGATGATCGTGTGATTGATATTAGCATTACACCAAACCGTGGTGACTGTTTTAGTATTCGTGGTATCGCTCGTGAAGTTGCTGTAATCAATCAACTCAGCGCACAAGCACCTGAAATTCAAGCCGTGCCTGCAACGATTTCAGCGCAAAAAACAGTGAATGTCACAACAGAAGCCTCACCTCGCTATCTTGGTCGTGTCATTCAAAACGTTAATACTAAAGCACCGACACCTGACTGGATGGCGCAAGCCCTGACCAATTCAGGGATTCGTAGTCACAGCATTTTGGTTGATATTACCAATTATGTATTGCTTGAACTTGGTCAACCTTTGCATGCTTTTGATGCAGATAAAATCGAAGGGAATGTCAATGTCCGCCAAGCGACACAAGGCGAAAAACTGGTATTGCTGAATGACCAAGAAGTGGAATTGCAAGACGATGTCACAGTGATTGCAGATGATCAAAAAGTCTTGGCAATTGGTGGCATCATGGGCGGACTGTCATCGAGTGTGACTGATGATACGCAAAATATTTTCCTTGAAAGTGCGTTCTTTGCACCACTTGCGATCGCAGGGCGTGCACGCCGTTTTGGTTTACATACCGATGCCTCACAGCGTTTTGAGCGTGGTGTAGATTTTGAATTGCCTGCTTTGGCGATGGATCGTGCCAGTCAATTGATTCAACAATTGGCAGGTGGTGAGTTTGGTGAAGTGATCACGGTTGAAAATGTCGCTCTTTTACCAAAACGTGAGCCAATTCAACTGAGCCAAGTACAAGTGGATAAGTTACTCGGTTTCCATGTTGAAGCGTCATTTATCCAAGATGTGTTGACTCGACTTGAGTGTGGAGTGGTTGCACATGGTGATGCAGACAATCAAACTTGGTCGGTGACTCCGCCATCGCATCGTTATGATTTAGCGATTTATCAAGATTTGGTCGAAGAAATTGCTCGTATCTACGGCTATGATAATATTCCGACCACTAAGCCGAATATGCAAATCACTTTGGAAAATTATCAAGATCAAAGTGAAATAGGGCAGTTGCGTCAGACCTTGGTGGCGCTTGGTTATCAAGAGGCGATTAGCTTTAGTTTTGTCGATGCCAAACTAGAAAAACAGCTCAATCCACAAGTCAATGCCTTGGCTTTGGCGAATCCGATTTCGAGTGATTTGGCGGTGATGCGTAGCACGTTATTGTCTAGCTTAATTCCATGTGTGCAATACAACTTAAATCGTCAGCAAGATCGGGTACGTTTCTTCGAACTAGGTTTGCGTTTTGATTATCAAACCGCTTCATCAATCCATGATCTCAAACAAATCCCAACTTTGGCGATGATTGCAGTTGGCTCAAAAGCACCTGAGCAATGGCATGTCAAAACGCAAGACATGGATTTTTATGACCTAAAAGGCGAAGTCGAAGCGTTAATTGACACCGCACATATCAATGTTGAATATCAACGTTCTGAACGTGCTTGGTTGCACCCAGGTCAGTCGGCTGAGATTGTGGTTAATTGTCAGTCTGTGGGTTATTTCGGACGTTTGCATCCGTCATTAGAAGCAGAATTAGATCTTGGCGTGACTTGGGTTGCCGAAATAGATCAAAGCGTGCTTTTGCAACCGTATGTATATAATTTTACAGAATTATCACGATTTCCTCTGGTTCGACGTGATATTGCACTTGTAATTGATGCTAATATTGCGTTAAGTTCAATAGAAACAACGATCAAGCAATCTGCGGGTGAGTTTTTGTCAGCGAGTTGGTTGTTTGATGTCTACACAGGACAAGGCGTTGAAACGGGACACCGTTCATTAGCTTTTGCTTTGCTTTTCCAACATCCTTCACGGACATTGGAAGATGCAGAAATAAAGCAAGCGATGGATCGTGTAATTGAAAGCCTAGAAACAACGTATAAAGCTAAATTGAGGGCCTCATGACAGCATTAACAAAAGCCGAAATGGCAGATCACTTAAGTGAGAAGACCAACTTAAATCGTAGGGAAGCGAAGCAATTGGTTGAGTTATTTTTCAACGAGTTGAGTCAGGCATTGATTGATGGCGATCAAGTCAAGCTTTCGGGTTTTGGTAATTTTGAACTGCGTGACAAACGTCAGCGTCCAGGTCGCAACCCAAAAACGGGTGAAGAAATTCCAATCACTGCACGTCGTGTTGTGACTTTCCGTGCGGGTCAGAAGTTTAGACAACGTGTGGAAAATGAACAAATTGATGACTAATCGTCGATGTGTATATGAATGAAATAAATAGGGCTTCGATTGAAGCCTTATTTTTTTGTGCTATTTTGATCTGCACTGATGACATAACAATTAAGCCACCACATGACCGACAATCTGCAACTTAATCCATCATCTGCACAGCCAATACATTCGGCACAGCCAACTCACTCTAAAAATCCCCACTTTAGTCTATGGCTATTGCTCAGCCTATATTTGGCGCAAGGTTTACCTGTCGGATTTATGACCCAAGCCTTGCCTGCATTGCTACGTCATTATGGCGTATCACTTGCAGAGATCGGGGTATCAGGTTTATTGATGTTGCCGTGGGCGATTAAATTCTTATGGGCACCTGTGGTCGATCAATTTGGGTCTCGACGTTTAGGGCATTATCGTGCGTGGATTATCTTTACCCAAAGTTTGACCTTGATGTGTTTGGTGGCATTGGCATTTTTACCGATCGATCAAATGGCAAATCCTGCGATTCTGTGGGGATTGTTTACGGTACTATTTTGCCTCAATCTATTTTGTGCAACGCAAGATATTGCCACCGATGGCTTAGCAGTCAATATTTTAAAGAAAGGACAATTACACTGGGGAAATAGCTTTCAAGTCATTGGTTCACGGCTCGGTTTCTTGATCGGCGGTGGGGCAGTGCTGTATGCGATCGATGTATTGTCTTGGAAAATGACATTTCTATTGCTTAGTCTTGGGGTGTTTCTCAATAGTATTCCAGTATTGTTTTACCGTGAGCCACAGAAAGTTCAACGCACAGATCCAATGAATACGCCGATTGCTAGAAATTCAATCTTGCTCAAGTTTAAACAAGGCTTGGCATATCTTTGGCAAAGTCCTGAATTAAAATTGTGGTTTTTCGTTTTACTGACGTACAAAGTCGCTGATGGTTTATGCGGTCCAATTATTAAGCCGATGATGATTGATATGGGGCTCAGCCTAGCGCAGATCGGCTTAAACGTGACGATATTTGGTGCGGTC
>LUMV01000446.1_pt1 | contig 23701 bp, 30 predicted proteins | sample 729731 | NCBI WGS metagenome assembly LUMV01 (sample SAMN03860301, study PRJNA289734) | marine metagenome | biome: seawater column; feature: ocean; material: water; isolation source: Red Sea water column Station 192 - depth 200m | place: Saudi Arabia: Red Sea | collected 2011-10-15 | depth 200 m
TATTACATACCCTGCTCTTGTACCCCAAGACATTGGAATAATTGGATAAGTGATCTTAATACTATCTACGAGAATGGGTATAGAGACTATAAATAAATTCGAAAGAATTGTAGTAAATTTTCTTAATGAGTTTGAGGGTTGGAATCTCAAATGGAGTGAGGGGAAGTTTGAACACTATGACGCATCAGGCCTGACACCCAAAGGCCACGAATGCGTTATGGAGATGAAGTTCAGAAACAAATACTACAAAGACAAACTACTCGAAAAGTATAAGTACGATAAGCTAATGGAAATGGATAGTGAAATAGTCAAGCTCTACTTTGTATCTGACCCTAAAGGTACATATCTATATTGGATTAACTACTTAGAGATGCCACCTGTTAAAGAATTATACTGTCCTGACACTACACTATGGACTAAAAAAAAGCTACTTAAAAAGGTATATCTACTCACAGAGGATATGGCAAGTATTGTACATAAGGTATAGTTATTGCATATTGTTAATTATTTTCACTATATTGTAAAACTAAAAATAAGACACTATGGAAAAATGTATAATCTGTAACACCGAAATCAAGGGGTGGGGAAACAATGCTAATCCTGTACAAAATGGTAGATGTTGTGATAATTGTAACATCGAAGTAGTAATACCATACAGAATAGAAGCAATGAAAAAAGGTTTATATAAAACAAGCAAGATAGACCCAAATAAAAGTATTAATATGAATTAAGGTTTATGTCGCATGGCGACAAAACCGATAACTGTAAAAATAAAACTATGGCAAAAAACAATCACAATCCAATAGAGAATCAAGTAATGGCCTACTGTAGGCATAAAATACAAAAAGAACAAGAGGTACTAAAGTACATAGAAAAACATAAATCAATACTAACAGAACTCGGATATGAAATCAAAAAAAAAGAATTATCTAGCATATCTGAATGACAACTATTTTTATGAAATAGGCTATGTAAAAAAAGAAAGTAATATAAAATATATAAAAATGAAAAAACAAAGACAGTATCGAAGTAATCAAGGTAGAAACCCAAAAAAAGATGAGGTAACTTATCAGACCTTAAAGTTTGCATTTATTGTGTTCCTTATATGTCTGTGTTTACTTTTGATGTTAGAACAATGGACATAAAAGCAAAACAAAAGTACGAGGCATCTTTCAATTACTTAGGTCAGGCTATGACATCTGCTTTTGAAAAAGCAAGTGATACAAGAAAAAAAGAAATAGGTAATTACATTAAGTGCCTTACTGAAATGCACAAATACACCAATAATATAGAAACAAAACTAATAAAACAAAATTATGAAAATGATACAACTTTTAGACGGAAACGAGTACAACAAGCAAGACTTGTTAAAAAAAATGGTAGATGATGATTTCTACTATGGAGAGTTATCACATTTAGTACTAAGCAGCTCATCTTTAAAATTACTACTATCAAGTCCAAAGACATATAAGTATGTTACAAAGTATGGTAGTAAAGAAACACAACCACTAAGAGATGGTAGGCTAATACATCTGTCAATACTTGAGCCTGATAAATTTCAGGAACAAATATTTGTAAATGTTGCAAGTAAAAACTCAAAGGCATATAGAGAGGCAAAGGAAAAGTACGGATTAGTATATACAAGATCAGAGAAAGAAAACGCAGAGAAAATCGCAGATGCTTTTTTAAAGAACGAACAAGCTCTTAGATATATAACAGACTGCGATTTCGAAGTACCAGCAATAGATACGATACAAGGATTCCCATTTAGAGGTAAAGCAGATGTATTGAGTAGTAAAGGTATTGTAGATATAAAGACAACAACAGACATAAAAGGTTTTCCATACTCAGCTAAGAAATACTCCTACGATGTACAATGTTATTTATACTGCCACTTGTATAATAAGTCTTATGAGGATTTTACATTTCTGGTTATCGACAAAGGCAGTCTAGATATAGGTGTATGGAAATGTAGTGAGGAGTTTTACTTAGAGGGTAAAAGAAAAACAGAAGAGGCCTTAACAATATTTGAAAACTTTTTTATACAAGGCCACGATTTAGATAATTATATAATAGAGGGAATATTATGATAAACATACACAATCAAGACTGTATGGAGGCTATGCAAGAAATGTCAGACAATCAATTTGACTTGGCTATCGTAGATCCTCCATATAGAGATAAAAATAACCCCACAGTACAAATGAGAAATAAGTTAGGGGGTAATATGAAAAAGTTTGGCTCAAAACCCACTAAAGAATTTTTTGTTCAATTATTTCGAATATCTAAAAATCAAATTATATGGGGTGCAAATAATTTTATAGAGCATTTATATTCTACAAATTGTTTTTTGTTTTGGTATAAAAGAAATCCTTGGCCTACTTATTCTGATGGAGAACTAGCTTGGACAAGTTTTAATTCTGTTGCAAAGTGCATACCAATAGATCATTTTGGTAATCATACTAAAGACAAACTTAAATTCCATCCAACACAAAAACCTGTAATGCTTTACGAATGGCTTTTAATGAATTATGCCAAAGAGGGCGATACAATACTTGACACACATCTTGGCAGTGGCAGTATAGCAATAGCTTGTCATAATCTTGGATATGATTTGACAGGGTACGAAATAGACAAAGAATACTTTGAAGCTGCACAGAAACGAATAGAAGAACATAAACAACAAAAAAGATTATTTATATGAATAAAGCAATAAACATAGCAAACAGAATAAAGAAAATAACAAAGCTAGATGTATTTGAAAACACAAGAAAGATAGAAATAGTAGAGGTACGATCTTTACTAGCTTGGGTACTATACAAGTATGAAAAGATGAAACTACAAGAAATAGCAGAGTTCTTTAAATCACAAGGAAAGACATCAAGTCATTCATCTGTACTACACGCAGTAAATACTTTTGAAACAAATGTACAATACAATAGAAAGATAGGAGAGTGGCTTACACAGTTAACAAAAACAAACAAGGGTGTAAACAACAAATCAAAAAGGGAGTTTGTCAAATTAAAGGCTAATCATCTTAATAATGAAGACATAAACAAAATAGTAAACATCATAGATCAAATAGAACAAGGTGGTACAAATAATAAATAAAGATTTTAGAGATTGTAAAATACCAAAAGGTTTAACCATTACAGATCCACCTTATAATCAAAAATATCATTATAATAATTATAAAGATGCTTTAGGAGAACAAGAATATATAAAACTATTATCTAAAATACCCACTCCTTGTGTTATCATACACTACCCTGAAGAAACAATAAACATATTACCTAAGGCTCTAAAAGTAAAATGTGAGCAAGTAGTTTGTTGGGTTTATAATAGTAACACAGGAAAACAAAGTAGGCTTATCAGTTGGTGGGGTTGTAAACCAGATTTAAAAAAAGTAAAACAACCATATAAAAATATTAGTGATAAACGAATAAAAAAAAGATTAGCTGAAGGAATAACTGGTGCAGCTTTATATGACTGGTGGGAGATAAATCAAGTAAAAAACACAAGCGAGGAAAAAACAGAACACCCTTGCCAAATACCTGAAGAAGTTATAGGCAAAATAATTAAAACTACAGCAGAAAAAAATCAAACTATCATTGACGTATTTGCTGGAAGCGGTACAACAAGTAAAGTAGCTTATAATTTAGGTTATGATACTATAAGCTATGAAATAGACAAAGCCTATTGTGATATAATAAAAAAAAGAATGAACTTGCAACAAATTAAATTATTTTAAAAATTAATTAAATATTTCGATATATAGATATACAAAAGATTAATTAATTAAATTATATTAATTCTATGGATGGTAGAAAAAACAATGGCGGACACTCAACAAAAGGCAGAGCTGGTAGAAAACCAAAGTCAGAAGAGATACAACTTATAGAAAAACTAAAACCATTAGAGCCTTTAGCTTATAGAGCTTTGAAAGAGGGGTTAGAAAAAAAAGACTATAAGTATGTACAGCTTTATTATAATTACTATGTTGGTAGGCCTAAGGAAACAAAAGATATTCATATCAACGATGACCAACCAATATTTATAGATTAATGTTTACTAAGACTACAGCTCTTAAAAAACTCAGATCACTAAATCAAAGAACAAGAATAATTAGAGGAGGTAGCTCTGCTGGTAAAACTATTGCAGTTCTCTTAATACTTATAGACTATGCTTGTAGAAACTCACATAAAGAAATAAGTGTAGTAGCTGAATCAGTACCACACTTGCGTAGAGGTGCTTTAAAAGACTTTCTAAACATAATGAAGGCCTTGAATAGGTATGACGAGAGAAAGTTCAATAGAAGTATCTTAAAATACGAATTCAGCAACTATAGCTATATAGAGTTCTTTAGCACAGACCAACCTGACAAATTAAGAGGTGCGAGGAGAACAGACTTATTTATTAATGAGTGTAACAATATTAACTTTGAAGCATACCAACAATTAGCAGTAAGAACATCAGGTAATATATGGCTTGACTATAATCCTACTAATTTGTTTTGGGTAGATAAAGAATTGATAGGGCAAGAAGATACAGACTTCCTAACACTTACATATAAAGATAATAACAGTTTACCTACATCCATTGTAAAAGAAATAGAGAAAGCTAAAGTAAAAGCTAAGACATCTACATATTGGGCTAATTGGTGGAAAGTATATGGACTTGGAGAGATAGGTAGCTTAGAGGGTGCTTGTATTCCTGACTGGAAGTCTATTGACAAGATACCTGATGATGCTAGGCTTTTATGTGCAGGTCTTGACTTTGGTTATTCTGTTGATCCCACAACTTATATAAGATTATACAAATGGAACAATGCTTATATATTTGATGAGCTTCTTTATAGAAAAGGTATGCTAAACAGAGACATAAGTAATTTCTTAACAGACAAAAGAGCTTTGGAACATATATACGCAGATAGTGCAGAGCCTAAGTCAATACAAGAGCTTAGAAACTATGGCCACAGAATATTCCCTGTAACAAAAGGCAGAGACTCAATAGTATATGGAATAAACCTTATAAATCAGAATGAGATATATGTAACATCCAGGTCTAAGAATCTAATAAGAGAATTACAAGGCTATGTATGGGATAAAGACAAAGAGGGAAACAATATACAAAAACCTACAGGCCTCCATCCTGACTGTATTGATGCAGCTAGATACTCTTTAATGATGGCCTTACAAAACCCAAACAAGGGAAAATATGCAATAAGATAACAGAGGTAGATAAAAAAAAACTAAAACTTTTATTAAAAAATGTTAATTACTCCAAAATAAAGTTATATATTTGAGTATAATAAAAAACAAAACAATATGAAATATTTAAAAACAAACATTCAAAACATTCAATTAGCTGGCGCTTTAATTGGTGTGAATTGGTATGACATACACGATTTAGTAGATAAAAAAACACTTTATAACATACCAGCTCAGAAATGGCTATATAAACATATTAAAGATCATTTCGGAACAGACATTTTAGATAAAAAAATCTTTAAGCACTAATAATTAAAAAACAAAACAAAATGGAAAATACAATTATAAAAAAACCAAAATACAAAGTCGGTCAAATAGTGCTGCATTGGGACGGCTTGATAAATCACGATGCTCTTTTAATAGCTGGTATCAAAGATGAATATTATATGGTCGTTAATTTAAATGATGTCTTAAAACAAAGTAAACATTCAATATATGAAATTGAAATTAAAGATGTTGATGAATGGACTTCAAGAATATGGGATAATTATTATGAATTAAGAAATTCTAATATCAAAGTTGATTACTACGATAGAACTGATTTAAAATTTTAAAAACATACTGAAAAAAAACATTATGAAAAAATTAAAAAAACAATTACAACAAAATAAAGAAGCAATGCAAACTCTTGCAAAAGAGCTTTATTACCTTTGTAAAGAAGTAAAAGATATAAACAGCTATGGTGGTTACCTAAATAATGTTAAATATGCAGCATACTGTATAGCAAGACAGAAAGGTGATTATTTTCATCACGCTGGTGAAATGTCAGATAGATTTGGTCAAAGAATTGAGATGAAATATTTTAATTTAAATGAAACTCGCAACTCAAAAAAAATAACTAAAATTGATAACAAAATTATGAGTTTAACAAATAAAATTTTTGAGATAGCAAAAAAAGTTGACGAATTAGAATGGGGAAAATACTAAAAACTATGGAAGACATTAAATTTTTTATCAAAGCATTAATACTATCCACTTTCTTTTGGTTAGGAGTATGGTTACAATTAATGTACTTATAGAACACATTGAGTTAATTAGTTAGTTGTTTAATTTAATTTAAATTGATTTAATTTAGTTTTTTACAAACTCAATGATAGGAGGTCTTAAAAGGGCCTCCTTTTTTTTTGTCAAAAATCCACTTTAGATTTCGATATATATATATGAGAGTAAAAATAACTGTACCAAATAACTTGTCAGAAATCAAACTAAGTCAATACCAAAAGTTTTTAAAAGCACAAGAGGAGAATAAAGATGAGAACTTTTTAGCAACTAAGATGATAGAGATATTTTGTCATATAGACAACAAACAAGCCTTTCAAATGAAGCTCAAAGATGTCAATAGTATAACCAAAACTATATCAGATATGTTTGAACAGAAGCCTCAGCTTATAAATAGATTTACAATGAATGGAATTGAGTATGGTTTTATACCAAACTTAGATGAGATGAGCTTAGGTGAGTATGTTGATCTCGACACGTACATATCTAATTGGGATGAAATGGAAAAGGCTATGGCGGTTTTATACAGGCCTATACAGAACAAATACAAACACAAATATAGTATTGAGGACTATACAGCACAAGGTCAAGAAGTGTATAAAGATATGCCGATGAATGTAGTGTTCGGATCAATGTTTTTTTTTTACCGTTTAGGGATGGACTTATCGAAGATTATGACGTATTATTTTCAGGACAAGCAGGAGCTTCACTTACAGGAGTCCAACAGTTTGGTGAAAAGTGGGGATGGTATCAATCAATTTATGCACTCTCTCAGGGAGATATTAGACGATTTGAGAATATCACTCAATTAAATTTACACAGATGTTTAACAATGCTAACATTTATGAAAGAAAAAAGCGACATAGAAACGAAACAATTAAAAAGTAAAATGAGATGAGCAATCAAGGTATAAGAGGTTTTTACCAAATTACAGATACAATAAAAACAAACCTACTAAATGATAGTAACGTAAACTCTGTAACAACTGGAGATATAACACAAATAGATTTAAACAAACAAACAATATTCCCTTTAGCGCATATTATAGTAAATAGTGTTACAGCTCAAGAACAAACATTGTCTTTTAATATAACTATAATGGCTATGGATGTTGTAAACGAATACAAAGATGCAGAGACAGATATATTTGTTGGTAATGACAATGAGCAAGATATACTTAACACTCAATTAGCAGTATTGAACAGAATTATACTTCTGCTTAGAGGAGGCTCGTTATATACAACAAAATATCAATTAGAGGGCGACCCTACTTGTGAGCCTTTCTATGAAAGGTTTGAAAACAGATTAGCTGGATGGGCAGCAACAATGGATATATTAATAGATAATGATATAAGTAGTTGCTAATGGAATTACAAGATACAAGAGACATATTAAATAGTTTTGCAAAGTATGTAATCCAGCAATCGAGAAGTAATTTATCCAAAGATAAAAAGAATGTTTCTAAGGCCTTATATAATTCTCTTGACTATAAAATAATATCAGATAAGTCAGGATTCATATTACAATTCTTAATGGAGGAATACGGAGCTTATCAAGATCAGGGTGTTTCAGGTACAAAGAGAAAGTATGATACACCTTTTAAATATACTAACAAAAGGCCACCTGCTAAGGCTTTTGATAAATGGACTGTAAGAAAAGGTATAGCACCAAGAGATGAGGGGGGAAAATTTACAAAAAGAAAAGGCTTAAGTTTTGCAATAGCAAAGACAATATTTGAACAAGGTATAAGGCCAAGTTTATTTTTTACGAAACCTTTTGAAAAGAGATTTGAAACACTACCAAAAGAATTAATAGCAGCATTTGTGAATGATGCAGAAAAAACAATAGAAAATGGCAATATTTAAAGTAAACATAAACTCACCTGTATATATAAAAGTAGCAAATGCAAATTTAGCAGACTGTAATTTAGATATCTCAATATTTAGTGGTACATACGATACAAGTCCAAGCCTTACTTATCAATGAGCTTATAAAAGACTATATTGAATACAGCTTTAGTGGAACATTTGGAAACAATGGCCTGAATGTTTGGGTAAAGACAGTTGCAACACCAAGAAACTCGTCAGGCACAGCTCTTGATGCAGTAACAACTAATATGTTAGCCTTTGATGGTGTAGGATATTTTGAGGATGGGTTTACAACAGAAACACAAACCAATAGTGCAACAACATTATCTCTAAGTGCTTTTAAAGGTAGCACAACAAAGCTGATGTCTAATGATACTATATTTAGAGAAAGTCAAGAGATATTAAAGATTCCTGTATTAGCAAACCTAAGTGTAAATTCAGGATCAGATACTTTGACTGGTGCAACTACTGTAAACTTTAAAAATGGTAGTTCGACAGTAACAAGTGTAACAGTTGGTACAGGCATAGATACTACAAATACAGCAATAGAATATGCAACAAGTACAACAGCTACCCTAACAAGTGTAGATATAGTTACAGGGGGTAGTACAGAAACAATAAAAGTAGAGGAGCAGCATTGTGAGAAGTTTACAAATATGCCTATTACATTTGTTAATAGATTTGGAGCTTTACAAAGAGTAAACTTTTTCTTAAAGTCTATAGAAAGTATTGACATAGAAAGAGAGGAGTATAAAGCCAATACACTTACAACAGGTGCGACATATTCTGTAAACAATCATCAATACAAGACAAGAAACATAATGGGTAGAGAAAAAATTATACTAAACACAGGATATGTGAATGATAGTTATAATCAAGTCATAGAGGAATTATTAATGTCTCCAAGATGTTGGTTATTCAAAGACAATCAGCAGTTACCTGTTATACCTCAAAACAAACAAGTTACTTTTAAAACTAGCTTAAACGATAGGCTATCTAATTATACTCTTGAATTTAAGTTTGCATACGATAAACTAAATACTATTAGATAATGAATCAAGTAGGCCTTGCAATACCGAGTATTCTTTTAGATAGTCCTGACCCAAATCCTGATATTTGGAATTTGACAGATACTTTGTGGGAGAATACATTTAGAAAATGGAATGAGATAAATCTTATTACTGATATAAACTTTCAGCATTTAGATTTATTTGAGGATGAGCAGATCACACTTACACAAACGATTCAAGACATAAGAGACATAGAAAAAGTATTTACTGATTTCAGCAGGACATTTAATTTACCAGCAACAAGTGTAAATAATAAATTATTTAAACATTACTATAGAAGAGACTTAGTATCAGATGCGATACCTGATGGTATATTTGATGCAAACTCGAAATTAGATGCAATATTAGAATTAAACTACAAGCCTTTCAAAGCAGGATATATTGTTATGAATGGTGTAAAACTAAAAAACAATGTACCTGAAAGTTATAATATTACTTTCTATGGTCAAACAATACAGCTTAAAGATAGAGTACAAGATAGAAAATTAAGTAGCTTAGACTTTTCTCAATTTAATCACGATTATAATGTTACAAGAGTAAAGCAAGGCTTAGAAAGTTATGTTAGTGTACTAAATGGTCAAACAGTCTCAACAGCTCACGTTATTTATCCTTTAATATCACACACACAAAGATTTATATATGATAGCGCAGCAGGAGGTGTATTAACAACACAAGCAAGAAGTGATACGACAAGAAACTTATATGCAAGTGGAAGCCAAGCTGATTCAGGCTCAGGTAATACAGAAAGATTAGGAACAACAAAAGGCTTTCAATTCACAGACCTAAAACCTGCGTTAAGAATTATTGATATAATAAAAGTCATTGAGCAAGACAATGAGATAGATATAAAGTTTACAGATGACTTTTTTAAAACAACAGGATTCTTTTCAAATCTGTATATGTGGCTACACAGAAACAAAGGAGAGATAGGTGTAACACCTACAAATGAAACAAATACAAATCTAATTGTAGTAGATAAAATACAAAGTTTTACAGGCGATGTCATAGAGTTTTTTGATAGTGATACTACACAAGACCCTCCACATAGTTTTACAGGTATTGCACCTGTATTTGATGGAGGTGTATTTAGATTTGCTACAGGCCTTACAAGTCAAACAAGTTTTGACGATAAGGAATCAATGAAAATTCTATGGACAGTAACACCCACAGTTAATACTAAAAAGTTCACAGCTAGGCTAAGGAAAGCCGGTACGAATGAGGTTATTGCTGAGGTTGCTCATATATCAGGAACAACAAACACTATCCTTGAATTTGAATTTGAAACAAGTCTTGCAACAACTGTAGAAAATCATAATGTAGAGTTTGTTATAGAAACTACAGAAACATCATTGAATTTAACTTATGGCCTTACTTGTACTAAAATATTAGAGCAAGTAGGTACAGGTACACAAAATTTAGCTATACAAGCAGGTACAATAAGTCCTGATTCTGTTGTTGATACTATATATATATCAGACCAAATACCTGATATGAAAATACTTAACTTCTTGACAGGCCTATTTAAAACATTTAACTTAACTGCATTTGTAGATAATGATGTATCAAGCAGTACATTTAGTCAAATCAAAGTACAAACACTTGATAGTTTTTATGCAAGTGGTACAACAAGAGATATAACTGAATTCGTAAACATTGAGGAGGGAGAATCTAATTTTAGTGTTCCCTTTAACGATATAGGTTTTAGTTTTGAAGAGCCTAAATCATTTGCGGCTTTTTATTACAACAAACTAAACTCAAGAGAATACGGATCAGTAAAAGCGAGTGATGCAAGTAATAGTGGTAGAGACCCAAGATTAAATAGAGGCCAAGACTATATTATAAAAACACCATACGAAAAGATGTTGTTTGAAAGACTTAAAAATGTTAATGGAGGTGCAGATACTAATATTGGTTTTGGGTACTTTGTAGATGACAACCAAAGCCCTACAATCGGTAAACCATTATTATTTGTTAAAAAAAACACAAGTGTCAGTAGTACACCTATACAAATGTTTAATGGTGGTGGTGTAGGAACACCTGCAAGTATTAGCACTATAAATAGAGGTACTAATTTTCAAGAGGGCTTATCAAATGTATATATAGCTGTTTCTTCTGATTCATCTACTAATGTGTTGTTTAATTATCTTGATTCTAACAATGCGAGTCAAAATGTGGATATAGGATCTGGAGCTAATACTACCATTAATAATGTGGTTACAAATAGTGTTCAGATTATAAGTAATTTTGATGATATAGACCATATTACAATTACCTATACAACAGTAACAGCAAGTCAAACTTTAAATTTTAGTAGAGAAATAAATCCTTTTGTTACAGGTCAGATAGATGACAACACTTTATTTAAAACTTATTATAGTGATTATATAAGTGATTTATTTAGCTATAACAGAAGATTAGTAAAAGTTAAGGCCATATTGCCACAGAGCTTTTTATTACAATACAAATTAAGTGATACACTTATTATAAGTAATGAAGCATTTATAATAAACAAAATAACTACAAACCTACAGACAGGCGAGAGTAGTTTAGAATTATTGAATAAGTTATGATACAAAGTATATTACAATTATTAGAGTTCGCAAATGGTGAAACTGAGAATATCAGAATAGCACAGGGTAAATACAGTTTACCAAAAAGTATAAAACAAAGTTACAAACAAGTTAAAAAAGAAATAAGATGGCAAAAGAAGTTATAGTAAATGTAAAAATAACAGCAGATCAAGCTCGAAAAAATATAGAAGAATTAAATAAATCTTTGAATGCTTCAGAATCATTAATTGATGAACTTGAGGATGAACTTGTAGTATTAAACAAAACTCTTGAGAAACAAGCAGGAATTACTGACAAAGCCTTAAATGCGAGAGTAAAGACAAACAAAGAAATAGAAAAGACTAATAATAGAATAAAAAGAGAAAAAAAGGCAGTACAAGATATAAATAAAGAAAGACGAGAAAACAATAAGATAATACAAAAATCTACTCAGCAAACTGCTGACTATTCAGGTGTCATAGGCATATTAGATAGACAAACAGGAGGACTAATAACAGGTATCACAGGTGTTACAAGTAGTGTAGGTAAAGCCACAGTAGGATTTAAACTATTAAGAACAGCTATAATAGCTACAGGAATTGGTGCTTTAGTGGTGGCCATCACATCAGTAGCAGCCGCATTTAGATCATCAGAGGAGGGTCAAAATAAATTTACAAAATTCTTTACACAAATTAGTGTTGTAATTGGTAATGTTACAGATATATTATCAGATTTTGGAAGTGCAATTATAAATGTTTTTACAGGCAACTTCAAAGAAGCAAAAGAAGCATTAAAAGATGTTACTGAGGGCATTAGAAACTTTGGTGAAGAAACAAGAAAAGAGATAAAGACAGCAGGAGAGATAGCTGATATGAGGGCTGATGCTGATAAACTTGAAAGAAAATTGTTAATTGACAGAGCAGAGGCCACAAGAAAATTTAATGAGTTAAGAGAGAAAGCAGCAGATAAAGAAAATGTAAGTATAGAGGATAGAATTGCAGCACTAAAAGAAGCAGGTAGAATAGAGGAGGAAATTACCTTAAAAGAAATAAAAGCAGCAGAATTAAGATTTAAGGCAAAGAAACAACAAAACGAATTAAGTAATTCCACAAAAGAGGACTTAGACGAACAAGCAAGATTAGAAGCAAGACTTATAGAGCTTGAGGCATCAAGACTTAAAAAACAAAAAACACTAACTGCTGAAATAACAACAAACCTTAGAGAAGCAGAATCAGAAAGAAAAAGAATAGAAGCAGAAAAAAGAGCAGAAGAAAAAGCAGCACAAGCTGAGAAAGATGCTGAGGAGAAAGAAAGAAAAGCACAAGAAGCACAAGCTGAAAAAGAATTAGCAGATTTAAAAAAGAACATCCGTGATGCTGAGGCTGTATCAGAAGAAGAAAAAAGAGCCTTAGAGATAGAAAAGGTTACTGAACATTATGATAAATTAATTGCTCTTGCCAAAAAAAACAATTTAGATACAGAAAATTTAGAAAAAGCAAAAACAGAAAAATTAGCACAATTCAAAGATACAGAGATAGAGCTTGAGGAATTGACTAACGATATGAAAGTGAAAATAGCAATGGACACTTTGCAGTTAATAGGTATGATAGCAGGTAAAGGAAGTAAAATAGGTAAGGCAGCAGCACTTGCTCAAGCAACAATAAGTGCAGTAGCAGGAACTATAAACGCATTTAAAACTGCTTCAGATAATCCAATTACAACTGTTTTTCCACCCTACCCATTTATTCAAGCAGGTATTGCAGCAGCAGCAGGAGCAACTAATATTGCTAAAATCAAATCAGTAAAAGTAGGTAGCGAAACAGGAGGTATATCAGGTAGTACATCTATTGGTACGACAGGTGGTGGATTTTCTGCTCCATCTGCACCTGCATTTAATATAGTTGGTGCTGATACACAAAACCAATTAGCACAAACATTAGCTACACAAACACAGAAACCTGTTAAAGCATTTGTTGTATCAGGAGATGTAACAACCGCACAAAGTTTAGATAGAAACATAATTAGAGAAAGTGCTATAGGATAAGCAAAATAATTAATTAAAAACGATATATTATTATGAAGATAGTTGAATTAATTTTAGACGATAACGAAGATTTAACTGGCATAGAAGCAATTAGTATTGTTGAGAATCCTGCAATAGAGGAGGACTTCATAGCACTTAAAGGTGAACAACAATTACAATTAGCAGAGGTAGATAAAGAGAAAAGAATTTTATTGGGAGCTTTACTTGTACCTAACAAACCTATCTACAGAAAAAGTGGTGAAGATGAATATTATATATACTTCTCACGAGATACAGTACGAAAGGCCTCCCAAATTTATTTACAGAAAGGAAACCAAAATAATTCTACACTTGAACATAAACACTCATTAAAAGGTTTATCACTTGTAGAATCTTGGATAGTAGAGGATTCTAAAAAAGACAAGACAGCTTTATATAATCTTGAATATCCTGTAGGTACTTGGGTAGGTGCAGTAAAAGTAAATAATGAACAAGTATGGCAAGAGTTTGTGAAAACAGGAAAAGTCAAAGGATTTAGTATTGAGGGCTATTTCGCTGATAGAGCAGAAAGACCAAAAGACCCTACCATTAAAGATTTAGCAAAAATAGAGGAGGCAGAGGCAGAGGAATTATTATCAGCAGTAAGGGGTATAATTAGAAATGATAAAAGATATAAGGCAGGAAAAAAAATGATTATGGAATCATATTCTGATTATCCAAGTGGTGTCAAGAATAATGCTAAAAAAGGTATTGACTTAAATAAAAAAGTAAACAATAAATGTGCTACAGATGTTGGTAAAATTAGAGCCCAACAATTAGCACAAGGTAAACCTATAAGCAAAGAGACAATTAAAAGAATGTACTCATACTTATCACGAGCTGAGGAATATTTTAAACCAAGTGATAATCAGGCTTGTGGAACAATAAGCTATTATTTATGGGGAGGTAAAGCAGGTCTAAGATGGAGTAAATCTAAATTAAAAGAACTTGGAGAAATAGAATTAGCATCAAAAAAAGTTGATGATGACTTTGCAATAATTATGGATAGATTAGCTTATGCTGATAAAGCAATGGCTGAAAAGATAGCAAAGGATATAGGATGTGATTCAATACACGAACACGATTTTGAGGATCAGATTTGGTATATGCCTTGTGAAAAACACGCATTAAGTGAGGAGGAGTTCAAAAAATACAAATGTCCACAAATGTCCTAAGGGATATAAAAAAGATTATCAAAAACATAAGTGCGTAAAAAGAGATGACTACGCAAAGATAGGGCCAAGAGGAGGTATAAGACCAAGTAAAAAAGCACCAAAGTCAGGTACACCTAATCCAAATCCAAAAGGTAAAGGAACAGCTAAAGGAGATGCTTCAACAAGCAGGGGAGCAAAGGTCTCACAAAAAGATTTAGCCTCTTTACAAAAAAAGTCAGATGACTTTAATGAGAGATACAAAAAGAAATTAGGATATGGTGTAACAGTAGGACAATTAAAAGCAGTATTTCAAAGAGGCTTAGGTGCGTTCAATGTATCTCATAGTCCTCGAATAAAATCTCCTACAGCTTGGGCTCAGGCACGAGTAAATGCTTATATGTATTTAGTAAGAAATGGTAGGCCACAAAATCCTAAGTACACAGGAGACTTTGATCTGTTACCAAAAGGACATCCTAAAAGTAACAAGAAATGAAAAAAAAAGATTACATACCTAGCTATACAAGTCCAATAGGAGGGAGACGAGCTTGTTTATGTAAAGACGAATTGACTTACAAAATTGAGTGTTGTACTGGAGAGCTACACGCACAAGGCATAGGTCAAATAACAAGAAGCAGTTAAAAATGCAAAATTAATTTAAAAAAGCGATATATAATTATGAAAGCTACAGAAATGATAAAACAAGTAAAAAATCTCTTAGGTGTTGAGCTATCTGATATTCAATTAGCTGAACTCAAATTAGAGAACGGAACTGTTTTAGAAGCAGATGCTTTTGAATCAGGCAAAGAGGTCTTTATTAAAACTGAGGACGAAAATGTTGCTCTACCTGTCGGAGAGTACGAACTTGAAGATTCTCGTTTATTAGTTGTCGAAGAAGAGGGAGTGATTAAAGAAATTAAAGCTCAAGAGGAGGAAGAAAAAGAGGATGAAGAAAAAGAGGACGACAAAGAAGAAATGAGATATGTAACAAGAGAGGAGTTCAGAAAAGAAATTGACGAACTTAAAGATATGGTTGAAAAACTAATCTCTCCAAAAGAAAAAGAGGAAATGTCATCACAGATTCAAGAGGAAGTATCTTTGGCAGTTACAGAGGTTTTAAATAGCGAAGCAGAAGAAAAAGAAGTTCTTAAAGAACAATTATCTCAACCTGCTGCAGAGCCTTTAAAGCACAACCCTGAAGAAAAGAAAAGCAACTTAAAAGTTAAGTTTGCTCAAAACAGGAAAAAATCTACTCTTGATAGAGTAATGGAAACTATAAGTAATAAATAAATAAATATAAAATTATGGCAGTATTAACGCATATAAATAACGATGTCGTAAGAATTAAAAACGATGTTGATTCGGTATCAGCAGCAGTTACATTGACTGCGGCAGATAGTGGAAAATGGTACGAACTTGCAGCAAGTGCAGGTGTAACGGTAACATTACCGTCAGTTGAATCAGGACTACATTTTAGATTTGTTGTAGCAAATGCTTTTGATACATCAAACTACATTATTGATAGTGCAGAGGGAGACAATATAGATGGTATTTTAGTAGTTAATGGAGCAAGTGTTGCAGCTTCAGGAGAGGACCAAATTAACTTTGTAGCATCAGCAGAATCAGTAGGAGACTTTATTGATATTTGGTCTGATGGTAACAAATGGTATGTTTGGGGAATCGGAAACTCAGCAGGGTCAATTACAGCTACTGATCCAAGTTAATAATTAATTAAATAAATAAATATAAAGATATGGCGACTACAACTTCGATAACTACTACTTATGCAGGTGAGTTTGCTGGTGAATATATAGCAGCAGCTTTATTAAGTGGTGTAACATTATCACAAGGCGGGGTTACAATTAAACCCAATATTAAATATAAAGAAGTAATCAAAAAATTAGCTTTAGACAGTATCTTAAAAGATGCTTCTTGCGACTTTGACCCTACTTCAAATGTAACATTGACTGAGAGAATCCTACAACCTGAGGAATTCCAAGTGAATTTACAACTATGTAAAAAAGATTTCAGACAAGATTGGAATGCTCAAGAAATGGGCTTCAGTCAGTACGACAATCTACCCAAATCATTTTCTGACTTTTTAATTGCACAAGTTGCAGCTAAAGTAGCACAGAAAATTGAGCAAAACATTTGGAACGGAGCAACTGCTACAGCAGGAGAGTTTGACGGATTTAAGACGTTATTACTTGCTGACGGAGACGTTGTAGATGTTTCAGGTACTACATTATCAGCTTCAAACATTATTGCAGAATTAGGAAAAGTAGTTGATGCTATTCCAAGTGCAGTATATTCAAAAGAAGATGTTAAGATTTACCTACCAACAAGTGCAGCAAAATTCTACATTCAAGCTCAAGCAGCTTTAGGATATAGAGAATTGTATCACGTTGGACAAACTGAAATGAACTTTCAAGGTGTTCCATTATTCACAGCTCCAGGCCTAGCGGCTGATACAATGGTAGCTGCTGAAGCATCAAACTTATTCTTTGGAACAGGTCTATTAAACGACTGGCAAGAAGTTAAGTTAATTGATATGGCTGACATTGACGGAAGTCAAAATGTAAGAGTAGTATTAAGAGGAAGTGCAGGAGTACAACACGGAATAGGCTCTGACATTGTATTATACTCGTAATAATGTTTAACATAAAAAGGGTAGGTGGGTATGAGCCTACTTACCTTTTTTTTAAAAAAATAAAAATATGGCTTGTAATATAACAAATGGAAGAAGTTTAGCTTGTAAATCAGGTGTAGGTGGATTAAGATATATTTTCTTTTCTAACTACAGCAACACAACAAGAGATTTAGCAATAGCTGGAGATGGCTCTGTTACTCTTGATGGCTCTGTAGATTTTTACAGATATGATTTAAAAGGTAATTCATCTTTAGAAACAGCCATAAACTCTTCAAGAGAAAATGGAACAACTTTTTACGAAAGTACACTTAATTTAACATTACAATTTTTAGATAAGGCTACACAAGAGCAAATTAAATTACTTGCTCACGGTAGGCCACAAGTTGTAGTTGTTGATTATAACGGTAATGCTTTCTTATTAGGTAAAGAACACGGATGCGAGGTAAGCGGGGGGACTATAGTCTCAGGAGCAGCAATGGCGGACTTGTCAGGATTTACATTAGTATTATCTGCACAAGAAACTAACCCACCATTCTTCTGTGCAGCAGCACCATCAGATGATGCGAGTTCACCTATTGATCCTAACGCATAAAGAGTTATGGTTTATAAATAATAGCATTATTATTTCGATATATAAGTATGAAGATATTGACTACGAGTAGCTCTGCTCAGACGTTTGATGTAATACCAAGAACATTTGCATCTACATATACAATGAAATTAAGAGATACAAGTAAGAACGAAGAAGTATTTAGTGCAAGTGTTAGTGCGAGTGATGTTACAAATCACAAAAGAGTTTCAGCAACTATAAGCCCTGTTTTAAAAGAGGGTAGATATTATGACTTAACTTTACTAAGTGGGTCAAGTGTTGTTTACAAAGACAAAATATTTTGCACAGACCAAACTATTAATCAAGCAAACAATAATTACTATGATATTAATAGTGGAGAATATACTTTTGATGAAACAGCAGGATCGCACGATAACGATTATATAATAGTATGAACGATTTAAGATTTATAAATTTAAGTAGTTATACAACACCTAAAGTTGTAGAATACAAAAATAAAGAGTGGGTAGCTTATGGAGAGGATAATAATTATTTTAAATACCTAATAGACAGGTACAATGGTAGTCCTACTAACAATGCAATCATAAATGCAATATCTGCTATGATATATGGTAGAGGGTTAGATGCTACAAATTCAAATCAAAAACCTGATGAGTATGCAAAGATGATTTCTTTATTCAATGCAGACTGCACAAGAAAACTTTGTTATGACTTAAAACTTATGGGTCAATGTGCAATGCAAGTAATTTATTCTAAGGATAGAAATACAATAGCACAAATAGAACACTTCCCTGTGGAAACACTAAGAGCTGAGAAGTGTAATGATGATGGAGATATAGAGGCTTATTATTATTTTTCTGACTGGTCAAAATATAAACCAACAAGTAAGGCAAAAAGAATACCTGCTTTTGGTACAAGTAAAGAGGCAATAGAGATATTATATGTAAGGCCTTATAGAGCAGGATTTCATTATTATAGTCCTGTAGATTATCAAGGTGGTTTGCAATATTCAGAGCTAGAGGAGGAGATAGGAAACTTTCATCTGAATAATATAATGAATGGTATGTCTCCAAGTATGCTAATTAACTTTAACAATGGAGTACCTAACGAAGAAGAAAGGGAGCTTATAGAGCAAAGAATATACCAAAAGTTCTCAGGCACGTCAAATAGTGGTAAATTTATTTTAGCCTTTAATGACAATGCAGAAACAGCAGCAAACATAGAGCCTGTACAATTATCTGATGCACACCAACAATATCAATTCTTAAGTGAAGAAAGCACGAGAAAAATTATGGTATCGCACAGAATTGTAAGTCCTATGCTTATTGGTATTAAAGATCAAACAGGTTTAGGTAATAATGCAGATGAATTAAAAACTGCATCAACACTTTTAGACAATACTGTGATTAGACCTTTCCAACATTTATTAATAGATGCTTTTGACCAAATATTAGCTTATAATAAAATATCTTTAAAACTATACTTTAAAACTTTACAGCCTTTAGAATTTACAGACTTAGAAAATGTAGAGGATGAAGAAACTAAGGAGGAGGAAACAGGTGTAAAATTAAGTGACGACTCTTGTAATCATAACCATTTAAATTTAAGTTCTGATGAAATGGATAAAATAGCAGATGAAATCATATCAAAAGGTGAAATTATGGATGACGAATGGCAATTACTAAATGAAACACCTGCTTTTGACGATGAGAGTGAAATAAAAAATTATTTTGAATTTGCAAGTGTTGTAAGTGGCGATTCAAGAAAAAAAGACAAACAAGATACTAGTTTATTTAGAATAAGATATAAATATACAGCAGGTAGATCAACAAAAGGAGAATCAAGAGAATTTTGTAAAAAAATGTTAGCTGCAAATAGAGTTTATCGAATGGAAGATTTAAATAAACAAAGTACAGCAAATAGTGAACTTGCACCAAAAGGCTCAAGTACTTACAATATTTGGTTATACAAAGGAGGCGTAAATTGCTCACATTATTGGATGAGACAAATATATTTGAAAAAAGGTAACAGAAAAATATCAGTAGGTAGAGCAAGAAGTATTATAAGTGCATTACCAAGAAACGAAAAAAAGGATGCAAGATTTGAAAAAAACCCACCTGAGGTCTCACAAATAGCATCGAGAAGAAATAATTACTGGAAAAAAAGTTAAAAGATGGCAACAGCATTATTCATAAAACCAATAGATTTAAAGAGGAACTCAATTATTGACGGATCGGTGGACGTGGACAAGTTTATTGGATTTGTGAAAATAGCGCAGGAAATACACATAAGAAATTATTTAGGCACAGACCTATATAATAAAATAAGTACAGATATACTTGGAACAGGTGGTGCAAGTTTAACAGGCAACTACTTGACATTAGTAAACACATACATACAACCTATGCTTATACACTTTGCAATGGTTGATTATTTACCTTTTGCTGCATATTCACTTAAAAATGGTGGCTTGTTTAAGCATACAAGCGAGAATAGTGAATCTGTGAGTAAAGAGGAGGTAGATTATTTAATTGAAAAGCATAGAGATATAGCTGAATATTATACAAGGAGATTTATAGATTATATGAGCTTTAATCAAAATCTATTCCCTGAATATACGAGTAACACAAATGACGACATACACCCTGATAAAGATGCTTTATTTAATGGATGGGTTTTATGAAAGCATATAAAGTTAAAAAGAAAAATATTGACAAATTAATTACATATTTAAAGAGTAATGGCAGCATTAACAAACACACAAATATCGGTAACGTATGTAGGTCTCTTAAAAACAAGTGCTAGTACTGTTTTAAGTTCAACTGCTCAACAAATAACTGATGGCTCAGGTAATAATAGTATTCTATATTTATCTACAGCAGGTGTTGGTATTGGTGGTGCAGCAGCATCAGGCAAGGAGTTAGATGTAACAGGAAATGTACTTGTAACAGGTGATCTACAAGTTGATAACATAAATATAGATGGAAACACTATATCAGCTACAAGTGGTGTTGTAACATTAGCGGATGGTGCAATAGCTACTACACAAAGTGATGGAGATAATTCTACTAAAGTTGCTACAACTGCTTACGTTGATACAGCAATAGGGGGACACGATACATTAGCAGAAATTTTAGCAGGTGGAAACACTACAGGAGGTACGGATATAGCAGTAAGTGCAAATGATGATATTACTTTTACAGATTCAAGTAAAGCTATATTTGGTGCTGGTTCAGACCTACAAATATACCACGACGGTAGTAATAGCTATATATCAAATAATACAGGTGTTTTATATATCGACCAAAACCCTGATAATGGAAACGTAATATTTAGAAATGATGATAGTAGCGGTGGGTTAGCAGAATACATTGTCTTAGATGGTGGTAGTGGTGCTGTTAAATTAAAGCATTATGGAAATGAAAAACTTGCAACTACAACTGGTGGTATTAGTGTAACAGGTGGAATAACAACAAGTGGACTTTTAACAAATACATTAGCAATTAACCAATCAACTTTACCAGACGCACCAAGTGAGCACGTTATTACACTAAATCCACCAACAACAACAAATTATTATGGCGGTGGTATAAGTTGGAGTGAGGGTAGCAATACTGCTGCAAGTTTAGGTGTATATGATGCAGGAAGTGGTGGAGCTTTAGGTTTTTATATTGCAACAGGTAATAATACAACATTAACTCAAGCATTAACGATAGATAATTCTCAGCAAGTAGGAATTGGGACAACTTCGCCAGGGAATACACTTGATGTGGCTGGAGATACAGATATTACTGGGCAGCTGGTAGTTTCACACAATGCAAACTATGTTGCTAAATTTGTTAATACCGCAACTTCAATGAGTAATAATAATTATGCATTGATGGTTGATAGTTCAGCACACACTTCAAATATGAGTACAGCTGGAGCTATGGCGGTTGATGTAAATTCTGGTAGGGCATTTACTATTACAGGACAAGGAAATACAGGAATCGGGACTACTGGCCCATCATATCCATTACAAGTCGAAAGGACAAGTAATGGTGTTATATCAATGTTTAAAGTAAGTGATGGAACAAATAATCCTCGATTATTATTTTACGGTGACGCATCTGGAAGTCATATACAACATACTTGGTCTGCCAATGCAACTAATTTAATATTTGATGTTGGGGGTTCAGAAGGCTCAGGAACAGAAAGAATGCGTATTGACAGTTCAGGAAACGTAGGAATTGGAACGGCTTCGCCAAATTATAATTTAGAAATAAATGATTCTAGTGCTGAAATAGGATTAAATGGTTCTTCTGTTTATAGAATTAGAAGTACGTCTAATGATGAATTTATAATTACAAAAAATGGCGTAGGTGATAGATTAACTATTGCTGGTGGTGGAAACGTAGGAATCGGAACAACTTCACCTAGTTATAAATTAGAAGTTAATGGTAATGCAGAATTTTTAAATAATGTAAATATTAAAAATAATTCATATGATGATTATCAATTAGCAGTTGATTCTGTAGGTTTTTCAGTTTACAATAGAACTGATGCTACTTACAATATGACAATAAATCATTCAGGAAACGTAGGAATCGGAACTACAACAATAGCAAGAGGCCCTTTACACGTTCACGAGGGAAGTACAGGATATTCACAAGTTCATTTAACTAATAGTTCATCAGGTTCAACAAGTAATGATGGGTTAACTTTATTTACAAACGGAAATGACGCTGGTATAATGCAAAGAGAAAATAGTTATTTGTTATTTGGAACTAATGACACAGAAAGAATGCGTATAACAAGTGCTGGGAATATTGAAGTTAAAACTACAAATGGCGAACTTAATTTTGATTCTGGTAATGGAGTTATACAAACAACCACTGGCAGCACAAGTTTAACATTTGGTGTAAATAGCTCAGAAAAAATGAGAATTCACAGTTCAGGAAATGTGGGCATTGGAACAACTAACCCTACATCTTTTAATTCAAATGCTGACAATTTAGTTATTAATGAGTCAGGTGATTTTACCGGAATTACTTTAGCGGCTGACAACGACCAAGGCTCAAACATTTATTTTGCTGACCCTGACGATGATAATGTTGGTGGAATTACTTACAATCATACAGATAACTATATGAATTTTAGAGTTAATGGTGCAGAAAGAGCGCGTATTACAAGTGTTGGGGATATTGGTATTGGAAGTTCAAGTCCATCTTCTTATAATTCAAGAGCTCAAGATTTAGTTATAAAAAAGACAGGTAGTGATGTAGGTATAAGTATTGTAGCTGAAGCAAGTAGTGGAACTGATTATTCGAGTTCTGTTTTATTTGCAGATGGTACAGGTGGTACTGCTGGATATAGAGGATCAATTGAATATGACCACGCAACCGACCATATAGCTATTGCCACAGCTGCAAGTGAAAGAATGCGTATTGACAGTTCAGGGAGTGTAAGCATTGGAACAACAACTACTCAAGCACAGCTTGAAGTAAATAAAGCATCAGATGGGTCAACTTC
>LUMV01000384.1_pt1 | contig 23685 bp, 16 predicted proteins | sample 729731 | NCBI WGS metagenome assembly LUMV01 (sample SAMN03860301, study PRJNA289734) | marine metagenome | biome: seawater column; feature: ocean; material: water; isolation source: Red Sea water column Station 192 - depth 200m | place: Saudi Arabia: Red Sea | collected 2011-10-15 | depth 200 m
CATCTTCTCCAGCAGCTCGCGCATGCGGATGATCTCGTTGGCCTGGATCTCGATGTCGGAGGTCTGGCCGAAGGTGCCCTCGGTGTAGGGCCACGCCCCGAACTCCGGCATCGTCGTCTTGCCCACGACCACCGCCCCCGCCGCGCGCAGCATCGCCTATCCCATCACCCACTGGCGCCGCGCATAGCCCTGCGCCCACAAAAGCGCGGTCAGGTCGTGGTGGCGGATCGCCGCGTCGGCGGCGGCGGCGGCGGCGGGATGCGGGTGATAGCCGATCCCGAGCCCCGCCGAAGTGATCATCGGAATATCGTTCGCGCCGTCGCCGACCGCCAGCGTGTCGCCCAGCGCCAGCCCGCGCGCCGCCGCCTCGGCGCGCAGCGTTTCGAGCTTGGTGGTGCTGTCGACGATCGGTTCGGTAACCTTGCCGGTCAGCTTGCCGCCGGCGATCTCCAGATCGTTCGCAACCACCTTGTCAAAGCCGATCGCTTCGGCGACCGGCGCGGCAAAGGGCAGGAAACCGCCCGACACCAGCACCGACCAGGCGCCATGCGCCTTCATCGTCTGGACCAGCGTGCGCGCGCCGCGGGTCAGTCTGACCCGCTCCGCCCGGCATTCGGCGATCGTCGCCTCGGCCATGCCGCCGAGCAGCCCGACGCGCTCGATCAGCGCGGCGCGAAAATCGAGCTCGCCGCGCATCGCGCGTTCGGTGATCGCGGCGATCTGCGGCTTGATCCCGGCATAGTCCGCGAGCTCGTCGATGCATTCGACGGTGATCATCGTCGAATCCATGTCGGCGATGATCAGCTTCTTCGTCCGGTCGCCAAGCGGCTGGACGACGACGTCGAGCGCGCCATGGTCCATTTTCGCCAGTTCGGCGCGCGCGCTGACCAGACTGCCCTGAAAGAAGATGTCCGCAGCGTCGCCCTGATCGATCCAGTGCGGCGCGCCTACCTCATGCTCCGTCGCATCAAGGCGGTCGATCGCTTCGCGGACCACCTCGCCCGTCAGCTTCCCGGCTGCTATCAGCGTTGCAACGAACATGGCATCTCCTTCTTCTTCCTTCACGCACCGTCCACCGGTGGCGCTTATCGCTGGCCCCACCGCCAGCGGCAAGAGCGCATTGGCGGTCGCCCTCGCCCAGGCGCTCGGCGACGCAGAGGTCGTCAACGCCGACGCGAGTCAGGTTTATGCGGACATCCCCCTCCTCTCGGCACGGCCGGACGCGGCGGAGATGGCCGGCATCCCGCATCGCCTCTTCGGTCATGTCGATGGCGGGTCCGCCCACAATGCGGCGCGTTGGGCCGAAGAAGCGCGCCGCACCCTGTCCCACGCGCACGCCGCGGGGAAGGTTCCCATCCTCGTCGGCGGCACCGGCCTCTACCTGCGCACGCTGCTCGACGGCATCGCCCCGGTTCCCGAAATCGACCCGGAGATTCGCGAAGCGGTGCGCGCGCTGCCCGTCGCCGATGCTTATGCCGCGCTCGCCGCAGCCGATCCCGCCGCCGCCGCTCGGCTCAATCCCGCCGACACGACCCGCATCGCGCGCGCGCTCGAGGTGGCGCGCGCGACCGGCCGGACGCTCGCCGCGTGGCAACAGGACCGCAGCGGCGGCATAGCCGGGGACATCACGCTGGTGCCGCTCATCCTGTTGCCGCCGCGCGACTGGCTGCGCGAGCGCTGCGACACCCGCCTCGTCGACATGTTCGACGGCGGCGCGATCGACGAGGTGAGCGCGCTGCTGGCGCGGGGGCTCGATCCCGATCTCCCCGTCATGCGCGCGATCGGCGTGCCGCAGGTCGCGGCGCATGTCCGCGGCGAAACGAGCCGCGCAGAGGCGCTTGCGGCGGCACATTATTACGTGATAGACTGTTGACAGGATAGAATCATATACCTATTGCCCGCTGCCTGCTGCGGCGCAACAAGGCCGCGGACAGGCTGCGTCCAGCATCGGGCCGCACGAAGAAAGGAGCGCGTGTCGTGAAGGAAATGAGTGGTGCCGACATGGTGGTTCAGGCGCTGGTCGACCTCGGGGTCGATACGGTGTTCGGCTATCCGGGCGGCGCGGTGCTTCCGATCTACGATGCCCTCTTCAATCATCCCTCGATCAAGCATGTCCTCGTTCGCCACGAACAGGCCGCGACCCACGCGGCAGAGGGCTATGCGCGCTCGACCGGCAAGCCCGGCGTCGTGCTCGTCACATCGGGGCCGGGCGCGACCAATGCCGTCACCGGCATCACCGACGCGCTGCTCGATTCGATCCCGATGGTCGTGCTGACGGGTCAGGTGCCGACGACGCTGATCGGCACCGACGCCTTTCAGGAATGCGACACGGTGGGCATCACGCGCCACTGCACCAAGCATAATTATCTGGTCATGGACCCCGACCGGCTGGGCGCCGTGATTCACGAGGCTTTCTACATCGCGACGCACGGCCGCCCCGGCCCCGTCGTCATCGACATTCCGAAGAATGTTCAGGTCGCAACGGGCAGCTACAGCGTGCCCGAAAAGATTGAGCATCAAAGCTATCGTCCGCAGGTCGAACCCGATGCCGGCGCCATCGCGCAGGCGATCGACATGATCGCCGCGGCCGAACGCCCGATCTTCTATACCGGCGGCGGCGTCATCAACGCCGGCCCCGACGCCAGCGCGGCGCTGCGCCAGCTCGTTAGCCTGACCGGCGCACCGATCACCTCGACCCTGATGGGGCTGGGCGCCTTCCCGTCGGACGATCCCAAATGGCTCGGCATGCTCGGCATGCACGGCACCTATGAATCGAACATGGCGATGAACCGCGCCGACCTCATCATCGCGGTCGGCGCGCGCTTCGACGATCGCGTCACCGGCCGCCTCGACGCCTTCGCGCCCGAGGCGAAGAAGATCCACATCGACATCGACCGCAGCTCGATCAACAAGATCGTCCCGGTCGACATCGCGGTCGTCGGCGATGCCGGCCGCGCGCTCGATGCGCTCATCGCCGCCTGGGCCGACAAGGGTCACAAGGCGCGCGATCTTGGCGAATGGTGGCGCCGCATTGACGGGTGGCGCGCGACGCGCTGCCTCGACTTTCCCGAAAAGAAGGACGCGGGCGCCGAAATCATGCCGCAGCGTGCGGTCAAGGCGCTGTTCGACGCGACCCGCGGCCGCGATCCGATCATCACCACCGAAGTCGGCCAGCACCAGATGTGGGCGGCGCAGCATTTCGGCTTTGCCGCGCCCAACCGCTGGCTCACCTCGGGCGGGCTCGGCACGATGGGCTACGGATTCCCCGCCGCCGTCGGCGCACAAATCGCGCACCCGAACCGCTTGGTTGTCTGCATCGCGGGCGAAGCCTCGCTCCAGATGAACATTCAGGAAATGGGTACGGTCAGCCAGTACCGCCTGCCGGTGAAAATCTTCATCCTCAACAATGAATGGATGGGGATGGTCCGCCAGTGGCAGGAATTGACCTACGAAAGCCGTTATTCGAACAGCTATTCGGACAGCCTGCCCGATTTCGTGAAACTGGCCGCGGCCTATGGCTGGACCGGCCTGCGCATCGACACGCTCGGCGAGCTCGAGGACGGCATCCGGCAGATGATCGAAACGCCGGGCCCGGTGATCGTCGACTGCCGCGTTGCCAAGCTCGCCAACTGCTTCCCGATGATCCCGTCGGGCGCGGCGCACACCGACATGATCCTCCAGCCGAGCGACGTCATCGGCACGATGGACGACGAAGCGAAAGCGCTGGTGTGATGATGGCAGACGCTCTTCATCCCTTCCCGCCTGCGGGAGGGGCAGCGAGGCTTGCGAACTTGTTCGCTAGCCGCAGCGGGGTGGGCGCCGCAACGCCGCCTGCTCGCTGCGCTCGCACCCACCCCTCGATCCCCTCCCGCAAGCGGGAGGGGAAGGAATAACAATGAAAATCACCACCGAAACGGGCGAGCGCCATGTCCTCGCCGTCACCGTCGATAACGAGGCGGGTATCCTGGCCAAGATCACCGGGCTCTTCTCGGCGCGCGGCTATAATATCGAAAGCCTGACCGTCGCCGACATCAGCGCCGATCATGCGCTGTCGCGGATCACCATCGTCACCTCGGGTCCGCCCGCGGTGATCGACCAGATCATCGCGCAGCTCGACCGGCTGGTGCCGGTGCATCAGGTCACCGACCTCACCGATCAGGGCGCGCATGTCGAACGCGAGATCGCGCTGGTGAAGGTCGCCGGCACCGGCGAAAAGCGCATCGAGGCGCTGCGCCTTGCCGACGTCTTCCGCGCCAAGGTCGTCGATACGACGCTGTCGAGCTTCATCTTCGAAATCACCGGCAACAGCGACAAGGTCGACCGCTTCATCGCGCTGATGCGCGAATGCGGTCTGGTCGAGGTCGGCCGCACCGGCATCGTCGCCATCGCCCGCGGGCCGGAGGCGCTTTAGAGTTTAACCAAACCATTGTCATTCCCGCGAAAGCGGGAACCCAGGGAAGGGTCAGCCGACACACGCTCTGGGTCCCCGCTTTCGCGGGGATGACAAACAGATGAACATACAAAGGGGTTACAGGACATGCAGGTTTACTACGATCGCGACGCCGACCAGGATCTGATCAAGAACAAGAAGGTCGCCATCCTCGGCTACGGCAGCCAGGGCCACGCCCATGCGCAGAATCTGCGCGACAGCGGGGTCAAGGATGTCGCGATCGCGCTGCGTCCCGGCTCGGCGACCGCGAAGAAGGCCGAAGGCGCCGGCTTCCGCGTCCTGTCGAACAAGGAAGCCGCCGCCTGGGCCGACGTCATCATGATCGCGGCGCCCGACGAGCATCAGGCAAGGATTTATTACGACGATCTCGCCGACAATCTGAAGCCCGGTGCCGCGCTCGCCTTCGCGCACGGCCTCAACGTCCATTTCGGCCTCATCGAACCGCGCGCCGACATCGACGTCTTCATGGTCGCGCCCAAGGGCCCCGGCCACACGGTGCGCAGCGAATATCAGAAGGGCGGCGGCGTTCCCTGCCTGATCGCGGTTGCACAGGAAGCATCGGGCAACAGCGGCAACGGCCACGCCAAGGCGCTCGCCCTCAGCTATGCCTCGGCGGTCGGCGGCGGTCGCAGCGGCATCATCGAAACGACCTTCAAGGAAGAGTGCGAAACCGATCTTTTCGGCGAACAGGCGGTGCTCTGCGGCGGCATCACCCATCTGATCCAGGCGGGTTTTGAAACGCTGGTCGAGGCGGGCTATGCCCCCGAAATGGCCTATTTCGAATGCCTCCACGAAACCAAGCTGATCGTCGATCTTCTCTATGAAGGCGGCATCGCGAACATGCGCTATTCGATCTCGAACACCGCCGAATATGGCGACATCAAGACGGGTCCGCGTATCATCACCGAAGAGACGAAGGCCGAAATGAAGCGCGTCCTCGCCGACATCACCTCGGGCCGCTTCGTCAAGGATTTCGTCCTCGACAACCAGGCCGGCCAGCCCGAACTCAAGGCCAGCCGCAAGGCCGCCGCAGCGCATCCGATCGAACAGACCGGCGCCCAGCTGCGCGCGATGATGCCGTGGATCGCCAAGAACAAGCTGGTCGACAAGGCAAAGAATTAAGCCACCTTGCTCCCTCCTCATGCCGTTCGTGCTGAGGAGGGACTGAGCACCGGCGAAGGCCCGTCTCGAAGCACCGCACGCCTTCGGTCCTTCGAGACGCCCCTTCGACAAGCTCAGGGGCTCCTCAGGACAAACGGAATTGGATAGCCCAATTTTCGCCGCCCACCGCGCCGATCTCGCCGTGCTCGCCGCCGACGGCCGCCGCCGCGCGCTCGCGCCGCGCGCCGGGATCGATTTCGCCTCGAACGACTATCTCGCGCTAGCGGGTTCCTACGCGCTCGCCGAAGCGCTGGCGCAGGGCGCCGCGCGCGGCATTCCGGCCGGTTCGGGCGGCTCGCGGCTGCTGCGCGGCAACCATGCCGAGCATGAAGCGCTCGAGGCGCATGCGGCGCGCCACTATGGCACCGAGGCGGCGCTCTTCTTCCCCACCGGCTTCGCGGCCAACGCCGCGCTGTTCGCGACGCTGCCGCAGCGCGGCGACCTGCTCGTCCACGACGCGCTGATCCATGCGAGCGCGCACGACGGGATGAAACTCGGCCGCGCCGACCGCACAGCGGCTGCGCATAACGACCCGCAAGCCTTTGAAGACGCTATCCTCCGCTGGCGCGCAGGCGGCGGCACCGGCACGCCATGGATCGCGGTCGAAAGCCTCTATTCGATGGACGGCGACAGGGCTCCGCTCGCCGACCTCGCCGCTATCGCCGACCGTCACGACGCGGTGCTGATCGTCGACGAGGCGCATGCGACGGGCGTCTATGGCCCGGCAGGACAGGGGCTTGCCCACGCGCTCGCGCCGCGCGCCAATCTGATCACGCTCCACACCTGCGGCAAGGCGCTGGGCTGCGAAGGCGCGTTGCTCTGCGGCCCCGCGATCGTCCGCGACTTCCTCGTCAACCGCGGCCGTCCCTTCATCTTCTCGACCGCGCCCTCGCCGCTCATGGCGTGGCTCGTACGCCAGGCGCTCGAGATCGTCGCCGAACAGCCCGAGCGCGAGGCACGGCTCTCGGGGCTCGTCCGCCACGCCGAAAAGCGGCTCGCGGCGCTCGGCATCGCGCCGAGCGGCAGCCAGATCATCCCCGTCGTCATCGGCGACAACGCCCGCACGATGCGGATTGCCGCCATGCTGCAGGCCGAGGGTTTCGACATCCGCGGCATCCGCCCGCCGACGGTGCCGCAGGGCACGGCGCGGCTGCGCATCGCGATCACCCTCAACGTCTCGACCCGCGACATCGACGCGATGGTCGATGCGCTGTCGGCGGCGATGGCGGCGGCATGACCCGCTTCGTCGTCACCGGCACCGATACCGGCATCGGCAAGACCGTCTTTTCGGCGGCGCTCGCGGGCGCGCTCGGCCTGCCCTACTGGAAGCCGATCCAGTCGGGGCTTGAAGAGGAAACCGACAGCGAAGCCGTCGCGCGCCTCGCCGGCGTTCGCGTCCATCCTGAAACCTGGCGTCTCGTCACCCCCGCCTCGCCGCACCTTGCCGCCGAAATCGACGGCGTGACCATCGACGCCGACGCGCTCGTCCCGCCGCCCGGCGACCTGTTGATCGAAGGCGCGGGCGGCGCGCTCGTCCCCGTCACCCGCACGCTGCTCTACGCCGACCTGTTCGCGCGCTGGCAGATCCCCGTGATCGTCTGCGCGCGCACCGCGCTCGGCACGATCAACCACAGCCTGCTCACGATCGAAGCCCTCAAGGCCCGCCACGTCCCCATCCACGGCATCGCCTTCGTCGGCGAGGCGGCCCCCGACAGCGAAGCGATCATCGCGGCCCTATCGGGCACAAAGCGCCTCGGCCGCCTGCCGGCCGTCGATCCGCTGACGCCGGACAATCTGGCGGCCGCTTTCACCGAAAATTTCAGCATCGCGGATTTCTCCTGACCCCCGCGATTTGCAACGCATCGGTTTTCCACTAGACGAGGACTATGTGGATACGGTCCATTTTCGGTCTATTTGTCGGCGCCTACGCAGGCGGGGTAGTTGCCAGCTACGGCATGCTAATTTGGCTCGACATCAGATTGTCCGATCCGACTCTAGGTGTTTATCCGGTCTATTTCGGCGCCGCCGTCATGTTTTTTACGCTCCCCGGCGCGATCATGGTGGCCGGCATCTTCAATGAGCTGACGCACAAGGGGTTCAGACGCTCGGCCGCCTATGCGCTCGCCGGAGCCGTCGGGACGCTGATTGGGGGACTCATTCTCGCTATCCTTTTCGCGGATTGGCGGTCGATGGTGATCGGTGGTTTGTACGGTGCTTCCACCTCCGCCTGTTGGGCGGCGGTCGATGCATTGTTGAGAGCGGTCGCGCGCGCCCAGTCGACCATGGATTTAGCGGACGACTTCAACCTGACGGATCTCCGCTAACCCATCCTTGCTCCCCGACGAGAAGAAATGACCACGTCCCCCTCTCCCATCTGGCACCCCTTCACCCAGCACGGCCTCGGCGACGCCATCCCGCTCATCGCCCGCGGCGAGGGCGCGCGCCTTTACGACGCCGACGGCAACTATTGGATCGACGCGATCTCTAGCTGGTGGGTCACCACCCACGGCCATGCGCACCCGAAAATCATGGCTGCGATCCGGGCCCAGACCGAAAAGCTCGACCAGCTCATTTTCGCAGGCTGGACGCACGAGCCCGCCGAAAGCCTCGCCGCCGAACTGATCCGCATCACCCCCGCCCCGCTCACCCGCGTCTTCTTTTCGGACTCGGGCTCAACCAGCGTCGAGGTCGCGCTCAAGATGGCGCTCGGCTACTGGTTCAACATCGGCGAGGCGCGCAGCCGCATTCTCGTGCTCGACCACAGCTATCATGGCGACACGATCGGCACGATGTCGGTCGGCGAGCGCGGCGTCTACAACCGCGCGTGGCAACCTTTGCTGTTCGACGTGGGCACCATCCCCTTCCCCCATGAGGCCATGGAACAGGCTACGCTCGACGCGCTCGAAGCCGCTTGCCTTCAAAAACCCGCCGCCTTCATCGTCGAACCGCTGATCCTCGGCGCCGGCGGCATGCTGATCTATCCCGCATGGGTGCTCGCCGAGATGCGCGCCATCTGCGCCGCGCACGGCGTGCTCTTCATCGCCGACGAGGTGATGACCGGCTGGGGCCGCACCGGCACGCGCTTCGCCTGCGACCAGGCGGGGGTGATCCCCGATATCGTCTGCCTGTCGAAAGGCCTCACCGGCGGCGCGATGCCGCTCGCGGTAACGCTGTGCAGCGAAGCGATCTTCGCGGCGCATTATTCGCCCGATCGCGCGAAGACCTTCTATCATTCGTCGAGCTACACGGCGAACCCCATCGCCTGCGCCGCCGCCAACGCCAATCTCGCCATCTGGCGCGACGAACCGGTGCAGCAGCGCATCGACGCGCTCGCCGATGCCCAGGCCGCGCATCTCGCGATGCTGGCCACCGATCCGCGCATCGCCAATCCGCGCCGCCTCGGCACCATCGCCGCGCTCGATCTCGTGGTCGCCGATGCGGGCTATCTTTCGGCGCTCGCTCCCCGCCTCACCGCCTTCTACCGCGATCGCTGCGTGCTGCTGCGCCCGCTCGGCAACAGCGTCTATGTCATGCCGCCCTATTGCACCGGCGCCGACGAACTCGCTGAAATATGGGCCGCCATCGCCGCGTCGCTCGATATCGCCTGAGCCCGGTTCGGCTGGGGTTCATCTTCGCGCGCCTATTGCGGATACGGGGATGGTCAGAGGGAACGCCATGTCGATTTCAACCGCCGCCCCGTCGCTGCTGCTTGCCGCCGCCATGCTGCTGGCTCCGCTACCTGCCGCCGCGCAGGACGAAAGCCTCGCACAGCACAGCTCTCCTTTCTCGTCACCTATGGCGATGACCATTGTCCGGTCGCCGAGGGTGAGGAGATCGTCGTCTGCGCCCAGCGCCCCGAATCGGACCGCTACCGCGTGCCGAAGGAGTTGCGCGGAAAGGATGACGACACGTCGGTCGGCGGCAGCGCGTGGGGCGCCCGCGTCGAGGATTATGACAATATCGCCCGCCTGACGCGCCCCGACAGTTGCTCGGTCATCGGCTCTTACGGCTTTACCGGCTGCACCGCGGCGATGCTGCGCCAATGGTTTGCGGAGCGCCGCGCCGCGGGGCAATAGCGCCCGACTCCCGATTTGCGCCGCGCCGCGATTTTGCCTAACCCCTTGGCTTCCGGCTTCGCCGCCTTGCCGGCGCGGCCGTGCGCGGGGGGCGGAATATGGGGCGGATGCGGGCGATGCTGGCGGGGATATGGGCGGCGTTCTGGCTCGTCGCCGCGCTTCCGGCCGCGGCGCAGATCGCCCCCGACCTGTCACCCGCGACCGCCGAAAAGGTGGCCGAGAATGACCGCAAGGAACTGGCGGCCGATCTCACCGACCGCGCCGCCATCTCCGAACGCACGCTCAAGCTGATCGCCGTCGACCGCGGCGAAAACAGCGCCCCCTATCTCGCCAAGCTGCTCGTCCACGCAAACAATCTCAGCTGGGCGCACCGGGCACCCGAATCGCGGCAGGCGCTCGTGCGCGCGGTCGAAATCGCCACCCGGCTCTACGGAGCGGGCACCTATGCGACCGCCGATGTCGAACGCCAATATGCGCTCGCGCTGCGCATCAACGGCTACCGCGAAGAGGCGATCGAGCCCTTCTCCCATTATGTCTATGCGCTGACCGAGGAAGCCTATGGCTGCGGCCGCCGCGTCCCCGGCATGGTGATGGGCTGCGCGCGCGACGATACCGACCTCGGCGATACGCTGCTCGAATATGGACAGATGCTCAACGACGTCGGGCGCGCCAGCGAAGCCGTCACCGCTTTCGATGCCGTCATCGCGCGCTTCGAACCGCGCTGGGCGGGGTGCGAGGGCCCGGCATGGGGCACGCGCTGCGACCAGGCGCGCGACAAGCGCGCCGACATGCTGTCGAGCTACGCCGCGCTGCTTGCCCTCGTCGGCCGCGCCGACGACGCCGGGGCGCTGCGCAAGCGGCTGTTCGACGACAGCCTCGCCGCGATCGAGGCCTGTGCCGGCGACGATTGCGAAGGCCCCGATTTCCGCCTCGTGCGCCGTTATTACGACTATCGCGCCGCGCTTGCGGCAGCGAACCGCCCCGACGACGCACTCGCCCTCGACGAACGCATCCTCGCGATCCTGGTGGCCAGCCCGCATTATACGAAGGGCAAGGCGGGCAGCGGCGAATATTTCGACAAGGATATGGTCAATGACGTGACCGGCATCGCCGAAGCCTATGCCAAGGCCGCGGTCGCCGCGGGAAAGGCCGACCGCGCGCGCGATCAGCTTGCCCGCTACGGTTTCGGCGCGCTCGTCGGCACCCAGCTCGCCGGGGTCGATTTCGACGCCGAGCAAAAGGCGATCGAGGCCGAGAGGCGCGCCCTGTCGAGCTATGGCGACGAGGCCGAACGCATCGCCAACAGCCGCCGCAAGGTGGCGCTGTTCGCCGGTCATTATGGCAAGGACAGCGACGAATATGCCAAGGCGCTGCGCGATCTGGCTTGGGATCTCGACGATCTGCCCGCCAATGACGCCGAATCCGAAGCCGTTTACCGCGAGGCGCTGGCCGTCGAACGCAAGGCGTTCGGCGCGGGCGATTTTCGCACCCTTCACGCGCTCGACAATCTGACCACCTTCCTCAAGAAGCGCGACCGCAGCGCCGCCGCGATCGCTGTGCTGGCCGATGTGCTGGGCGATCCCGCCAACGACCATGTCGCCCTCTATCTCGACCCCGACCGACGCTCGGCGCGGCGCGGCAGCTTCGGCGATCCCGACGACACACTCAACGCGCTCAAGGCCGATCTTTCCGAACTGCTGCTGCGCACCGGCGGCGACCCGGCGCCGGCGCTCGCCGCCGCGCGCCATGCCGCGCTGGGCATGACCAGTTTCCGCGACGCGCTCGGCTTCGACCGTTTCGACGAAATGAAGCTAGACTGGGTGACCGCCGATCCTTGGGCATGGCTCGGCGAACGGCGCTACGCCGACTATTTCCTGCTTTATGCCGACGCTCTGTGGGCAAAGGGCGCGCACGACGGCGCCGCCGCCGAACAGGCATTTGCCGCGCTGCAGGATGCGATGGCAGGCACGACCAGCCGCGCCGTCGCGCGCGCCGCCGCCGAACGCGCCGCGGCGCGCGCCTCGGTTTCGCCGCTCGTCGAAGAACGGCGCCAGATCGACACGGCGATCGCGGCGCTCAACACGAAGCTCGAAACGCTCCCCGACGACCCCGCCGAACGCCAGCGTCAATTTTCGGCACTGCAATCCGAAATCGCACGCAAGGACGATCGCCGGGCGCAGGTCGATGCTGCGATCGCCGCGGCGACCCCCGATTATTTCGCGCTGATCCGGCCGCGTCCGCTCGGCATGGCAGAGGCGCAGGCGCTGCTCGCGCCCGACGAAGCCTTCGTCATGCTCGTGCCGTCCGAATTTGGCACCCATGTCCTGCTCGTCACCCATGACAAGCTGCGCTGGAACCGCGCCGACATGCCCGCGGCAGAGGTCAACGCGCATGTTCGCCGCCTGCTGTGGGACGTCGGCGCCAGCATCGACGTGACGCCCGAAGAGGATGCGAAATGGTCGGCCGAGGGCGAAGGCGATTTCCCCTTCGATCGCGGCACCGCCTGGCTGCTCTACGACCGGCTGCTCGCGCCCTTCGCCGCCGACCTTGCCGGCAAGCGCCATCTCTTTACTGCCGCGACCGGGTCGCTTTCCTCGCTGCCGCTCGGCATCCTCGTTACCGAAAAGCCGACCGGCGCCGATGGCGATCCCGCAGTGCTGCGCGCAACCAAATGGCTCGCCGACGGCCCCGCCCTGCTTCAGCTTCCTTCGCTCCAGTCGCTGCAATTGCTGCGCGCAGTCGCGGCGCGCGACGAACCGAGCGTCTTCATCCTGTGGGGCGCGCACGCCCAGAAGAAACTGACGACGATTCCCGACATTGCGGCCTCGCGCCATCTCGTGATCGCGAGCCCTCATCCCAGCCCGCTTTCCGCGCGGCGCGGCTTCTTCGGCTCACACCCCTTCAGCCGCGCGAACGCGTTTCTGGAAGAAAGCGGGCGCGGTGCGGTGGATTGGCGGGTGTAATCAGCTTGTAGCGGGTATCACCATCCCGCTGGCGTCGCGAAGCACCAGCGTGCGACCGGAACCGGGCGTGCCATAGGGACGCGTATACGCCCGCAGCGACACGGCGTCCCCGGCCTGAAGGCGCTTCTCGATACACCCGAAGCGCCAGCTATCGCCGTCGAATGCCACGGCGAAGGCACGGTGCGTCGTGCGCGCAGGGTCGAGCGCTATCCGATCGATATCGGACGGACAGATGCGGAGCGTCTGTTCTTCGGCAGACGTGTTGGCGATCTCGAAATTCCACTCCTCGTAGGAAGGCCGCCTGTAGTCCGCTTCGACCTTGTCGAAAGTGGCGGAGAAGGGCGAGGAGGCAGAAACGGCGGCAGCGGCGAGAAGCGAAAGCATCGTGGTTCTCTTGTTCTACTGCAAATGCAGTACACAATCAAACGCGAATAGGAGTCTATGCGCTCACCACATCGGTTTCGGACATTTTTAAATGGCGATCACGCCAATTACCGCGGCAGCTCCGTCACTCCCATCAGCGCTTCGTCCACCGCGCGGGCGCATTGGCGGCCTTCACGGATGGCCCAGACGACGAGGCTCTGGCCCCGGCGCATATCGCCGCAGGCATAGACGCCGTCTTCGCTGGTGGCGTAGCGATCGGTATCGGCCTTCACATTGCCGCGTTCGCACAATTCCACACCCGCCCGGTCGAGCAGACCGCGCCGCTTGGGGCCGGTAAAGCCCATGGCGAGGAGGATGAGGTCCGCCTTCAGCGTGAATTCGCTTCCCGGTACTTCCTCGAAGGAGCGCCCGTCCCATTCGATCCGCACGCATTCGAGGCCCGTGACATCGCCATTCTCGCCCACCACGCGCTTGGTCAGCACCGCCCAGTCGCGTTCCGCGCCTTCCTCGTGGCTGGACGAGGTGCGCAGCTTCAGCGGCCAGTGCGGCCAGGTCATCGCCTTGTCCTCCTTTTCAGGAGGCTTGGGCATGATTTCGAGCTGGGTAACGCTCGCCGCGCCCTGGCGGTTGGACGTACCGACACAGTCGCTGCCGGTATCGCCGCCGCCGATCACGATGACATCATAGGGGATGGGCGAATTGTCGCGCAGCGCCTGGAAGCTGACCTCCACGCCCACTTCGGCGCTGGTGCGGAACTGGACGCCTTCGGCCTCCATCTGAACCGCGCGGCGGTTGATGAGGTGCTTCTCCATCTTGAAGTCGGGAATCCCGTAGCGAAGCAATCCGCCGATCCGGTCGCTCTTCTCGAACACCGTCACTGCGTGGCCCGCGCGGGCCAGTTGTTGCGCACAGGCGAGGCCCGCCGGGCCGCTACCCACCACCGCGACCGACTTGCCGGTGTGTTTTTCCGGCACTTGCGGTTCGACCCAGCCTTCCTTCCAGCCGCGATCCACGATGGCGCATTCGATCGACTTGATCGTCACCGGCTCGTCCACGATGTTGAGCGTGCAGGCCGCCTCGCACGGGGCGGGGCAGATGCGGCCGGTGAATTCGGGGAAATTGTTGGTGGAATGGAGGACGGCGAGCGCGTTCTTCCAGTCGTCTTCGTAGACGAGATGGTTCCAGTCCGGGATGATGTTGTTCACGGGACAGCCGTTGTGACAATACGGAATGCCGCAATTCATGCACCGGGCCGCCTGCTTCTTGAGCGCGCCCTCGGAATGCGGAATCGTGAATTCCTTGTAATGCGTCAGCCGCTCCTGCGGATCGGCATAGGTGCGCTCCTCGCGCTCGTATTCGAGGAAGCCGGTTTCCTTGCCCATTATTCCGCCGCCTCCATCGCAGCCTGTTCGCGTTCGTCTTCCAGCGCCTTCAGCGCCCTGGCATAATCGCGCGGCATCACTTTCTTGAACTTGGAAAGCGCCGCGTCCCAATCTTCCAGCAGGCTTTTCGCCAGTCTGGATCCGGTGTGCAATTGATGCCGCTCCACCAGCACGCGCAGCCGCTCCGCATCGTGGTAGAGCGGATCGCCCATCCCGTTATTCTCGACCGAAAGGCCGCGTTGCTGCGGCTCGCCCCAGCTCTTTTCGGCGCCTTCGGCTTCGTCCTTCGACACGGCGAAGACATCGACCTGCGCCGGATTGACGCGCTGTTCGAACGTGCCGTCGGGATCGTAGACATAGGCGATCCCGCCGCTCATACCCGCGCCGAAATTGCGGCCCGTCTTGCCGAGCACGCAGACCACGCCGCCGGTCATATATTCGCACGGATGGTCGCCCGTGCCTTCGACGACTGCGACCGCGCCCGAATTCCGGACTGCGAAGCGCTCACCCGCGACGCCGGCGAAATACGCCTCGCCCGCGATCGCGCCGTAAAGGACGGTGTTGCCGACGATGATGTTCTCGTCTGCCGTGCGGGGCGCGGTTTCGGGCGGACGCACCGCGATGCGGCCCCCCGACAATCCCTTGCCGACATAGTCGTTGGCATCGCCCGTCAGATCGAGCGTGACGCCGTGGGCCAGCCATGCGCCGAAGCTTTGCCCGGCAACGCCGGTAAACGCGATGCGGACGGTTTCGGGCGGCAGGCCCGCATGGCCGTGCGCTTCCGCGATCCGGCCCGACAGCATCGCGCCGGTCGTCCGGTTGACGTTGCGAATCGGCCGTTCGAGCGTGACCGGCGTGCGGTTCTCGATCGCGTCCCGGCAGGCGTCGATCAGATCGTTGTCGAGCGCGGCGCCGAGGCCGTGATCCTGCGTCAGCGTGTGGCGCAAGGGCACGCCCTGGGCGACCTTGGGCTGAGCAAGCAGGCGCGATAGGTCGATCCCGCGCGCCTTCCAGTGGCGATGGACGCGGGCCGTATCCAGCCGGTCCACGCGGCCCACCATCTCCTCGACGGTGCGGAAGCCCATCTCGGCCATGATCGCCCGCAATTCCTCGGCGACGAAGAAGAAGTAATTGATGACGTGTTCGGGCGTGCCGGTGAAGCGCTTGCGCAGTTCCGGATCCTGCGTCGCCACGCCCACCGGGCAGGTGTTGAGGTGGCATTTGCGCATCATGATGCAGCCCGCCGCGATCAGCGGGGCGGTGGCGAAGCCGAACTCGTCCGCGCCCAGCAGCGCCCCGATCGCGACGTCGCGCCCGGTGCGGAGCCCGCCATCGACCTGCACCGCGATGCGGCTGCGCAGATCGTTGAGCATCAGCGTCTGCTGCGTTTCGGCAAGGCCGATTTCCCACGGCGAGCCCGCATGGGTCAGCGAGGTCAGCGGCGAAGCGCCTGTGCCGCCCTCGTAACCCGAGATCGTGACATGGTCGGCCTTGCACTTAGACACGCCCGCCGCGACCGTGCCGACGCCGACTTCGCTGACGAGCTTCACGGAAATGCGCGCCTTGGGCTGGACGTTCTTCAGATCGTGGATCAGCTGGGCCAAATCCTCGATCGAATAGATGTCGTGGTGCGGCGGCGGCGAGATCAGCATCACGCCCGGCGTCGAATGGCGCAGCCGCGCGATGAACTCGGTGACCTTGAAGCCCGGAAGCTGGCCGCCTTCGCCGGGCTTGGCACCCTGTGCGACCTTGATCTCGATCTCGTCGCAGGCGCCGAGATATTCGGCGGTGACACCGAAGCGGCCCGACGCGATCTGCTTGATATTGCTGTTGGCATTGTCGCCATTGGCATAGGGGCGGTAGCGTTCGCTCGCTTCGCCGCCTTCGCCCGACACCGCCTTCGCGCCGATGCGGTTCATCGCGATGGCCAGCGTTTCGTGCGCTTCGGGCGATAGGGCGCCCAACGACATGCCCGGGGTGACGAAGCGCTTGCGGATTTCGGTGATCGCCTCGACGCTGTCGAGCGGTATGCCCTGCGCGGGGAAGTTGAATTCCATCAGGTCGCGCAGATAGATGGGCGGCAGGTCGGCGACCCCGCGCGCGAATTGCAGATAGGTCGAATAGCTGTCGGTCGCGACGGCGGTCTGCAGCAGGTGCATGAGCTGCGCCGAATAGGCGTGCGCTTCGCCGCCCGCGCGCTGGCGATAGAAGCCGCCGATGGGGAGCGTCGTGACGCGCGCGTCGAACGCTGCCTCATGCTTCTCGGTCGCGTTGATGAACAGCGACTGATAGCCCTCGCCCGAAATCTTGGCCGGCATGCCCGGGAAGAGGTCGTTGACGAGCGCGCGGCTGAGGCCCACCGCCTCGAAATTATAGCCGCCGCGATAGGAGGAGATCACCGCGATCCCCATCTTCGCCATGATTTTGAGCAGGCCGTCGTCGATTGCCTTGCGGAAGCGCTTCAGAGCATCGGCCAGTGCGAGCTCGCCGAACAGGCCGCGCGACAGGCGGTCGGCGATCGCCGCTTCGGCCAGATAGGCGTGGACCGTGGTCGCGCCGACGCCGATGAGCACCGCAAAGCCGTGCGTGTCGAGTATCTCGGCCGAGCGGACGTTGATCGAGGCGTAGCTGCGCAACCCCTTGCGCACGAGGTGCGTGTGGACCGCCGCAGCGGCGAGCACCATCGCGACCCCGACGCGATCTTCGCCGATCGTCTGGTCGGAAAGGAACAGCTCGCTCCGCCCAGCGCGCACGGCGTCCTCTGCCTCGCGCCGGATGCGCGCGATCGCGTCGCGCAGCGTCGAGGCGTCGCCGCCGGTGGGGAAGGTGCAGTCGATCTCGGCCACGGCATCGCCGAAATAGGCGCGCAACCGGTCCCAATCGTCGCCGACGAGCACCGGCGAGTCGATGACGAGCACGTGCGGGCTCTGGCCCTTTTCGTCGAGAATGTTGGCGAGGTTCGAAAAACGCGTCTTCAGGCTCATCACATGCCGTTCGCGCAGGCTGTCGATCGGCGGATTGGTGACCTGGCTGAAGTTCTGGCGAAAGAATTGCGCGACATGGCGCGGCTTGTCGGAAATGACGGCGAGCGGCGTGTCGTCGCCCATCGAGCCGATCGCTTCCTTGGCATCCTCGACCATCGGAGAGAGGATGAGTTCCATATCCTCCATCGTGAAGCCGGCGGCGACCTGGCGGCGCAGCAGTTCGGCGCGGTCGAAGCCCGGCAGGCTCGACTTGCCGCCCTTGGGCAGGTCGGCCATCGTGCGGAAACCCTTCACGCGCGCGGCATAATCGTGCGTCCCGGCGATCTTGTCCTTGATCGCGCGGTCTTCGTAGAGAGTGCCTTCGTCGAGATCGACGGCGATCATCTGGCCGGGGCCGAGGCGGCCCTTCTTGCGGATGCTTGCCTCGGGCAGCAGCACCATGCCGCTTTCAGAGCCGACGACGAGCAGATTGTCGGCGGTCAGCGTATAGCGCAGCGGGCGGAGCGCGTTGCGGTCCATCCCCGCGACCGCCCAGCGGCCATCGGTCATCGCGAGCGCGGCGGGGCCGTCCCACGGCTCCATCACGCTGGCGAGAAAGCTGTACATCGCCTTGTGCGCGGCGGGCATGTCCTCGTCGGTGGCCCAGGCTTCGGGGACCAGAATCAGCTTTGCGGTCGGCGCATCGCGGCCCGCGCGGCATAGCGTTTCGAACACCGCGTCGAGCGCTGCCGTGTCGCTGGCGCCGGCCGGGATCACCGGCTTGATGTCTTCCGAATGCTCGCCGAAGGCGAGGCTCGCCATCTTGATCTCGTGGCTCTTCATCCAGTTCTTGTTGCCGCGGATCGTGTTGATTTCGCCATTGTGGGCGAGGGTGCGGAACGGCTGGGCGAGCCACCATTGCGGGAAGGTGTTGGTCGAATAGCGCTGGTGGAAGATCGCGACCCGGCTTTCGAACAGCTTGTTCGCAAGGTCGGGATAGAAATCCGCCAGACTTTCGGCGAGGAACAGTCCCTTGTAGATGATCGACCGCCCCGACAGGCTGCAGATATAGAAATCGGCGATCTGTGCCGCGATCACCTTCTTTTCGATGCGGCGGCGGACGAGATAGAGCTGCTTTTCGAATTCGTCGATGGACTGGTCTTCTGGCAGGGGCCCCGCGATCATGATCTGTTCGATTTCGGGGCGCGTGCGCTGCGCCTTGTCGCCGATCACCGACACGTCGACCGGCACCTGGCGCCAGCCGTAGATGGTGTAGCCCGCGTCGATGATTTCGGATTCGACGATCGTGCGGCATGCTTCCTGCGCGCCCAAATCGGTGCGCGGCAGGAAGATCATGCCGACGGCGAGGCGGTTCGGCAGCACCTTGTGCCCCGATGCCGCGATTGCATCGTCGAAAAAGCGTTCCGGCAGGTCGACATGGATACCCGCACCATCGCCCGTCTTGCCGTCGGCATCAACGGCGCCGCGGTGCCAGACGGCGCGCAGCGCCTCGATCGCCGCCTCGACGACGCGGCGCGAGGCCTTGCCGTCGGTCGCCGCGACCATGCCGACGCCGCAGGCATCGGATTCGAGGTCGGGGCGATACATGCCGTCTTCGGCAAGCCGCTGGTGATCGGGGGTCGGGTAATAGGTCATGTCGTGGTTCCTGCCGGAATGGGCGTGGGTCAGGTCGAAGGCTTGAGCCGCTTGCGCGCGTTGGCGACGGCTTCCTGTTCGGCGTCATAGGCGGCCGAGGATGCCTTGTCGGCCTCGGCCTCCAGATCTTCGACCTTCTGCAGATCGGCGGTCGACCAGTTGCTGCGGTCATACGCCTCGTCATAGTCACCGGCCGCGTCGGCCGCCGCTGCGGCTGCATCCGCGGCGTCAGCGGCCGCGTCTGCGGCATCGCCCGCTGCATCGACGGCATCGACCGCGGTGGCGTCCGTCGTCATGTCGTCGTTCCACATATCGCGGTTCTTCTTGAGCGTCTTGACGTCGACTTTCATCAGCTTGGCAAGCTTCGCCAGCTCGGCGTCGGTCAGGTCGCTCATCGCCTTTTCCTTGGGCAGATCCTTGAGCTTGCCTTCAAGCTCGGGGCCGCGGTCGATGAACTTGTTGATCAGCGGCGGCACGGCCTTGACCATCGCGATCATGACTTCGGGATCGGCCTGCAGCGACATCCATTCGGCGCCATAGGCCTGGCCCGTCGGGGTTGCGAGAAAGGCGTTGAGGTCGCCGAGCTGCTGCGCGCTGAACTTGCGGGCGTAAGCGCGCGCGAGGCCGTCGCGCATCGGCGGCTCGAGATCGCCGAGCGCCTCGCTGATCAGCGGCTTGATCACCTTGTTGATCTGATCCTCGCGTTCCTTGCGGTGCGGGTCGAACATATCGGCGATCGCGGTCTTGCTCGTCGCATCGAGCGCGGCGATCTTTTCGCTATCGACGCCCGTCTTGATCGAGAGCATCAGGTCCGACATGCTGCTCGTCTGATCCATGAAGGCGCGGAACAGCTTGCCGTACATATTGTCGAGCATCTTCTCGATGCTTCCCGCCGGGATCAGCGCGTTCGTCGTCTGCTGCGCCAGCGCAAGCTGCGCCGGATCGACCGGCGGCAGCTTGTCGACCTCGAAGATTTTTTCGATCAGCGCGATCGCCTGATCGATTTCCTTCTGCATCTTCGCCTTGGCGTCGGCGAGCGACTGCGCGCTGTCGGGCTCGCTTTCACTCTCGGCGGGCATCGCGACGGTGACCGCCTCGGCGATCGGCGCTTCCTTGGGTGCCGCATAGGCGTGGGCCGGTGCCATCGCCATTGCACCGGCGAGCAGCAGATTTTTTAGTTTCGAGTTCGTCATGCCTTGGGCTCCTCGACTGGCTCTGCCAGAGCGTTTTCCAATTCGTTCACCAATGCTTTGATTTCGTCTGGATATCTCGCAAAGCTTTTGGTCATCAGATTGCGTTGCCATTCGACGATGTCGGGATCGGACAGGATTCCGGAGGATTCCCGCGCGTATAATTGTCCAGTGGGCGTGTCGAAAAATGCATGCAGTTCTGCAAGCTGTGGTGTCGTAAAGCGCCGTGCATAAGCACGTGACATTGCGGTGAGCATGCCCGGCATCTCGGCCTTCAGTTGATCTGAAGCCAGCTGTCGCTGTCTATCGAGAAACCGGTTGAATACTGCCTCCACCTTCGGCTGTTCGAGTGCTGACGCGATCTCTGGCTGGCCTTTTATGCTGGCAATCATCGTCGACATTATGGACTGCATCATCTGATCGACCATCGCGTCGCGCTGCGTTGCGGGTAGCATCAGGCTTACCAATTGTGTGGCTGCGGCAAGCCGGTCGCTTTCGACTTCAGCCGAAGAAGCTGTTCCGCCGGTGCCTTGCGCATGTACTGCGACGGGGAATGCAATTAGCACGGCGGCTGGCAAGGCGAATTTCCAGTGTCTCATAAGCATGTTCCCTTCCCTGTTGGTCAGGCTGCCTTCTTTTCGCTTTTCGCTTTCGCCTTCAACCATTTCGACATCTGTTCGCTGACATCGCGGCCGTCCCGGATGCCCCAGACGACCAGGCTGGCGCCGCGGACGATGTCGCCGGCGGCAAAAACGCCGGACAGGCTGGTCATCATCGTCTGATGATCGACGCGCAGCGTGCCCCAGCGCGTGACCGACAGATCGGGTGAACCGAACAGGTGCGGCAATTCCTCCGGATCAAAGCCCAGTGCCTTGATCACCATGTCGGCGGGCAAGTCGAAGGTGCGGCCCGGATCGGGTTCGGGGCTGCGCCGGCCGCTTGCGTCGGGGGCGCCAAGGCGCATCCCGGCAACCGCAACCTCTTTCACATGCTTGTCGGCGGCAAAGCTTGCGGGGGCGGACAGCCAGACGAACTCGACGCCTTCCTCTTCGGCGTTGGCGACTTCGCGCTGCGATCCCGGCATATTCTCGCGGTCGCGGCGATAGAGGCATTTCACCGATTTGGCGCCCTGACGTACCGCGGTGCGGACGCAGTCCATCGCGGTGTCGCCGCCGCCGATGACCACGACATGCTTGCCTTCGGCATTCAGGCTGCCGTCGTCGAAGGCGGGGACCGCGTCGCCAAAGCCCTTGCGGTTCGACGCGACCAGATAATCGAGCGCCGCGATCACCCCCTCGGCGCCGTTGCCGGGGACGTTGATCTCGCGCGCCTTGTAGACGCCGGTGGCGATCAGCACCGCATCGTGCCGTCGGCGCAGCTCGTCCAGCGTCGCGTCACGCCCGACCTCGAAGCCTTGGTGGAAATGGATGCCGCTTTCGGCGAGCCGGTCGACGCGGCGCATCACCACATCCTTTTCCAGCTTGAAGCCGGGGATGCCATAGGTCAGCAGGCCGCCGGCGCGGTCGTGCCGGTCGTAGACATGCACCTCATGCCCCTCGGCGCGCAGATATTCGGCGGCGGTCAGGCCTGCCGGACCCGCGCCGACGATGGCGACCGACTGGCCCGTCGCGGGGCCGACATGGACGGGTTCGACCCAGCCCTCGGCCCAAGCGGTGTCGGTGATATATTTTTCGACGCTGCCGATCGTCACCGCCCCGTGACCCGAAAATTCGATCACGCAATTGCCTTCGCAAAGGCGGTCTTGCGGGCAGATGCGGCCGCAGATTTCGGGCATGGTCGACGTTGCGTTCGACAGTTCATAGGCTTCGCGCAGCCGCCCCTCGGCGGTCAGGCGCAACCAGTCGGGGATATGGTTGTGAAGCGGGCAGTGAACCGAGCAATAGGGTACGCCGCACTGCGAACAGCGCGATGCCTGATCGTCGGCCTCGGGCTGCGCGTAGCGCGCCGCGATCTCGTTAAAATCGCGCGCGCGTTCGTCGGCCGAGCGCTTATCCGGATAATGTTGTTCGCGCCCCACAAATTGGAGCATGCGTTCGGAAGCCATGCAAAATCCCCTTCGTCGAAGCGCGGATGCATGGCGGGAGCGCCGCTGTCACGGACATATTGGGCATTAGGACAGTCAGACTGACCTAAAAATATACCACTTCCGTCGTTCGAGGAGAGGGTGCGCAATTAAGTTTCGCAATTAGTAAAATATCGGACCTATCGCATGGTGAGCCAGATGAGCGCCGCGCCGCCGACGATGATTCTGCTTGGCGAGTTGCAGCACCGTCGCGCCGGTCAGCGTCGGAAGCGCGAGGAAGAAACTGAATTCGGCGGCGGTCTTGCGGTCTACGCCCATCGCCATCGCCCCCATGATCGTCGCGCCCGAGCGGCTGACACCGGGGATCATCGCGAGGCATTGGACCAGCCCCACCATGATCGACTGGCGCAGCGTCAGCTTGGCAACGCCGCCGCTCTCCTTCGGCTTGGCGAGCTTTTCGATCAGCAGGATCGCAAAGCCGCCGATCACCAGCGCCCAGGCGACGACGACCGCATTCTCCAGCAACGTTTCGATATAGTCGCCGAACGCGAGCCCCAGCACCACCGCCGGAATGAAGGCGACGAGCAGGTTGCGTACAAAGGCGATCGCCACCGGATCGCGCCGGAAAAAGCCGACGAACATGTCCCAGAATAGTTTGCGATAAAGCACGACGATCGCAAGGATCGCGCCGGGCTGGATCGCGATGTTGAAAATTGCCCATTTCGACGCGTCATAGCCGAGCAATTCGGTGGCGAGGATCAGATGCCCGGTCGACGAGACGGGCAGGAATTCGGTCAGCCCCTCGACGATGCCGAGGATGATCGCGGTCAGCCACAGGCTCATCGTCCGGCCTCCGCGCGCAGGAGGAGGGCGGGGCGGGGCGATGCGGCAAACTGGATCATGGATTTCCCGAAGCTGAAGACGACATGCGAAGGGGCGCCCGAGCGGTGCCGGACGCCCCTGTCCTGATGTTCAGACCTACGCAGCGCGGACGGATTTATCCAGCCGCTAATTGCGCCGTTCGTCGCGCGCGCGGCTCAGCGAGCCATCGCGGCGAACCGGCCATGGCGGCGATACTGGACGAGCCAGCCATCGGCAACGTCGGCCAGCGCGGTGGGGGCGATGCCCAGTGCGGCAAGGCCGCTGGTGCCGCTGACGACATTGTCCTGCTGCAGCATCAGCCATTGATCCTTGGTGATCGGGGCGCCCGGCGCCCAGCCGAAACCGCTCGCCAGAAAGCCCGACACGGCATCGGGAACCTCAATGAACAGGCGGTTCCGTCCGGTCGCCTTTGCAATCCAATGCTGTAGCTCCAGCATGGTGAACTGCTGCGGCCCGCCGAGCTCGAGCGTCTGGCCCGGGGCATCAAGCGCCGCGACCACCGCATCGGCGACGTCGCCGACATAGACCGGCTGG
>LUMV01000122.1_pt1 | contig 23147 bp, 17 predicted proteins | sample 729731 | NCBI WGS metagenome assembly LUMV01 (sample SAMN03860301, study PRJNA289734) | marine metagenome | biome: seawater column; feature: ocean; material: water; isolation source: Red Sea water column Station 192 - depth 200m | place: Saudi Arabia: Red Sea | collected 2011-10-15 | depth 200 m
ACTATATTGCCATAGGCGATCCCCGGCGCGCCACTCAGGCCCGCCTGCACAGATGTCACCAGTTCCGGCATCGATGTGCCAAAGCCCACCAACGTAAGGCCGATCACCAGCGGTGAGACACCCAACCGTGTGGCGGCCTGAACTGCCCCGCGCACCAAAAGCTCCCCGCCTGCCATCAACAGCACAAGGCCCATCACGAGCAACAGCCCGGTTTCCCACATCATTATCACTCCGACCGCGTCTCGCGCGGCATGTTTCAATCCGCTTCAATTGGCCCGCAGCGGGTGCGCTTTCAAGAGGGCGTCGCTGCGATTTTTCGCCCTGTGATCAGGGCATTGAAACCGCATGCCTTGCCGCATTGCGCTGGCGTTGCTACCTCTGGATCAACTCAAGGACAGGAGCCAGCCATGACCAAGCCCGTGATCGACGCCCAGACCCAGATCGAACTGGAGGCCGCCGCCTTTCGCCGCCTGCGCCAACATCTGATGCAGGACCGCACCGATGTGCAGAACATCGACCTCATGAACCTCGCCGGCTTCTGCCGCAACTGCCTGTCGCGCTGGTATCAAGAAGCCGCAAACGAACGCGGGATCGACATGGGCAAGGATGAAGCGCGCGAGCGCGAAGGCACCACCGCTGGCGGTGATTCGGGTGGTCCGCTGATTCTCGACGCGGCCAACAATACGCTGAGCGACGAAGACCTCGTCATCGGTGTTCTTTCCGGTGGTTCGCGTTTCTTCGGACCGCAGGTCTTCTCCAGCTATGGCACCGAGAGCTTTTACCAGCCGCTGTATCTGTTTTGGGATTACATCGTTGCCACCAATCCCTACCGCTACGTCACGGCGAAGGATGGCGACGGCAACTGGGAAGACGCCTCGCACTGGGAAACCACGCTGGATCCCGTCTATCGCGTCATCAACGAAGATGGCGAGGTCGTTAACGGCCTGCCTACCTCGCCTGGGGCTGGCATCACCGGCGACTCACCCGAGTGGGGCGAAGTCTGCTTCGACCCGCAAGGCGACGGTCCGGGTGAAGGCTGCCAGGATCTGGCGACCGGTGAAGATACGCCCCCGGTCCGCAACTCCGATGGTTCCATCTCGTCGGGCATCGGCCAAGCCGATGCCGACATGCTCGATGCACTCGGTGGTGGTGGCGCAAAGGGTGCCAATCCCGATGCCGTCGATGCTTCGGCGGTCGGCCGCAGCGGCCTGATCAATGCCAACGAGGCGCAGAACCAGGGCCCCGAGTTCGCCGAAAACGCCCCCCACGCGAGCGACGGCGGCACGCCCGAATTCTCGGACGCCGCGCTTCCCGACCCGACGCTGGACAACGGCCTGCCCGGTGCGACCGGCTTCGTACCCGACAACATCGATCCGGTGGTCAGCAGCGACGCCGACGTCAATGTCGACCCGCGCTATTTCGATGTGACGCTGGCTAATGCCGGCACGACCACGCTGAGCAGCGATGTGACGATCGACCGTCTGACGGTCCGCAGTTCTGCCGGCCTGAACATCACCGCGGACGGCAGCCTGACTGCACTGATCGACATCAGCCAGTTTGGCGGCACCATCACTGTCGATGGCGCACTGAACTCGGTCGGTGACTACACCATCTTCGGCGGCGCCCTGCAGGGCGGCGGAACGGTTACCGCGCCGTTCGTCACCAACGTCATGGGAGCCATCTCGCCCGGCACGGTCGGAGGGATCGATACGCTGACCATCGATGGTTCGGCCGTACTTTCGTCGGGCTCGACCCTGATGATCGATGTTGGACCGGACAACACGTCCGACCTGCTTGCAATCACCGGCGAAGCGTCGCTTGGCGGCGTCGTGGCCGTGGGTGCAGGTGTCCTGGAGCCGGGTGTCGGCCTGGGGCAGGAGTTCACCATCCTGACCGCCGATGGCGGCCTGACGGGCACCTTCAACGCCGGTGATCTTTCCGCGATCCTGTACCAGAACTTCACCTACACCGACACTGCGGTGCTGATGGAAATCCTGGCTCGCAGCTATGGGTCGGTGGTCGATCGGAACGATGCCGTCCAGCGCGGCTATGCGCAGCTGCTCGATCAGAACCGCGGCAATGCGGCTCTGGCAGCGCTGTACAACGTGCTCGATTTCGCCGACCAGTCGGCGATCCAGAGCGCCTTCGAAAGCTGGGCACCGACGACTGAGACGGCCGCGCTGCAAATGGTCGCGCAGTCCTACAACCAGGTCCAGTCGTTCAACGCTTCTCGGCTGCGGGAATCGACGCTGGCGAGTTCGGGCGGCACCATCGCGACGCTGGGCAACCCGATCCGTACGGCCGGGCTCAGCGTCTCGCGGGGAAGTCAGCCGATCTCGGCAGTGGCCATGGGTCTCGACCAGGCCGACGAACCGACGCGTGTGCGTGAAAGCGGGCTTCGCGAAGATGTCGCCATCTATCTCGCGGGTGGCCTGATGCAGGGCAGCGGCGCGGCCATGCCCGGAACCGGAGGTGACACCGACGTCGATGGCTATTTCTTCGGCGGCGGTATCGAGTACTTCCCCGGCGAGAACTCGATGATCGGCATCTCGGCGCAGTATTCCGATCTCGATTCCGAAGTTTCGCTTGGTAATGAGACCGAGTCGACGACCCTCGCCCTGTCGCTCTACGGCAGCGTGAAGACCGTCGACGGCTTCGTGGTCGATGGCCAGCTGACGGTTACCGATGTCGATCTGGACACGACGCGCACCATCGCCTTCGGCGGCGGTACGCAGACGCTTACCAGCGACAGCGGCGATGGCGGCCTCGGCGCAGCGCTGGGGATTTCCTACGACATCGAGGGCGCGTTCGGCACGATCTCGCCCGGTATCGAAGTGCGCTATGTCGACCATTCGCTCGACGTGATCGAGGAAACCGGCGGCCCGCTTGCCCTGCGCATCGACCGCGAGGATTTCGAAAGCCTTCAGGGCCGGATCGGTTTCGACTATCAGAAGGTCACCACCGGTCTCCAGCTCGATGCCAATGTCGACTTCGTGCATGAATACGAAGACGGACCGTTCGCCGTTTCGGCACAGTTCGCCAACGGCACCGGCCCCGGTGTGCTTTTCCCGGTCAACAGCCAGGACAAGTTCTGGGCCGAAGCGGGCATTTCCGCCAAGTTCAACAGCGGTCCCGCGCAGTTCGGTATCGGTGTGGACACGACGATCGCCCGCGACAATGCCAACGCGCAGACCTATCGCGCTTCGGCAACGTTCAAGTTCTGAGCCAATCCGTACCGGACCTTCGGGTTCGGCAAGAAAGGGCCGTCCGGGCAACCGGGCGGCCTTTTCGATGCGCGAAAGCATTTTCCTACTCTGCCGGTTGGTGCCTAGCAAAGCGGCCTCGTTTCCCCGGGAGGCCACACTATGAACCGCAAACCGCTCTTCGATACGATCCGCAAAATTCTGGGCCGCGGGTTCCGCCAGTCCGAGGTCGACCGGCTTGACGCGGCAATCGACGCTGTCAGCGCCGCAACCTCACCCTCGGGTGAATTGTTCCAAGGGCGCGGCGTCAGCGAGCGCGGGCTGCGGCTGATCCGCGATTTCGAAGGCTGCGCGCGAATCCGGCAGGATGGCCTGGTCGAGGCCTATCCCGACCCGGGCACCGGAGCCGATCCATGGACGATTGGCTGGGGCGCTACCGGGCCAGGCATCGGTCCCGGAACGGTCTGGACGCAGGAGCAATGCGACAACCGGCTGGAGGAGGATGTCGCCCGTCACGCGCGCGATGTCGCGACCGCGCTGGGCAATGCGCAAACGACGCAGGCGCAATTCGATGCCCTCGTCAGCTTTCATTACAACACGGGCGCGATTGCCCGTTCGACTTTGCTGCGCCTTCACCGGGCAGGAAAATATGGTGAAGCCGCTGCCGAATTTGCGCGGTGGAACCGCGCCGGCGGCCGCATCCTCAAGGGTCTGGTCCGCCGCCGCAAGGCCGAGGCTGCGCTCTACCGCTCGCAGTGAACGCCGTAGAACTCCTCCCATTCCACTCGTCGAACGGCATGGAACCGTAGGGCCCGCGCCGCCGTTGCAAGGACGAAGGAGTATTCTTAATGCGTAGGGTGGTCGCAGCCGCGGCAGTCATGGCGCTCGTATCGATCGGCGCACGCGCCGCACCGGCTACGAATGCCGCAAATGGGTCCAAAATGGCCGCTTTTGCCGGCGAAGCGGTATCGGGGGCGGAATGCTTGCCCGGATCTGCGGTGGGTAATGCTGCGTGCCTGGACACCGATCGCACCGCCCGGATGGAACAGTGGCTCGACGGCTATCGCACAAGGGCAGGCCTTCTCGGCGGCGCCCTTGCCCTAGGCAAGACCTGGCCCGAACGGATCGAGAGTGCGGCCGCTCCGGCCTATTATGTCGACTATTTCGATCTCGGTTCCGCAGAGTCCTATCGCTTTGCCGAAAATGTTCTCTACCGGGTAGATCCGGAAGACGCTTCGATCACCGGAGTGGCCGCGCTGCTGACAGGTGACGAATTCGTCATCGGGCAGGAAATGCCCGCTGGCTACGACGTCTACAACGTCCCCTATTCCTATCGCACGCGTTACCAGGATACGCCCACGGTCTGGTACCGCTATGTCGATGGCTATGTGTACCGGGTCGATCCGCGGACCCGGCGGGTCACCGCAGCGATCGATCTCTTGGTATGACACCCCCCTCGTCCCTCGCCAGGCGCGCAGGGCATGCCGTGCTGCCGTTGTTTGCGTTGGCGCTGCTATCCTCCTGCGGCAGCGAACCTCAGCCCGACGACGACGATCCCGTCCTTACCGAGGATGCCGGCGCGCTTACGGTCGCTGCTGCACTTGGCTCCGACCCGGATCTCAGCGCAGCGCAGGACGCCATCGAGAAATCGCAGCTCACTACCGTGCTCGACGGCCCGGCCAGCTACACGCTTCTCGCCCCGACCAACGCAGCGTTCGAAGCGGTGAACGATCGCGCCATGCCATTGCTCGAACCGGAGCACCGTCCCGTCCTGATCGCGATCCTGCGCAACCACCTTCTGCCGGGGCACCTCACACCCGAAGCCATCGACGCCGCGATCGACCGCGAAGGCGGGCCCGTCGCGATGACGACGCTCGGTCGAACGCTGGTCTATTTTTCAAGATCGGAAGGGAAGCTGTTTGTTTCGTTAGGCGACACCCGCGCCGCACTGGTCGATAGCGCCACCGCGGTGAACAACGGGGTCGTCATTCCGATCGACACGATCCTGGCACCCGATCCGCGCAACGCCGCGGATCAGTAGTCACGGCTGATTTCAGCCACCAGGCTTTCGCGTCCGACAGTGGACACCGCAGCAAGCAGAGACAGCCAGCTGGTCACCCGGAATTCCAGCTCGGTCGCGCTGTATCCGCGGCCATCGGTGATGATTTCGGCATAGAAGCGCCGTCCGAAATTCTTACCCAGCGCCACGCCCGTGCCGCGCCCCAGCGCTGGATCCGCGCTGACGATCCGCAGCCGGTCGAGGCCGATCGCGCTGCGTAGCTGGTTGATCGGGTCGAGCCCGCCACCGCCGCGCAGGCTGGCAACCGCAGCGCCAAGCTGCAACGCGTCGGTGGCCGACAGGCTGGTGACCGACCCGCCGAACAGCAGTCGGGCCAGCAGTTCTTCCTCGGGCAGCGAGGGATTCGAGTTGAAGGCGATTTCCGGCTGGGTCGCGCTGCCCTGTACCGTCGCTTCGACAGTCAGTCCGTCGCGCTCGGTTTCGGCCCGGATGTCGAGCCGCGGGTCGACCGGAAGATTTGCGTCGAATTCGATTTCGCCGCGGGTGAGTTCGAACCGCGTTCCGGCGAAGGTGTAATCGCCGCGCACGACTTCGGCGCTGCCGCCGATCCGCGGGTCATCGGTGGTTCCGCGCAGGATGACATCGGCGGACCATTCGCTGTCGAGGCCCATCCCGTCGACATCGATGCGGCTGGTTGCCCGTGCGTCGATCAGATAGCGCCAGGGGCGCGACGGGGCTGCCTGCGGGGCACGGTTGGCAGGGGCATTGATTTCGCGCGTGGCGATTTGCGGAATCCGCAGATCATCCGATGCAGTTCCCAGCGTCCAGCTGGCGCGGTTGACGCGTACGCGGCCCGCTATGGTGCCGCCAAGGCCGTTGGATACGATGCGCAAGGGTCCGGTGACCGTGGCACTCAAGCCGCCCGTATCAAGCAATTGGGCATTATCGGCTGCGATGCGCAGATCGATCGTCGGGCCGCGAATCTCGAGTATGCGGCCTTCCACCGCCTCGCCGAGGGTCCGCAGGTCGACGATCCCGCTTCCCGTCACGCTTCCGCCATTGACCGGGGTGCCGGCAAACCGCGTCAGTTGCAGCCGCGAACCGCGGAACTGTCCGCGCAGCGCAATATCGCGGATATTGGTACCCGACAGAGAACTGCGCAGCTGGAGCGCTTCGCCGGAAATCGAGCCGCGCACGGTCGGGTCGCGCAGGCTTCCGCTGGTATCGGCGGCGATCGCAATCGGACCCGTGATATCGAACGTATCGAGCGCGGCCAGCCGCCACAGGCTTTCTGCCGCGCCGCGGTAGCGCAATTGCGCGAACAGGCTGCCTTCGCGCAGCCGGTCGAGCAGCATGCCCTGTGCGGGCAGACCCGTGATCCGAGCCTGGATCCGGCCACGCTGGATATCCGCATTTGCAAGCTGGGCCCGCGCGGCAAGTTCGGTATCGGTCAACTGCGCTACCAGTGCGACATCGACGGGCCGCGAGGTCAGCACCAGGCCCGAGCGGGTCAATTGCTCGATCTTCACCTTGGCTTCGCCCGATGGCAGGCCATTGGCACCGGCACGGTAATCGACCGTACCCGAAACCGTCCCGCCCAGCCCCGTATCGGGGCGCACCACATCGATCAGCGACAATGGCATGCGCGCCAGCTTGAAATCGAAATCGAGATTGCCGCCGCCGAAGCTGCCGGCAGCGACCATCGCGCCGTCGCCATAGGACAGCTGCGTCGGTGCAAGTTGCCAGCCGCCATTGTCGAGGCTGGTCAGCACGGCGCGGCGCGGCATCGATATCGACCGCCCGGCGAATTCCCCCTGCGCTGCGACTGCGATCCGTTCGGGGCGGATCGCAGCGTTGAGGTCGAGTACGAAGCGCCCGCTTCTCCGCCCGGAAAGCGAGGCATCGACCCGTCCCACCCCATTGTCCAGTTCGCCCTCGGCGGCCAGGCGCCCGATAAACAGAGTGCCATAGGACAGGCCTGCCGCCGTGGCCGAACCGGTGAAAGTGGTCCGTCCCTCGGCCAGCAATCCGCTTGCTTCGACATCGGCGCGCGCGACACGCAGGACGGTGTCCCCGCCGAACCGGGCGTTGCGTGCCTGCAGATCGACATCGATGCCCTGCCCCGCGCCGCGCGGCGCGAGCGCTACAGTGCCATCGAGGCCGCCGCCTGCCAGAGCGATCGTGCCATCGACGCCGCCATCGACCAGGGTCAGCGCGCCAGTCAACTGCGTATCCGACAGCTGCATGGTTTCGATGGAGATCCGCGTGGGGCCGGCTTCCGGGGCTACCAGTGCCAACTGGCCGGCGAAGGGCCCCAGCACCGATTCGCCATCGGTGTCGATCGCAAACCCATCCTCGGTAGGCGCTATCGCGAGGCGAACATTCTCGAGCCCCGTCACCGGCTGGGCGAACACCAGCGCGGCGCTCGGCCCGGCATCGGTGACGCTCGCCTCGACCGTGAAGGGGCCGTACTCGACATGCCTGCCGCTGCCCGCGACCTGCGTGGTGCCCGCGCGGATGCTACCATCGACCGAGAGAGCGAGCTTGTTCGAGTTGACGCGCAGGCGATTGAAATCGAGCGGTGCGTTTCCGCCCACCGCAACGCCGCCGCGTACACGGATCGGCGTGCCGGCAAGATTGGCCAGGGTGGCGTTGGTGACCGGTGCAATGCGCGCGTCGAGCTCGGCCGAAAGACGCCAAGGGGCGCCCGGGGCAAGCGCGAAATCGATCACGGCCGTGCCGCCCGCGGTCCCGATATCGTCCAGCGCCAGGCCCTGCGCGCGCACCGGTCCGCGAATCCTGTAGCTTCCACGGGCGAGATCGCCGCGCAGCGCGAGGTTGGCTGCCGCGCTGGGGAAAGAAAGCCGCAAATCGTCCGCCAGCAATGTCGATCCCGTCAGGACCAAAGTGCCGCGGCCGGTGCCGTCGACAAGTCTTGGATCGACCAGCGCATTGCCGCTGGCAATCCGGGCGACCGTCAGATCCAGCGGCAGGGTCCAGCGCGTGCCATCATAGCGCGCGGTGCCTTGCTGCTTCAGGCGAGTGAGCACGGTTCCGCCGATGTCCAGTTCGCCTACGCGCGCCTCGTGAGCAATGGCGAGATCGTCGAACGATCCGTCGAGCGTGGCGGTCAGCCGCGTATCGCGCAGCGCAAAACCGTCGCCCAGCACCGCCGGATCGCGCACCCGCACCACCATCTCGAGGTCGTCCGCCCGATTGTCGGCCAGATCGACCAGCCCTTCGGCCGAAAGGCTGACTTTGCGGCCAGCCACTATGGCCGTCCCGTCGAACACCCGGTTGTCGATCGCGATATCACCCTTGAGCGCCACCTTGTCGCCAAGTGCTTCGGCTGGCAGGCCGGTCAGGAATACGGTAGGGTCGACCGTTCCCAGCAAGCCGAACCGGCCAGCGCGGTTGGTCAGTTGCAGGGCAGCGACCCGTTCGTCTTCGCTGCGGACGAGCAATGCGCCGTCCCACTGCGTCCAGGTGCCATCGCCGCGCACGCGCATGTCGAGCGGAGCATCGAGCCCGGCGAGCGCGGCAATCGGGCCGTCGGCCGCGGCGGAGGCATCCAGCGCAAGATCGAAATCGTCGCCATCGGGTTCGGCGTCGACCACCAGCACCACCCGGTCACGCGCGCCCAGACGCCCGTCAAGATCGAGCAACAGCCTGCGGTCATCGACCTGAGCGCTCCCGGTGATGTTGACCCGCTGCGCGTTTTCTCCGGCGATGCCGCCGGCCAGCGTGAGATCGTCGATCACCAGTTCTTCGACCGAAATGTCGAAGCCGGGCAACATCGGCCCCTCATCCTCGCTCGGCAGAAACTCGGGCAGGCGCGACAATTGTCCCCTGCGCGCCGCGAAGCTGTCGATCTCGAGCCGGTTGGACAGCCATGCACCCGGGTTCCAGTCCACTTCCGCGCGGGGAATTGTCAGGAACACGCCCTGCGGATCGGAGACTCGCACATCGTGCAACACTGCCGCGCCGTAGAGATTGCCCTCGATCCGGCCGATCTGGATGTTGAGCCCGTTGGGGAAGGTGCGTTCGGCAATCCGGTTGGCGAGGAAACGCTCGCCAATCGGTGTGTTCAACAGCGCCAGCGCACCGACCACCAGCAGCACGAGGCCCGCGGCCAGGCCCAGCAGCCATTTGCGGCCCCCGCGCCCGGATGCGGTGCGGCTCGAAACCGATGCCTCGGGGGCGGTCGCGCGATCTTCGGGCATCAGAAAGCCTGCCCCAGCGAGATGTAGACCGCGACCGGGGAATCTTCGGGTTCGGGGTTGAGCGGCACGCCTACATCAACGCGGATCGGGCCGAAGCCGGTCGCATAGCGCAGGCCCACACCGGCCCCCATCTTGATCTCGTCGAAATCGGGCGTGGTCGACGTCGACACGCTGCCCAGGTCGAAGAACGGCACAACCGAAACCGCCCCGTCGAAGAAGCCGGTCCCGATGCGCGCTTCGAGCGAGGCTTCGACGAGGCTGCGCCCACCGATCGGTTCCATGAACTGGTTCTTCGGACCGATCGACTGGTAGCCATAGCCGCGCACCGATCCGCCGCCACCCGCATAAAGCCGCCGCGAAGGCGCGATGCCGACGAGATCGGCGCCCTGAATGCTGGCGAAGGCCGCGCGCGCCGCGATCACCGTGCGTTCGCCCACCGACTGGTAATAGGCCGCATCGACGCGGTTCCGCAGGTAATAGTACTGCTCGCCCTCGGTGCGCGAGGTTTCAGGGGCAAGGAACCCGGTGACACGGAAACCGCGGGTCGGATCGAGCAGCGAGTCGCTGGTGTCGATCGTCGCACGGCCGAACAGCGAAGCGATGAAATAGGTCTGGCGCGGCCGGGCCACCCCATCGACGATGCGATTGCGTTCGTCGGTGGCGAGGATCTCGCCGCCCAGCGCCCAGGCCAGCGGCTTCTGGAACAGCAATGTCGAGGTGCGTTCATACGTGCCCGTCAGCGCAACCGTGCGCGCATCATAGGCGCTGGTGTCGATGCTCGAGGCATAGGCATCGACGGTGAGCACCTTGTCGCGGCCGCCGAAATTGTTCTTGCGGAAGGTGACACCCGCCAATTGTTCGCGCGTGCCGAGGATGCCGCGCAGCCGCAACGCGCCTTCGGGCGGGAAGAGGTTGCGATGCTCCCAGCTCGCCTGGATGCGGACGCCTTCTTCCGAACCGTAACCGATCGCCCCGGCGATGGTGCGCAGCTCGGCGCGTTCCATGCTCACGTCCATGGCCACCACGCCCGGCTCGTCGCCCTGCGGGGCCTCAATTTCGCGGGCTTCGACGCTGGCGCTGGAGACCAGCCCTGTCGCGGTTATCGCGCGGCGCAGGTCGAACTCGAGGCTGCGCTGGTAGACATCGCCCGGTTCGAAACGGGCGATACGCTCGAGATGGCGGCTTGAAAGAAACGCCTCGTCGTCGCTTACGACGCCGCCGAAGACATATTTGCCATTCGGGCGCACCGGCATCGTCAGATCGCCCTCGACCCGATCGTGATCGATGAGCAATTCGGGTTCGTCGATTTCGGCGAAGGCATAGCCGGTTTCGCCCAGCGCACGGTCGAGGTCGAACTGTTCGGCCAGGATCGTGTCGGACTGCAAATATTCGCCCGGCTGGATGTCGAAGGAATCGCGCAGCTCTGCCGCATCGGTCGCCGTGTCGAGCTCGCCCAGGTCTATCGCGCCATAGGTATAGCGCGGCCCGGGAATGACATCGAAACGGACGCGGGGATTCTGGTCGGCGCTATCCTCGCCGGCGTCACGCGTAGCGATCGTGCGGACGATTTCGCCATCGTAATAGCCATAGACCCGCAGCAGCGTCGCCAGCAGTTCCTCGTCCTCGCGCGCGCGCGCCGCCAGCTGGGCGACGTTCTCATCGCCATTGTCGAGTTCTTCGATCGTCGAGAGCGCTTCGAACCGGTCGACGAAGTCGCCGCGCTCGGTGAAAGGCGGCTCCTTCTGCGGAAAGCCGAGCACCAGCGAATCGGACAGCGTCTCGATTTCCGCGTCTTCGAAAGCGATTTGCGGCGCATCCTCGAGCAGGTCCGCAAACTGGATATCGCCTTCCGGTTCGAGCGGCTCGAGCGGTTCGATCTCAACATCGTCGGGCCATGCGACGGGCATGGCGGGCAGATCGGCGATCGGCGTTTCGGCGGCCAGCACGGGTTCGGCGCTGGTCACACCTTCGTCGGTGCCCTGTTGCGCCCAGGCTTCGGGATTGTCGACCGCGCTGTCGGGGATCAGGTCCTCGAGGGACGCCGGCGCGGATGTGTCCTGCGCAACTGCTGGCTGCGCACCCGCAAACGCCGCGAGGGCAAGACAGGTCGCAAGCGCGCCGCGCGCGACCTCAGTCGTCGACCTTATACTCTGCAGCAAGCCCGTCTTTCGCAGGAAGCGGATCGTCGCGGCGCTTGGCTCGTGGCGCGGTTGCAGCGGCGATAAGCTGCTTCTGTTCCGCATCGGGCATGCGCTCCCACCCACCGCGGGTGAGCCGTTCGAGCGGGCGGTAGCGGACCTTGTACTGCATTCGCTCGGCCCCTTCGACCCAATAGCCGAGGTAGACGAAAGGCAGCCCATTGTCGGCCGCACGGCGAATGTGGTCGAGAATGATGTAGTTCCCAAGACCGGCGCGATCCCCATGTTCAGGGTCATAGAAGCTGTAGATCATCGACAGCCCGTCACCCTGATAGTCAGTTAGGCACGCCCCCACGAGACGCCCCGGTTCGGTGCCGATGCCCGGCTCCCGATATTCAATCACATAGCTGGTAACACTGGTGTGTTCCACCATATCTGCAAAGTCGCTTTCCTCCATCTGCGTCATGCCCCCACCGGGGTGCCGTGCAGCGAGGTACTTCTGCAGCAGTTCGAACTGTTCTGTCGTCGCCCAGGGGCGGCATTCGGTCGCGGTCAGATCGTCATTCGCCTTGAGCGTGCGCTTCTGCGACGACGACGGGCGGAATTCCTTCGCCACGACCCGCACCGATACGCAGGCATGACAATCGAGGCACGAGGGGCGGTAGGCCACGGTCTGGCTGCGGCGAAACCCGATCCGGCCGAGCGCTTCGTTCAATTCGTCGGCATTGTCGCCGCGCAGTTCGGTGAACACCTTCCGCTCGCTCTTGCCCGGCAGGTACGGACACGGCGCGGGGCTGGTCACGAAAAAGCGGGGGAAGCGTATCGGTGCGGTCACTTTCGGCGACGTCCTTTTGGCGGCGGGGACAATTACCTGCTGCGCCTATCAATGCCAGAGCGGGTCCTTTGTTAAAACCCTCTTTACCATGAAAAGCCACCACCCCTCGCCAAACGGCCCCGTTCTTCCGCCGGGCGGCGTCATCGAGGCCCCGGTTCAGGCCAGTTCGGCCAGTTCGACGACATAGCCCTTGGCGCGCAGGTTTTCGACCAGCCGATCGATCTGGCCGCCATCGCGGGCTTCGCACTCGATCTCGGCGGTCAGGCCCTTGGCCGGCAGCGTGGTAAAGATCCGCTGGTGGTAGATTTCGATGATGTTGACGTCATGCGCGTTGAATTCGCGCATGACCTTGAACAGCGCGCCGGGGCGGTCCTGCAACACCACCTGCAACCGTGCGAGGCGGCCCGAACGCGCCAGGTCACGCAGCAGCACGTTGGCCAGCAGGCGGGTGTCGATATTGCCGCCGCACAGCACCAGTCCCACGGTCTTGCCGGCGAACCTTTCGGGATTGGACAGCACCGCGGCGAGCCCGGCAGCGCCTGCCCCCTCGACCACGGTCTTCTCGATCTGCAACAGCAGCGAGACCGAATGTTCGAGCGTCGATTCCTTGACCAGCAGCACTTCGTCGACCAGCTCGGCAATGATCTGGCGCGTGAACTGGCCCGGGGCCTTCACGGCAATGCCTTCGGCCAGCGTATCGCCCCCGCAGGGGCGCTCGTCCCCGGTCACGGCCGAGTACATCGAAGGGAAAAGTTCAGCCTGCACCCCGACCATTTCGATTTCGGGTTTGAGCGCCCGGGCCACGGTGGCCATGCCGCTCATCAGCCCGCCGCCGCCGATCGGCACGACCAGGCAATCGAAATCGTCCTTCTCCTCCAGCATCTCGAGCGCGACGGTGCCCTGCCCTGCCGCGACCTGCGGATCATCGAAGGGATGGACGAAGGTAAGCCCGCGTTCGCGCTCGAGCTCGCGCGCATGAGCATAGGCCTCATCGAAGGTCTCGCCCACCAGCTCGACCTGGCCGCCGACGCTTTCGGTCTGCATCACCTTAACGCTCGGCGTGGTCTGCGGCATGACGATGGTCACCGGCACGCCCAGCCGACGTCCGTGGTAGCTCAAGCCCTGCGAGTGGTTGCCCGCCGAAGCCGCGATGACGCCGCGCGCGCGCTGTTCGTCGCTCAGCTGCAGCAGCGCATTCAGTGCGCCGCGTTCCTTGTAAGCGGCAGTGAACTGGTGGTTTTCGAATTTCAGCCAGATATCCGCACCGGCGATGTCCGACAGCGTCTGCGAACGCAGCATCGGTGTACGGACAACCGCACCAGCGATGCGTGCGGCGGCCGCGCGGACATCGGCGAGGGTCAGCTGGTCGGTCGCCTTGGAGGCGTCGGCATGCGCGGAGGATGCTTGGGTCATGGTCTGCGCCCCTACGGCGCGCTGGGGCGCGGCGCAATCGCCGAAAGGGTTTGCCTCTACCAAGCTATGCCTTATCGCTGGGCGCGCTTAACCGAGACGGGACCGCCTGACATGTCATTCAAATTCCTCGTATCCACCCTGGCTCTCCCGCTCTCTACGCCCGCCGCAGCGGACGTGCTGGTCGACAATGTCGAGGGTCTTACGATCGGCGAGGATGGCAAGCTCAAGCGGTTCACCGCGCTGGTGATCGACGACGAGGGCAAGGTCGCGCAGATCCTGACCGCGCGGGACGAAGTGCCGCAGACCGACTTCCGCGAAGACGGCGATGGTGCAGTCATGATCCCCGGGCTGATCGATGCGCACGCGCATGTCATGGGCATCGGCATCGGCGCGCTCACGCTCGACCTGTCCGATACGAATTCGCTCGAGGAAGCGCTCGACAAGATCCGCCGCTTCGCTGCCGAAAACGAGGCCCGGCCCTGGATTCTCGGCCGCGGCTGGAATCAGGAGAAATGGGGCCTCGGCAGGTTCCCCACCGCTGCCGAGCTCGACAGCGCGGTCGCTGATCGTCCGGTGTACCTGCAGCGCGTCGACGGGCACGCCGGCTGGGCCAATACGTTGGCAATGGAAGCCGCAGGGATCACCGCGACAACGGAAAGCCCTGCCGGGGGGCGGGTCGAACGCATGCCCGGTTCGCAGGCCCCGTCGGGGGTCTTCGTCGATGCCGCCGAAAGCCTGATGACCCGCGCCATTCCCGCCCCGCGCCCGACCGAGCGCGACCTTGCCTTCGCCAAGGCACAGGAGGTCCTTCACCGCAACGGCATTACCGCCGTGGCCGACATGGGCACGACGATCGAGGATTGGCAGACCTTCCGCCGCGCGGGCGACAAGGATGCTCTGACACTGCGGATCATGGCCTATGCCGCTGGTCCGGACGAGATGGAACTGATCGCCGGCGCCCGCCCCACGCCGTGGCTGTATGACGACAAGCTGCGCATGAACGGGATCAAGATCTACCTCGACGGCGCGCTGGGCAGCCGCGGTGCATGGCTCAAGCAGCCCTACGCGGACGATCCCGGCAACACCGGCCTGCCGCTGACCGGCCCGGCCAAGCTGCGCAACATCCTGGTCCGCGCCGCGCAGGGCAATTTCCAGCCCGCGATCCACGCGATCGGGACTGCCGCAAATGCCGACGCGCTGGCCGCGATCGCCGAGCTGAGCGAAAGCTTCCCCGGCGACCGGCGCTGGCGGATCGAACACGCGCAGATCATCGATCCGGCGGACCTGTCCGGTTTCGGACAGAACGGCGTCATCGCCTCGATGCAGCCGGTTCACCAGACCAGCGACCGCTCGATGGCCGAAGCGCGGCTGGGGCCGGATCGGCTCGACGGCGCCTATGCCTGGAACAGCATCCTGCAGCTTGGCGGGCGACTGGCCTTCGGCTCGGACGCGCCGGTCGAATCGCCCGATCCCTTCGCCGGCCTCGCCGCAGCGACCACGCGGATGGATGCGAATGGCGAACCGTTCGGCGGCTGGCGACCCGAGGAACGCGTCAATCGCGAACAGGCGCTGGCCGCCTTTACCAGCGCAGCGGCCTATGCCGGGTTCGCCGAAGGCCGGTTCGGCCGGCTGCTGCCCGGTGAACGCGCAGATTTCGTGTTGATCGACCGCGATCCGCTGCTGGCCTCGCCTGCTGAACTGCGGGCGACCAAGGTGCTGGAAACCTGGGTCGGCGGGCGCAAGGTCTACGAAGCGGACTGAGCCTCGTCGGCACCGTCGCTGTTGGTACGGCGGCGCCGATCGGTCAGCCGCATCAGCACCAGCGAACCTTCGAACAGCAGCAGCAGCGGAACCGCGAGCAGCAGTTGCGAACCGGGGTCCGGCGGCGTGATGATCGCTGCAAGCGCTACGATCAGCACGATCACATAGCGCCGGGCGGACACCAGCTGGTCGCGCGTGACAAGACCCGCGCGATGCAGCAGCAGCAGCAGCACCGGCAGCAGGAAGCTCATCCCGAAAGCGAGGATGAACTGCATGACCAGGCCGAGGTATTCATTGGCGGTTGGCAGCGCCTGGATCTCCATCCCGCCCGCGGTTCCCTCGAAGCCGAGGAACCAGCGGAAGGCGGTGGGCATGACGACGTAATACGCCAGCGCCGCACCCATCCCGAACAGGATCGGCGTTGCCAGCAGGAACGGCAGGAAGGCCCGCTTTTCCTTGGCGTAGAGCCCCGGCGCGATAAACGCCCACAGCTGGTTGGCGATGATCGGGAAGCTCAGGCAGAAGCCGGCGAACAGGGCGACTTTCAGCTCGACGAAGAAGACCTCGTAGAGCTTGGTGAAGATCAGCTGGCCTTCGCCCACGGGAAAGGCATTCTTGAGCGGCTGGATGAGGAAGCCGAGGATCGGATCGGCGAAGTAGAGGCACACGCCGAAGGCAAGCGCCAGCGCCAGCACGCAGCGCACCAGCCGTCCGCGCAGTTCGATCAGGTGATCGAGCAGCGGGGCCTGGCTTTCGTCGATGTCCTTGATCACTGCCATGTCAGCTATCCTTGCCCGGGGGCGGAGGGTCGAGCGGCAGGGTGGGTTCGTCCGAATGTTCGGCCGCCTTGACCGGGGCGGCACGCTTAATCGCGGCTTCCGCCGCGGCATCGGCATCGGGCACCTCGTCTGCCGCAGCCAGCGGTTCCATCGGCTGGTCGGGCAGGAGGTTCTCCGGCGCGCCCCCTTCCGGCGAGGAACCGTCGGGATACTTGGCCATGATTTCCTTGTTCCGCGCGGCCCACTTGTCTTCCATTTCCTCGATCTCGGCCTGGCGGACGTCCAGACCGGCGCGGAAATGGTTCGACATACGGCGCAGCTTGCCGATCCAGCGGCCCGCGTGGCGCAGCGCCTTGGGCATGTCCTTGGGGCCGATCACGAGGATCGCCACAATGACGATCACCAGCAATTCGCTGGCGCCGATATCGAACATGGCCTGCCTCCGCCCGCTAGCGGATCACTTGGTGTCGGTGGTCTGTTTGACCTGGTCGGGCTTGAGTGCCTCGTCGGCGGGCTTGGCTTCATGGCCGAGCTGCTTGGCGGGCGCGTCGTCTTCGTTCATGCCCTGTTTGAAGCTTTTGATGCCCTTGCCGAAATCGCCCATCATTTCGGAAATCCGCCCGCGACCGAACAGGACGAGCACGACGACGGCGATAATGGCGAGCTGCCAGACACTGAGACCCATGGGACCTTCTCTTTCACATTGCTTGGATGCGAATATAGGCGTTGCGCGGGCTTAGCGCCAGTCAGCTCTCTTCGGGATCGTCGCTTCGCTCGGTATCGTCCGCCCCATCCTCGCCCGCGCCCTCTCCCATCAACTCGTCATAGGCATCGTCGACCGGGTCGAGCAGGCCGGTCGCGCGCAATTCCGCGATTCCGGGCAGGTCACGGCGGCTCGACAGGCCGAAATGCTCGAGGAATTCGGGCGTCGTCGCATAGATCGTCGGCCTACCCGGCACCTCGCGGCGGCCCGCGATCCTGACCCATCCCGCTTCCATCAACACGTCGAGCGTCCCGCCGCTGGTCTGCACCCCGCGGATCGATTCGATTTCCGCACGGCTGACCGGTTCGTGATAGGCAATGATCGCCAGCACTTCGGTAGCCGCGCGGCTCAGCCGCCTGATTTGCTCTTGCTCGCGGCGCAGGAGGTGCGCGAGATCGGGCGCGGTTTCGAAATGCCAGCGTTTGCTTCGCTCGACCAGATGGATGCCGCGCGGTTCGTAATCCTGCGCCACGCTGCGCAGCGCCTGGCGCACGTCGCCGACCGCCGCGTCGCCCAGGAAACCGGCGAGCGCTTCGGCAGTCATCGGCTCTTCCGCTGCAAACAGCGCGGCTTCGACGGCGCGGGCGAGATCGTCCATCAGCCGGTGACCCGCCGCAACCGGAGCGGTCCGAACGTATCGTCCTGCTGCAATTCGGCCTTGCCCAGCCGCGCCAGTTCCAGCGCGGCGACGAAGCTCGAGGCGAGCGCCGACTTGCGCAGGCGGGGCTCCGCGTGCGGGGGCAGGAAATCGCGCAATTCGATCCAGTCGAGCGTCACGCCGAGCATGTTGGATACCCGGTCGAGCGCCGATTCTAGCGTCATCACCGGTCGTTCGCGCACCATGTGGATCGCCGGGGCGGTCCGCGCCTTAACGCGCCCATAGGCCTCGATCAGCGCGAACTGGTCGCAGCGCCAACGCGTCTTGCGTTCGATCTCGAGCCCTTCGGGCGCGCCGCGCAGGAATACATCGCGGCCGATCCGGTTGCCGCCCATCAGCCGGGCCGCCGCATCGCGCATCGCGCCAAGCCGCTGCAGGCGCAGTTGCAGCCTGAGGGCGAGTTCTTCGGGCCCGGGGGCTTCTTCCTCGTCCTTCGGAAGCAGCATGGCCGATTTGAGATAGGCAAGCCAGGCGGCCATCACGAGATAATCGGCCGCCAGTTCGAGCTTCAGCGCCTCGGCATGGTCGATGTAGTCGAGATATTGGTCGACCAGAGCTAGGATCGAGATCGACCGCAAATCGACCTTCTGCCGCCGCGCGAGGTCGAGCAGCAGGTCGAGCGGACCCTCCCAGCCATCGAGCTCGAGATAGAGCGCATTCTCATCGACTGCCGCCTCTGCCGCGATGCCGTCCCAATCCTCCTGCGGCGCGGTATCGTCCTCGGGGAACAGCAGGCCGCTGTCGGTCACGCCGCGCGCTTTTCCGCCAGCGCGAGCAATGCGTCGCGCTTGGCCAGCAACTCGTCCGTATCGGGGCCATCGGAAGGCGGATGCATCGCCGCATGCACCCTTTCAAGCCGGCGCGCCGACTGGTCGGACATCGTCTTCCCCAAATCGGCGATCGCCTGCTGGTCCTCCATCCTGGCCCAGCAATTGAGCACGATGTCGCATCCGGCGGCGAGTGCGCGGCGCGAGCGTTCGGCAATGGTGCCGTCGAGCGCCTGCATGTCGATATCGTCGGTCAGCAACAGCCCGTCGAACCCGATCCGGCCGCGGATTATGTCCCGCACGACCGTCTCGGAAAGCGTTGCCGGCACCGTGGCATCCCAGGCTTCGAAAACGATATGCGCGCTCATCCCCAGCGGATGCGCAGCAAGCGTGCGGAACGGCTCGATATCCACTTCGAGTTCGGCATCGCTGGCGGCGACATGCGGCAGCTCCTTGTGCGAATCGCAAGTGGCGCGGCCATGGCCGGGCATATGCTTGAGACAGCCAACGACCCCCGCCCGGCCCAGCCCGTCGAGCACCGCCCGGCCGAGCGCGGCGACCTGCAACGGGTCGCTGCCCAGCGCACGATCCCCGATGACATCGTCGGTTTCGGGGCGCCGGACATCGAATGGCGCATGGAAATCGACGGTGACCCCCATGGCGGCCAGTTCGCGGCCCATGGCTTCGGCATTGGCGCGGGCGGCCTCGATCGCCGAAGCGGGGGCGACGTCCCACAGGGCAGCGAATGCTTCACCCGCGGGATAGGCCTGCCACACGGGCGGTTTCATCCGGGCGACCCGTCCGCCTTCCTGATCAATCGAGATGACCAGCCGATCGCGTCCGTGGATCGCGCGCAGTTCGTCGGTCAGCGCGCGCAGCTGGTCCTTGCTCTCGCAATTGCGCGCAAAGAGGATGTAGCCCGCCGGGTCGGCGTCCTTGAAGAAGGCGCGCTCGTCGGCGCCCAGTGCGGTCCCGGCGATGCCGAAAATGGCGGGTGTCATCTGCTGAAAATGCGCCGCGGCGCGCGTTCCCGCAAGTTCGCGGCGCGCGGCAGGTGTGGATACCGGATGCGAGGCCGCTCTATTTGACGAAGCAGGCTAGGCCGTCGGCCTTCAGCGCCGCACAGAGCCGATTGGCGGAGGCCCGGTCGCCCGCGAGCGCCTGCAGCCGGTAGACCTGTCCGATATCGACCTGTGCCTCGACCACCCGGTGGCGGACGCCGTTGAGCGCTTCGGTCTGCCGCATCAGGTTGGACCACGCGGCCTCGGCATCTTCGCGCCGCGGATAGGCACCGACCTGGACCGCCGTACCCGAAGGCGTGGCCGGCGCCGCGGCATTGCCCGCGTCCGAACCATCGCTGTCGTCAGCCGCGGCGGCCGGCGTCGTGGTCGGTTCGGCCAGCCGGCCTTCACGCGTCTGCCCCTCACCCACGGCGAAACTGGTATCGCCCGTGCCGGCAAAGGTCTTGCCTCCCGGGTCTTCGGGCTTGCTCTTGTAGGGCTCGTCCGGGGCGGCGATCACGCTGCCATCGGCTTCGGGCTCGTCGGACGTCTGGTTGGCCACGAACCAGATCGCCCCGACCACAAGGGCCAGCACGATCAGCGCCAGTACGCCCAGCAGGATCAACCGCGAGGTGTCGAAACCCGCGGCCTGCTCCTCGTCCTCGCCCGCCTCGAGCCAGGGAAGGCTCTCGTCATCGGCGAGGTCGAGCTGGTCCTCGCTCTCCCACTCGCCGCCACTGCCGTAAGCGCTCGCCCCCGTCATGCTCACATCTCCTCCACTGCCTCGACCCCAAGAATGGCGAGGCCGTTGCGGATCACCTGCGCGACCTGCGATGCCAGGAACAGCCGCGCCGCCGTAAGCTCGGGGTCGCTTTCCTGGATGATCCGCATCGCGGGATCATCGTTACCCGCGTTCCAAAAACTGTGGAAGGCAGCGGCGAGGTCGCCGAGGAAGAAAGCGATCCGGTGCGGTTCGCGCGCCTTGGCGGCCGCTTCGACCACGCGCGGGAACTGGGCCGCCTCGCGGACCAGCGCCAACTCGTCCGCACCCAGGCGGTCGAGATTGTCGCTGCCGGGCTCAACGCCCGCCTTGCGCAGCGTGGAATGGATGCGCGCATGGGCATATTGAAGATAAAAGACCGGGTTGTCCTTTGATGCTTCGACCACCTTGGCGAAGTCGAATTCCATCTGCGCATCGGGTTTGCGCGTGAGCATGGTAAAGCGCACGACGTCCTTGCCGACCTCTTCGACGACCTCGGCCAAGGTCACGAAGGTCCCCGAACGCTTGGACATCTTAACCGGTTCGCCGTCGCGCAGCAGCTTGACCATCTGCACCAGCTTGACGTCGAAGGGCACATCGCGCCCGGCACCCTTGGTCAGCGCGTCGACCGCGGCCCTGATCCGCTTGACCGTACCGGCATGGTCGGCGCCCCAGATGTCGATCAGCGCATCGGCATTCTCGGCCTTCTGGAAGTGGTAGGCGAGATCGGCACCGAAATAGGTCCACGCCCCGTTCGACTCGAGCACGCCGTCGTAGACCAGGCCCTTTTCGCGCAGCCACGCCTCGGCGGCTTCGGGCTTCTTTGCTGCCTGCAGTTCGGCTTCGGAGGAGAACAGGTCGTGATGAATACCCAGCAGCGCGAGATCGGCGCGGATCATTTCCATCATCGCGGCGACCGAACGGTGACGGAACAGCTCGAGCCATTCGCTTTCGTCGGCGTCCTTATAGGCGTCGCCGAATTCCTGCGCGAGCCGCTCGCCCACCGGCTTGAGGTAGTCGCCCGGATACAGCCCTTCGGGAATGGCGCCGATATCCTCGCCCAGCGCCTCGCGATAACGCATATGCGCCGAGCGCGCGAGCACGTCGACCTGCCCGCCGGCATCGTTGACATAATATTCGCGCACGACCCGATAGCCCGCCCATTCGAGCAGGCCGCACAGCGCATCGCCCACCACCGCGCCGCGGCAGTGGCCCATGTGCATCGGACCGGTCGGGTTGGCGGAGACATATTCGACATTGACCGTCTGCCCGTCACCCAGGGCGGAACGGCCATAGTCGTCGCCCAGCTCGGCGATCGCCAGCAGCTCGCGGCGCCAAGCGTCGGGCGAAAGACGCAGGTTGATGAAGCCGGGTCCGGCAATATCGGCAGCGTCGATGTCGGGTTCGCGCTGCAGATGCTCGACGATCTTTTCCGCCAGCGCGCGCGGATTGGTCTTGGCCAGCACGCCCTCCATCTCGAGAGCGTTCAAAACCGCGTCGATCCGGGCGGCGAAAGCCGCGTGAAGAGTGTGCAAATCAGCCATGGCGCGCGCCTAGCGTATCGGCGCGAAATGGCAAGATGCGAGGCGTGCCCCGCAGCGCCCTAGCGGGTGGCGTTGTAGCGCAGCTGCGCTTCGGTCAGCTGGAAACCCACCAGCAGTTCGAAGGTGGCGCGCTGCACTGCGGCCCGCACCGCGGGATCGGCCAGCGGATCGAGCGCAGCGTCGGGATCGCCCGGTTCGCGCTTGCGGGTGATCTGCTCGCGGATGTCCTCGGGCAGCGTCGCGGCAGCGCGATCGACATAGGCGGCCGCCGTGCCGCTGGCCTGCGCGCGTTCCTGCCCGTCGGCGAACTGCAGGGTGACATTGCCGACCCGCTTGCTGACCACCGAGGAACCGCCGCGCAGCACGGTGGAGAAATAGGGCAGCGTGACCGTGCGGCTGCCAGCGGTGTTGCTGCGGCGGGCAACGACGTCGAAACTGGCTTCGGTATAGACCCGGTCGCCCTCTTCTTCGTTGCAGTTCGAACGCAGGTTGGTGATTGCCGCCGTGACATCGAGATCCGCCTGCGTCGTCGCACCCGGGGCACGGAAGGTGGTGATATCGCCGGTATAATCGGGAATACCGACCGCCGGGCAGGTCGAGCGGACCGCCGAAATGCCGACCCCCTGGTTGAGAACCAGATCGCCTTCCGTAGAACAGCCGGCAAGCGCAAGACCGGCAGCGAGTGCGGGCAGCAGACGGGTGCGGATGGTCATGCGGCTAATTTCCCTTTTGCGGTCATTCGAATTCGTAGCCCCTCAGGCTGCGGGACGCCCTAGCTTGGCCTGCGCGAAAGCGCTAGAGGGCGGGACATGAATGCCCCCTTTCCATCCACGCCCGGCACCAGCGGAAGCGATCCGCGCCTGCCCCTCAAGCTCCTGATCGCGGCGCCGCGCGGCTTCTGTGCAGGGGTCGACCGCGCCATCGAGATCGTCGAGCGTGCGCTGCAGAAATACGGTGCCCCGGTCTATGTCCGGCATGAAATCGTGCACAATCGCTATGTCGTCGACAGCCTGAAGGCGAAGGGCGCGATCTTCGTCGAGGAACTCGACGAGGTGCCTGACGATGCGCCGGTCGTGTTCAGCGCGCATGGAGTGCCCAAAGCGATCCCGGCAGAAGCCGAACGGCGCAAGATGCTGTATGTCGACGCCACCTGCCCATTGGTGAGCAAGGTTCACCGCCAGGCCGAAAGGCAGATCGAAAAAGGCCAGCACATCCTGTTCATCGGTCATGCGGGTCACCCGGAAGTAATCGGCACGATGGGCCAGGTGCCCGAGGGGAGGAT
>LUMV01000090.1_pt1 | contig 23096 bp, 31 predicted proteins | sample 729731 | NCBI WGS metagenome assembly LUMV01 (sample SAMN03860301, study PRJNA289734) | marine metagenome | biome: seawater column; feature: ocean; material: water; isolation source: Red Sea water column Station 192 - depth 200m | place: Saudi Arabia: Red Sea | collected 2011-10-15 | depth 200 m
ACATGCACCGGTCCGGCCGAAGACTCGACCACCATGTCGCAGCCACCATCTCTCGTCTGACTCAGCTCGCGCTCGACCACCTGCCCCAGCTGCTCGGTCAGCAATCCGGCCAGCTCGCGCTCCCCGGCTGCGCCCTTTTCCCGTTGTGATTTACCCATCGAAATACCCGGTCAGTGAATCCATCACCTCCGCGTGTATCTCGGGAAACATAACCTCAAGCGCGGCTGTGTCATTCACTCTCGACAGTCGCCGCTCGCCTACATGCCACCCAAACCAGAACCGGGTCTTGCGCCGCTTCTCATTGCGTTCGCGCGGAATGACCAGCTTTAAGCTCGCCCAGTCACCGCTCGAATTCTCCGGCAATTCAAACAGCGACCACGCATTCGTCGAATCAACCCGCTCGAACCTTTTCGCCGCATCCTCTTTCAACCTTCTATCCATTTCCACCCCTCCAAACGTAACGAGCGTTTGTTACGGTGGCTTGAAACGTAACAGCGGGGTAGATATTTATATCTATACCCCGCGCTTGTTACGCTCGCCACATTGCCCGTTGTTACGTTTCATTTACGACCTGTTACGTTTTGTTACGCCTTGAGCGCGTCGTTTTCACCCTCAATCCTGACGTCGTGCCGCGTCACTGAAACGCGGCCGGACGCCTTCAATCGACTCAGCTGCACCCGCAGCGTCGTGCTGTCCATGTCCGTTCGCTTGCCCAGCTCCCGGCGCGACACCCACGCCGGCTCGTCCCGCCTTCCCATGGCGTTCAAACGCTCGCGCGTCTCGGCCTGCATGGTGCGTATCAGCTCCAGCAACTCGCGCTGCTGTGGCGGCAACAAGTCAATCACCTGCTCGGTCGCGCCCGCGCTTTGCCAGACAAACACAAGCGTGCTGACCGGCTCCTCGTCCTCGGCGGTCGCGGGAAATTCAATCGTCAGCGGCTGGAAGGCGAGGTCGTTGAACGTGTCGAGGTCGCGTTGCTTCGTGTTGGTCACGCGAGTCTGATGCGGCTCGCGCTCAACCCGGAACTCGGCATCGATGGCGGCGCGCAGGGCGCCGTTGCCCCGCGGGCTTTCCTTGTCGCCCTTAGAAGTGTGATGCACCACCAGCACCGCGCATTCGAGCGCGTTCTGCAACCGCTCCAGCTGCTGCACAAACAACGTCATGTCTTTGGTGCTGTTTTCGTCGGCACCGCCGAAGTTGCGTGCGAGCGTGTCGACGACCACCAGCGTCGGCTCGATGGCTTTCGCCTCGGTCAGTAGCGCGTCGACCCACGCGGGGTCAGTCAGCGGGACGGAGCTGGTCGTGCCATAGAAATTTTCAAGCTCAACGTCGCTGACGTTGTGGTGGATCTGCCAACCCCGGAGGCGTTTTGCAAAACCGTTTTTGCCCTCGCCGTTGACGTAAATGACCGCACCCCGCTCGACTGCCTGCCCGCACCACTCGCGCCCGGTGGCGACATGCAGCGCGCCGTCGAGCGCATAAAATGTCTTGCCCTGCCCAGACTCCCCGTACACAAGAATCACGCCCTCTGCCGGCCACAGGTCTTTGACGATGCACGGCGTCGCGGTAATGCGCTCGGTCATCGCCTTGAACGGCACAATAAGGTTGGTTGGCACCGCCGGGGGCTGTGGTGTGTCCGCCTGACGCCCAAGGGAGGAAGCGTCAGAGAACAAAGTGCCTAATCCGGCGGCGCCATTTTTGTCGAACGACAGCCACTTTCTGCGGCAATCGTTTTCATCTTTAAATCTGTCTGAGGTCTGCGACCATTCGCACCACAGCTCGAAACTGCCGTGCCAGCACGTCTGGTGCAAAATCTGGCCGTACTGAATCCAATCGTGGTAGCTGTCCGCGCTCAGGGTGAATAGCGCCGCGCGTACGCGCTCGAATTCCCCGACCGGCGGCGACGACAGAATCGGCGCCTCGCGATTGCCGGGCGCGACGTTCTGAACGGTTGCGACCTGTAAAGCGCTCAGCCACGCGCTCGGCAATTGCGCAAACGGGTCGCCATCCAGCGGCTGCAGCTCGGCAAGGTCGAAATCGCCCTCCCATTCGTAGCGGCGCCCTGAAATGTGTTTGCTGGGTGGCGCAACGACGTACCCAGTCGCGCAAATGACATCGATGCCGAAGTAATCACCGCCGAGCTTTTGGTTTTTAATGGGCTGCTCAGCCCGCAGGTAAATATGTCGGCCACCGCTGCCTGTAATCACCTCAACCGTGTCCGGGCATTCGCCGTGCTTGGCGATCCAGCGGTCCCACGACTCGTCGCCGCCATTCCGCGGGTCAATGTCAAAAACAATCAACGGCGGCGGTCGCAACCCTAGATTGGCATTCGCGCGTTTTTGAAACCACGCCTCGACGGTCGGCACGTCACTGGTGGCCCCGTGGAAGCCGCCATCGAGCGCCGGGTGCTTGCCGGGGCTGCCGCAATCGGGGTTGCCACACGCGCAGGCACCGTCGACGATGCCGTGTAGCGGCAGAACTTCAAAACCCAGCTTGGCGTAGGCGGTCGCGGCACTAACGATGCGCGCATCGCGTTGCCACGGCGGCACCTCATGCACGCTACGCTTCCCAGACCGGTGTAAAGTCCTCGGGGCGCACGAGCCCCCGGCTCATCGAAGCGACTTTTCCGCGCCAGCGCTCCGGCACATGATTCTCATATCGCCACTGATAGACCGATTGCCGGCTCAGGCCGAGTTTTTCGCTGAATTGGCCGATGCTTAAACCGCTCGCCTCAATAGCCTGATTCAAAGTTTCAGTGTGGTTCACTGCTACTCCACAATGTTTCTATTCGTTAACTTTGTGCGCAGATTAGTCTCTTCCCACGTTCATGTAAACATTCGAAGTAAATTTTCTGATATGGTTGTCAACTTGAAGTTAACAAGGGAATCAAAATGCCTAGATTAGACACAGGCGCGCTCGAATCTTTCATCAAGGATCGGTATCCGACTCAGGAAGATTTTTGTGCGCAATTTGGAATAACTCGCGGCGGCTTGCGAAAATGGTTCGTTCAGGAGCAAGTTCCTGACGACCAGATGGTGAAGCTCGCTGAACACTTCGATGTGCGAAGTCATGTTTTTAACATCGACGCCCGGGACCTTGACGTTGAACTCGTCAAAGAGCTGCTGGCGAAGATGGAACGGGCGAGCAACGCGGCCGACGTTGCCGTCGACGAAGACGCGCTCTGGTACTGGGTTGGAAAACTTTACCGAGAAAACCCGCGCAAGAAGGGAGTCGAGTCCGCAGACATTATCAACTTTGAAGACGCAATTCGGTTGGCACCGAAAGTTAAAAGATAACAATTTGGAGAAATATGGTGACGACAGAAGTTAAAAGCAACGCGGGGCATCGAATTGAAGTTGAGGTCGGCCCCGAAAAACTCGACCATTTTGACGTAATCGATAAAAATCGGGAAACATTTCAACGCGTCATCGACGAGTTGCAACGCACGAAAAAAATCAATTTCGATCCAACCGATATGGGCATCTGCAATTTATTGCCCGTTGGATTGACGATGCATCAGTGCGCAACCGGTGAATTTATATACTGCAACACGCAATTCGCCACAGTGCTGGGCTACGACCAGCACGAACTCGAATGGTGTAAAACGTGGAGCGCCGTCGCGAGCATGCGCGACCCGTGGGACGGCTACGAGGCCGAGGCGTTTAGGAATTTCGGGCAGCTGCCCAAACTGCGCCACAAATGGCGGCATAAAACCGGCGACACAATCGACGGTGACGTCATCCCACTCTTGGTGTCCGCGCCAGTTCACCGTATGTTCGCGGACGCAATCGACCTGTGCATTTGCATTAGTATTTTCGACCCGCCGCGGCGTCCGACTTATCTCGGGCATTATCAGATCTGAGCAATCACAAAAGAATTGCCGCCCTCTGGGCGGTTTTTTTTGCCTGATTACGATTCTACTTGTTGACTTTGTAAACTTTTCCAATATTCTGTGTTCCAGTCGAAACTTACAAATCCATTTAGAGAGGTGCAGCAATGACGACGCTAATTGTTTCCGATGGTGATCATGCGCTACAAAATGCCATCAAAATTGCCAAGGCAAAAAAACATCTAGAGCAGGAGCGAAAGTTCCGCACCCGCTGGCATCTCAAATTTTGTTTTGAGCCCTCGGTCACCGTCAACGACATTGCTGACATGCTCGAACGCGCGGGCATGACCATGACGTTGCGCGGTGGAGAGTATCGCGTCGGCTATGTCGACAAGGGGGAGCAGGCATGAGCAGCGTAATCGAGAAAGACATTGCGCTCGCCGATCTAGCCGAAGCGCTCGACATCGCTAAGCGTGCCGAGGACGACGCCAAGCTGCACCGGCTCAAAGTCGAAGAGCGCATTCTCGATCTCGTCGGCGCGAAACGCGAAGGCGCAACCAAGTTTGAGGCGCCCGGCTGGGTGGTGACCACCACCGGCAAGGTCACGCGCTCGCTTGACAGCAAGGCGCTGGACGAGGTGCTGCCCCTTCTGCCGGAAGGCCAAAAGGCGGTGGTAATGAAGCCGCAGCTGTCGATTGCCGGCTACCGCGCACTCGGTGATTTGGAGCCGGAAGCGCAGCGCATTCTTGACCGCGCCATCACCTCGAAGCCGGCGAAAACGACGGTTAACGTGAAGCGGGTCGACTAATGCGCACCGTTTCGACGTGCGTCGAGTGCGGGCACAAGACAGTGGAATACCGCCGCGGCATTCACCGCGAGATGGTGCGGTTTCTCGCAGCGTTACGGCGCGCCGGACTTGGCACACTGGTCGACGTGCGTTCGCTTGACCCGGCAACAGCTAAAGCGTCAACCGATGCGTGCTACTTCGTGCACTGGGGCTTCGTTGAACGCCCGAGTCGCGGGCTGTACGCAATCACGCAGGCGGGCATTGATTTTCTGAACGGCGCGACCGCGCACAAATCTGTCATCACCCGTAACGGTTGCGTCGTCGGCTTCGAAGGCGAAGTGACGGTTGACGACGTTAAAGGCTTCGACCCGGCTACCGATTTATAGAAAGTTAGCCGTCTGTTCAAAACGGTTAGCGCCGAAAGCAAAAAGGTAAAAACTACACAAGGGATAAACCAATGCTAAGAAACAAAAGTCATCACACAAAAGATTTGCTCGTTCTTCTTTTTGAGTCGTTGGAGCAATTACGCAATGGAGAGATAACGCCGCAGGCAGCCAGAGAGATTGCGCGGCTATCAAATAGCGCGCAGGGCGTTGTGCGTTTGGAGATGGATTATGCGCGCTTCGTGTCAGATGTCCGCAGCATCAATAACGGCCAAGGCGACAACCAGCTGCAGCCGTTGAAGCTGACATGATTAGCGAAGAAGAAGTGCGGCAGATTGTGAAGAGCGCCTCCGCCGAAATTGAAGAGAAGCTGGTGAAAGTAAATTGCGAGCAATTTATCGGCCGCGTCTGCGGCATCTGCCAAGCGCCCGAAGGCGAACGACCGCACTGGAAAAACACCTCTCACGTGAGCAGAACCATTTATAGCTATGGGTTCAATAAAGAGCGAATAGTGGATCAGGAAAAAACGCTCGAAAACGAAAGGTACTTAATTGAAGACGAGGAAGAGCTGAGAGAGAAGCTGAAAGAATACGAGCAACACGCAAGGGACGGCACTTGGAAAGAGTACTGCGTTAAACAGCGCGAGAAACATGGCAGGTATTGGTTTGATTACAACCTTGAGGAGGCCTTAGAGCGCACGAGGGATCGTTTTTTAGAAACCTCGGCGAAGCTTAGAGAAGAAACATATGTTGAATATGTTTCTGCTCATATTGGTGCGTATGCCGTCGACATGGGTTTCCCACAAATTCTTTGTAAGCCGACCTGTTACAACCGAATGCAGGCAAACAAGCACCGGGTCATTCCCGAAGTATTAGATGATTTAAGGGTGCGCGCGATTGCGTCACGGATTGAATCATTGGCGAGCGACATGATTAAACAAGCGAAGGAGAACACCAATGGCGATACAGCTGACCACCACTAAACAGGCCGCGGAATTACACGGCGTAAAAACCCTAGTGTATGGCGGCGCAGGCGCCGGCAAGACGAGGCTATGCGCGACAGCGCCGCAGCCGGTCATCATCTCCGCGGAGGCCGGCTTGCTGAGCCTGCGGGAGTACGACATCCCGGTCATCGCTGTCAGTAACATCGACGAGGTCGGCGAGGCTTATCAGATGCTGGCCGGCGACGAGGGCAAGCAGTTTGACTCAATCTGCCTCGACAGCATCAGCGAGATTGCTGAAACGTGCCTGACTGCAGAGAAGGCAACCAAGCCGGACCCGCGGCAGGCGTATGGCGAAATGGCCGAGCGAATGACGCAACTGGTACGCGCATTCCGCGACCTGCCGGAGAAACACATCTACATCAGCGCCAAGCAGGACCGCGTTAAAGACGAGCTGACCGGCGGAATGCTCTACGGGCCGTCGACCCCCGGGCAGAAGTTGGCAAGCGGGTTGCCTTACCTCTTCGACGAAGTGTTCTGCCTGCGCGTCGAGGCCGACAGCGACGGCAATCCGCAGCGCTGGCTTCAAACCCAGCCCGACCAGCAATTCATTGCTAAGGACCGCAGCGGCGCGCTCAGTCAGTTTGAGCCGCCAAATCTGGTTGACGTCATCAACAAAATTATTGGCAACGGCGCTCAAGCCGCAGCCGCTTAACCACCAACAGAGAAGAGAGGAAAATAACATGGGCACAGTTTTAAATTTTGACGCGACCGCAGTGCAGTACAAGGCCGACTTCCAGCCGCTGCCGGCCGGCTGGTACACGGCCACCATCACCGGCGCAGAGCAGAAGATTGCGAAGTCGGGCAATGGCGAGTATTTGCAAATCGAATTCGCCATTGCGTACGGCGCGCACGAGGGTCGCAAGGTCTGGGACCGGCTGCTCTTGTGGCACAGCAGCGCCGAGGCGGTCGAGATTGCTAAGCAGACCCTGTCAGGCATTTGCTCTGCGTTGAGCATTGCCATGCTGAAAGACAGCGACCAGCTACTGAATCAACAGCTCGACATCAAGCTTAAGATTCGCAAGTCGCCCGACTATGGCGACAGCAACGAGGTTGCGGCCTACCGTCCGAAGCAAAACGCCATTCAGCCGGCGCCTGCTGCAGCGGCGAACCCGGGCGAGGCGCAACAGGTGGCTGCTGCCGCACCGTGGCAAAAATGACCGCCATGCCCAACACCGCCGACGCGATTTATTTAGCGATTGAGCGGGCGCATGAGGAAGTGCCGAGGCAACACCTCGGCGCGAGTCAAATCGGTAAGGCGTGCGCGCGGCAACTCTGGTATCAGTTCCGCTGGTCTGAGACTGAGCAATTCAGCGGGCGTATGCTCCGGCTGTTTAGGCGCGGCCAAGATGAAGAACCAAACCTCGTCGCCGACCTGAAGGCGGCGGGGTTGACGGTCTTCGACCATGACCCGGCAACGGGTGAGCAGTTCAGAGTCTCCGCGCACGGCGGGCATTTCGGCGGCTCGATGGATGGCGTGGCGCAAGGCGTGCCCGAGTGTTCAAGCCCTGACAAATGGCATGTGCTGGAATTCAAAACGAGTGGCGCCAAGGCGTTTGCGAAGTTGCAAAAAGAAGGCGTCGAGAAAGCGCGGCCAGAGCATTTTGCGCAGATGCAGATTTACATGCACTTGTCGGGCCACGACGACACACGAATGTCGCGCGCGCTTTACATCGCCGTATGCAAAAACGATGACGAAATTTATGTTGAGCGCGTAAAGCACGACGCGAGCGTGGCCAAGCAACTGCTGGCACGCGCGGAAGAGATCATCTTCAGTGACGCGCCGCCGCCGCGAATCAGCAACGACCCCACATGGTTCGAGTGCAAATTTTGCCCGTTCCACGCGGCGTGCCATGAGAAGGCAATCGCGAAGGTGAATTGCCGAACCTGCGCGCACGTCACGCCGGAGCGCGACGGCGAGGCACGATGGTCGTGCAATTTGACGGGCGATGATTTAAGCGCGGACGCGCAGAGGAAAGGGTGCGCAAACCATGTGTACAACCCGCACCTGATTACGTTCGCAGAGCGCGGCGACGGTTCGAGTAAAGAAAATTGGCAGAGCTACACGCTGCCGAATGGCGACACGTTTAAGAACGGCACTGCCTCGAAAAACGTGCTGGGCAGCGTGGAGCTGCGCCAGCTGGGAGCCGACATGGTCTGCGCCCTGAACAATGATGAATTTTTCAACGCCATGCGCGCGCAGTTTGCGGCTCGTGTCGAGCCGTTGCCGCAATCGCAGTCGGAATTTACCGACGACGAGATTCCGTTTTGATGGACAGGAAATTTAGGCAGCGTCAATCGAGACGCCGAGTCGAATGGCAGATTAACAACGAGATCGACCGGCTGAAACCGATGGCGCGGGCCGGGAGCAAGGACGCGCAAAAGCGCATCACCATTTTGCTCGCCGAGCTGATGAAGGATTTTGATGATGAATAAAAACAAGATGATTGTATTTGACGTCGAGCAGGCGGGTGAGCTGTTAATCGACGCTGTGCTTTTCTGCGCCTCAGTCTGGGCGATTGGATACGCGCTCGGCATTTTGTCGCGGCTCTGCGCCTTTTATGTCTGAAGCAAAAAAAACTCGTATTGCTGCGGCGCTTGAGCGCCAACGCGCGCTCATTCGAGCGACCGAGGAGCGCCACATGCGTGCTCTGGCAAAAAAGCTCGGGTTCGCCGTCATCAGAAAAAAACCCGGGTGAAAAAACACGAAAAGCAGCTGCGATCCCTGACGCTCGCGCTGGCGGCATTCATCGTGGGCCTGACCGTGTTTTTTTATGCCGTTGCCGCCCTATTCATTTTGTTATCTTTTGAATGACATACGGCACGAAAAATGCCTTAAATCTCTTTTATTACTAAACGACGCTGTAAGCTTCTTGTTGACATGCTAATTTCCTTAGCGTATTATTTGTATACATTGCATATATTTAGTGAACTACACGTAGGAAAAATCAAATGGACGCAAGCAGAAAATCATTTGACGAGTTGTTCGACGCGGCGGACGCGGAATGGAAAGACGAAATTTCTCGCCCGGCGGCGGCGCGCGACACCGTTGCTGATCGCGAGGCGCGCGAGCTTTCCGGCATTGGTAACAACCGCAGCGTCACAGCCCCGGTTGATGAAGGCCAGCGCTTCGATTGCCGCAAATGCGGCGGCACCGGCATCTACACCTATGGCATCCGCCACATTCGGCAGGGCAAGTGCCACGCCTGCAATGGCCGTGGTCACTTCAAAACGTCTGAGGAAACCCGCGCCAAGCAGCGGGTTCAACGTCAGGCGTCGAAGCGGGCCAAGGCCGACCGCAACGCCGAGCTGGCGCGACAGTTCCTCGAAGGCGAGCCCGAAATCAAAGCGTGGATCGAGGAGCTGAACAATCAGCACCGCGTCCGCCCCAACGATTTCACCGAGTTTGTTTCCGACCTGACGGAATCCCTTCACAAATACGGCGAGTGGACCGAGCGCCAGCTGGCGGCCGTGCGCAAGTGTGTAGCCAAGTCGGCTGCACGGAAGGCCGAGCGCAAGCCTGATGCCCGGCCTGCTTTTGCTGTTGCGTTGCAAGCGGCCTTTGATCGAGTGCTGGCGACCGGCGCGTCACGCAAGCGCCTGCGCCTGACTATCGGCTGCGCAACCTTCAATCGTGCGCCGGGCAACGGTAAAAACCCCGGGTGCCTTTATGTTAAAGATCCCGAGTCTCAAGAGTACCTCGGAAAGATCACGCGGGACGGCGAGTTCTGGAAATCGCGCGAGTGCGAACAACGTCACATTGACCAGCTGAACGCCATTGGCGACGACCCGCTGGTCGAAGCTCAGAAGCACGGCCATGAAACCGGCTCTTGCTCTTGCTGCGGCCGTACGCTAATTAACCCGGAATCGATTGAAAATGGAATTGGCCCGATTTGCAAAGAAACATGGGGCTGGTAAAACAATCAGCGGGGGCTTCGGCTCCCGCACAACAGGGGAACTAAGATGATTTCAAACAGAACAGCGGATATCACAATCAAAATCAACGGCGTTGACCACACGGTCCACGCCCCCGGCATCAACGGCAAGCGCTCGCACAAAGTGATTCGCGATGCGGTCATCGGGCTCGGCTACGACTGGGTCGAGGCCGATGTATTTATCGTACACTGGCCGGAGCGCGGGCGTGCGTTGAGCAAAAACGCCGGCTACCAATCGTTACAGGCGCACGGCTGATGAAGACAATTAAATTCACAGACGACAACGACTATCCCGGGTCCGGCTGGGCGCTAGCGCGCATCGACAACGATACGATCATCGACACGCATCCGTTGCTCCACCCGGAAGCTCCCGCCGGCTTGACCGCAGACGCCGAGGCGGAATGGCACTTGGAGCGCGCCGCTGATTTCGCGCAGACGCCCGGTCCCGGGCAAGTGTTTTACGGCATGGTGAGCTGCTACGAGTTCTGCCATCCCCAGCGGTTCACGCTCGACCTCTTGCCGACCATTGGCAGGCAGATCGGCGAGGAGTTGACCCAATGGGACTGAGGCTCCCGACGCTTTTTGGCATAAAAGTTAACTTCGAGAAACTATGGTTTCCGACAGTGACCAAACAGGCGCAATTAACATGAAACAGTCTTTCGGAAACCGGCATAATCGTCGTCGGCAGGGCGGGTATAAACAAGGGACTACTCATATGCCTGCATTTAACTTAACCGACGACATTTTGAAACCGTACCTGAGCGCGTCGGCGCTCTGGAAAAAGGAACGGACACTAGAAACCGAGAGATGGATTGCAGAAAAGCTGATGGTTTTTTTTGACGGCATGCTTGTTTCGGACGCGCCGGCTCAGGGCGCCATCACCGGCGAAACTGTTGCGCGCTACCGCGCGCAGCGCAAAGCCGATGGCGTGGCCGCGGGCTCAATTAAGCGTGAGCTGGCGGTCGCCAGCAGTGCGGTGAACTGGGCAATCGGCGAGCTGAACTATGACTGTCGCAATCCGTTTGCCGGCCGATTAATCACACAAGCCGACAAGCGCGCGATCAAAGCACGCAAGCGGATTTTGGAGCAGGCAGAGGTCAAGGCGTTGATGCTTGCGGCAACCGGACTGGTTCAGGACATCATAATGTTCGCAGCCACGACCGGGTGCCGACAAAGTGAAATACTCAACCTGACGTGGGATCAGATCCACGGTGATGAGCTGCACTTCACGCCGGAGCAGAACAAGGGCGGGCGGCATTCAGTGCGTGCATTGAATGACGCAGCGCTCAACATTTTGTCCCGGCAGTCAAAGCGAGGCGAATACGTCTTCACCGACGACTGCGGCCTGAAACTGAAGCGTCGAAACTTCCATCACAGATGGGAGCGGGTGCGCAAGCGTGCCGGGGTCGAGGATGTCAAATTCCATGACCTGCGACGCTACTGCGCCACCCGTCTGCTTACCGTTGGCTCAATGGAGAATGTCAAAACGCAATTGGGACACGCGGACATTCGCACCACTCAATCGGCGTATGCCGAAGACGACGTAAAGGGCGTGAAAGAAGCGCTCAGGAAGCTCGCATGAGCTTGTGTATAAGTTGGATTGAGGGGCAATGGATTGAGGGGCAAACCCTGTGAATAAGTTTTGCCTCTCGCTTAGAAAGATTTGGGGAATCTTTCTTTTTTTCTCTCTCAAATCAATTACTTAAAATGGTCGGGGCGAGAGGATTCGAACCTCCGACCCCCTCAACCCCATTGAGGTGAAATTTCCTTATATTTCATGGACTTAGATCGCCCTGCCAAAAACCGCGCCCCTCACCACAATAGGTGAGGGGCACATTTGATTATCAGCAGTTATTGAACTCGCGGCAACCGCTTCCGCAGCACGATGCGTTTGACGACGCATCCCAACGGAATGACCGTGTCGTGGGCGAGAACCATTTCGCGCTTCGGATCACCGGTCGTGCTGTGAATGGTCAGGTCGATTTCGGTTTCGTCGGTGACCCAGCCGCAGGTGAACATTAACCAGCTGCCGCCACTGCCGGGCTCGTCAGACCACTCGGCGCCCTTGTGACTGGCGATATCGCGCCAGACAATTAACTCAATCGGCGCGGTTATTTTTTCTGCCGAAGCCATTGCAGGTAGTCGGCCCCAGCGTCAGCGTCGGCGAAGCACTGCAAGCGCCCGGCCATTGAATTCGCACTGGGATTGAAAACGACAAAAATGCTGGCGCCCTCCGACTGCTCGGCATAGCCCAAACGCTCGGCGTAGTCGTCGTTGTATTTGTACCCGCGCGCGCGCACTAACCAATACGCAAATCCGCGATGCGCGTTTTCTTCCTGATGAATGGCCCAGTTGTGTTTGTGGCCAGCGATGTAAAGGTCGGCATCCGATTTCATCAGGGCTGCCTTCTGAAGGCCATGCACAGAGTTCCACTGCGAGTGCCCCGGAAAATCGTGGCTGGCCCAGACCCGGAATTCCTGCTTGTTAACCTGAAGAATAAATCGAGCGCCCCACTCTTCTATCAGCAGCGGTTTTTTGTGGAGCAAATGTTTTAAGTTTGTGTGCCCAGGCCACAAGTCATGATTGCCCAAAAGGATCGCCAGCCACCGAATTCCGGTTTCCTCTAAAAACCATTCCGCCAACTTGACGGCAGTGTCGGTGCTTGTGTCCGACTTCGCGTAGAGACTGAGGAGCCGGGATCCCTGCGGCCAATTGTCCAACGTATCGCCGACGTTCAGGGCAAACACGCCGGGCTGCCGACAAATTTCGACGTGGCGTTCGAGCAACGGCCAGTTGCAGCCGTTAGAGTCTAAATGCGGATCGCCAAACACCATCAGGCCGAACGCCAAATTTTCCGGCATTTTGATTTTAAACCACTGCTTCGCTGCCTTATGCGCCGTTCTTTTTTCAAATCGCCGGCTCATCAGCGCCCGAATCTCATCGATTGAGACGTCGTCGTCGGGGAAGTTTGGAAAAACCGGCTCAGTCGATACCGGCTCGCCAGTTCTGGCGCGCTCGCTGATAGAGCTTAAGATGGTGTATACGTGCCTTTCGTTTATGCCAACCCTTTCGGCAATGCGCGCACGCGGCATCGCGTCAATGGCTAAGGCGACGACTTCTCGCTCGATGTCGGTCTGACAACGAGCGATCCAAGACTCATCGGGTTTGTGTTTGGAATTTGCCATATCGGCGCATTCGACTAACTAGGTCGTCTGCTGCACCACGCCGAACAAGCTGAAGGTCAGGGCGTCGCCGGTGCTAGTGCGGATGCCCAGCGAGTCGCCCGCGGCGAGATTGATACCGCCGTATAAGCTAGTGGCCGCAACACTCATCGTGGTGTTAGCAGCAATCGCAACGTCGTAGTAAAGCGCATTGCTTGCGGCATACGTTGTGCCGCCCTCATCGAGGAAAACCCGCGCTGTCGCGCCTGAGCCAGTCGTGTTGCAAATGAGCAGGTTTGTAATTTCCGTCCGCAAACTCGCCGTAAACAACGCGGCGGCATTTGTATCTGCTGGCGCCGCCTGAGCGAGCAGACTGCCGGGTGCTAGTTGATTCATTGTGCGGTGTCGCCAAGTAGGTAATTAGTGCCGGCGCGTCCGGTGCCGGTACGCAACACCTCTAGGTTGCGCGGCGTCAGTAGCTTACTCAGCCCCGGGATCGCGCCGGTAAGCGGATAGCCGCCGCCGCGCAAGTAGCCGCGAGTCAGCGCATTCGCGCCACCGTGCAGCAGGCCTGCTGCCATCAATCCGGTGCCCAAGCCGCTGGCTGCGCTTTGCAGGTCGCCGCCAGAGACACCGCCGGCAACGCCACCGGCGCCACCCAAGAGCGCGCCTTGAGTAAGCAGGTTCTGCAGGAACATGCCCTCCGCAGTGCCTGAAGATTGCATCGGCTTGAACGCCTGACCGAAGCGCGCCATCTCGTAAAAGTCAGATGTATCACCGCCGCGAAGGTAGCCGCGCCGGTCCATTCGTTTCAAAACATTATGCAGCGTTGCCGCGCTAACATCGCCTTGACCATTAATCACACCGGGGCTCTCAAGCGCGATTTTGTTTTTCCATTGCCGTCGCACTTTTTGAAATGCTTTTCTTTTTGCGCTTCCTAGCGAGCGTTCTGCCGCTTCGTCGAGCGCGTCTTTCATCGCCACCAATGCGAACGCTAACTCATTGTCGCCGGTCTTGCTTTTGAATATAGCGCTTGCCTTGCTATTCAGCCGAGATTGCAAACCTTGATAGTCTTTACCGGTAATTACGTCGCCGTCTTTGAGCTTGCGCAAAATCTTTTCAACCCATTCATCGGCACCTGCGATATCCTCAACGCCCTCAAAATCCATTGCAAGCAGCTTGTCGTCAATGACCTCAAGAATGTCGTCAATATCAATTTCAGCGTTGTCTGTTAATTCTTTAAAACTTTCCCCGAGTCGGTCGTGAATCTTGCCTAGCGTCTGGTCAGATATTTTGTCGCCGGCTTCGCCCACGGCATCGAGCGCAATCTGATTAAACTTTTGCTGGTTCTGATTGGCGACCGCCGCAAACGGCCCAGCGGTTGACCCCATGCGTGACGCGCTGGCCTCAGTAACCTCTAGCGGTTTTGAGCCTGTTTTTTGTGCAGGCGTCATCCTGATGCCTTTTGCCTTCGCCCAGCTCGCTAACTCCTCCACGCGCCCGGTGATTGCTGACTGCACAGGTTTTAATGCGCGACCAACCACACGGCCAGCCACGTCGCCAAGTATGCCGCCGGCTGCGCCAGTTGCAGCCTGCATACCTTGGTTGTCGCCGTAGTAAGCTCCGCCAAGCAAGCCGCCAGTAATTGCTGCGTCGGCCATTGTCTTGTGGCGTAAAGCGCGACCACCCTTCAACAGGCCGGCAGCAACATTTCGTGCGCCTAACGCCTTAGCGCCACGCGCAGCGGCTTGTGTGCCCTTTATTGCGGCGCCAGTGCCGAGCCCTATGGGGGCTAATGCGTATGGCAACATTTCTCCGCCAAAAGTGGCCACAGGGTGCTTTTCAACAAGGCCCGCATAAGCCTTGTCGCGTGATTGCTGCTGCTGCGCAATTTTAGCTAGGTCTTCGTCGTCGCCGGTAAACTCATTCCAGAGCTTTCGTGTTCCGGTCCATAGCTTATCGGCGGTTCTGCCAGCACCAATCACCACCGCTTCGGCGGCGCTGGTGTCGTCTGCGGCCGAGTAACTTTCTTGGCCAATGTCTTCGGGCTTGATAATGCCCGATTGCAACGCCTTGGTCAGAATGTCGTATTTAGTCGCGCTTTCGGGGACATTTGAAATGACATGTCCGTTCGGTAATCGAATATCCATTACTTCATATCGCTCCAGTCGGTGACGTTAGGTGCCGCGGCCGCGGGCGCCTCGTCAGGAAGCGTGGTCGGCGTCGGCGTATTGTCGCCACCGATTTTTGCCAAAATGCTTTCGAGAATCGCGAATTTCATTTCCGCGACTTCTTTCGTATGAAACGCGGGGTCAGGAATGTTGGCTTTTGCGCGCTCGACATCTTGGTCGGCCAGCGTGCCCTTTTCCCATGCTCGCACGATTGTTGTGATTAAACCGTTCGAGGCATCTTTGTAGAGTATGTACTGCGGGTCATTCTGCGCGATGTTTTCCCACTTGACGTTTGCGATAACCTTGGCGCGCTCGAATGGTCCCTGATCGGCGCTTAATTTAAACACGCCGCTCATGCCGTCTTCACCACCAAAGGCTAAGGTGCGCAAGGTATCCAGCGCGCCGCGCGCACCACTCAGGTCAAGCGCCTTGTTAGCCTCTTGCTGTGACACCAACTGATAGCCGCCGTCGACGATGTCTTGAGCAGTTACTCCCGGCGGCGGCGGGTTCCCGTCAGCATCTCGATACCTCAATGCTTCTGCCGCGGTTAAACGCCTAGGGGTAAAGCCAGAGGGGCCAGCCGCCGGCGCTGCGGTCGGCGCTGCGGTCGGCGCTGCGGTCGGCGCTGCCGGCGTTGCCGGCGTTGCCGCAATCGGTTCTGCAGAACCCGGCAGCGGACCCGGCAGCGGCGGCAGGTCTATGCCCGGGATCGTATACGTACCATCTGGGGTGTTAAGGACACGCGGACGTCCCAAAGAGCTTTGGAGTATTTGATTGCGGGCAGCGTCGCGCTCCGGCCCTTCAGGAAACTGCCGCAACCAAGCGTTGGCCATAACAATTTCTTTGCTAGTACCCTCAAATAACCCGGGCTCTGGCGCCCTTGCCCCAGACATGACGTTGATATCAGTTGGTCTGCCAAACTTGTCAAAATTCACCTCGACCGGCGTACCGGGATCTATATTCCGATACCCTAATTCGCCCGCTGTAGTCATAACGATTTTGTCGGGCGCATTAACACTAAAATCAAGCTCCGCTCTCGCTGCAACCTCTGGAAATATTTTTCCCAGCCCCGGTTGGCGGGCCGCCCAATCGCTTATGGCTTTTTGCCGATCAAACTGCATTTCAGCTTGCTGCATTTGGATTTGCCGCAGCTGATCTTGCTGTTGCGCAATTCGATTCTGTCGCGCGTTGAGCAGGCCCGTCATTACGCCGCGACCGTAATTGGCTGGTCGAAACGACGGCCCAGACTCAGACACAAGCCCGAGTCCCATGTTGAACAGTGGTTGATTCAAAAGGCCCATCATTCGTCTCCGCTAGTTTTCAACTGCTCTTCGGTTGGCTTGGCTAGGGTCGGATGATTCCAGACATTGATGTAGTCACCGTCACCATCGTTCCTAAGCTCAATCGTCCCGGTCCCTATTGGAGGAAGATCAAAATCTTTATCTTTCAACTCTGGATACAGTTTTAGAATTTGATGAATTAAAGCCATCACGAAGTCCTCGACATTAAAAACGCACTCATGCGCGTGTAGTAGCTGCCCACAGTAATACTGCCGGAATCTTCGCTCGCAATACGGCAGTAAAGCTCCGCATAATCGTCGCCGTCCATGTGCAGCACTCCGCTCGCGCTGACGATTGAGGAGTATAGGTCGTCATTGGTTACGCCAAGAAACCGGTGCCGCCCAAAAATTGTTGTCGCGGCTCCGTTTTTATACAGCACGGCGATGATGTCGTATACGTCCGTAGCGGACAAATCGTAAATGGCAATGTTGAACCAATAGTAGCCGGGGACGGTCGGCGTGTACCTATAATTTGTTGAGGTGTCGAAGAAACTACCTACGTCGTACAACGTGCTATTTAAATTGATTTTGGTATACGTGTTGTGGCTAATCCCGCTTTGGTTACTTGTGATCCGGGCTTCAAGCGCCGGATTATTTGCGTTCACTGGAATCTGACTAAACGTCGTCACGCCATTAGCGGCAATGGCAAGAGCATCTTTGTCTGAAGCTGAACCAATGTTGCCGCCATCGGCGATTACAATACCCGCATTGAATGTGGCTTCACCTGCTGCACTGCCGTCGAGAGTCAGAAACGTAGTGTCTGCTCCACCGTCGGTGCCTTTGAGGATGATGTCAGTGTCGTTGCCTTGAGCGTCTACCGTGATGTTCCCCGCTGACGTGGCAATTGAAACCGCGGCGTCTCCGGTCGTGATGTTGTCTGCGGCGACAGAGAGATTTGCTCCGAGATTGGCCACAGTGATTTTTTTCAATGCGCCGTCATGGACCGCCATCTCGTCGCTGTCGGACAAACTTGTTACCGCCGGCTGGTCTTGAATTTCGAGATTCGGATTCAACACGATAAAAACATTATTTGTCGCGTCATAACTGAAAACGTAAATACCTCGAATGACCAATTGCCCGGCGCCAAGCGCTGTTTGCGATGTTGTGACAACAGACCTTGCGCCAACAGAGTCGACGTTCAGTGTGACGGCGCCGGTGTTGGTGGCGTTGCACACCGCGACAAAATGATCGCCAGCCGCGTAGGAGCTGATGGTGCGAGATGCCGCAAGCGTGTATGCCGTCGTGCCGCCGCCCAACGAATTGATACCGCTGACGTCGTCGTACCATCGTTTGATTCGTGCAGTTTGCTCACGCCAAGAGTTGTTTACCCCCCCGGGCGCCATGCCCTCTGGCATTCCATTCGGGCTGGCAGAATTATTGTTGTCCGCGGTGGTCGAGTAGTCTTTTATTTCGGCCATCAGATTATCCTGTTCCAAAGCGAGGTTAGGGTGTTGCCTAAGCCCTGCTGATAAATTGAGCCGGCGAGTCCTGCGCCCATCAAGCCAAGCCCCAAATTGCGCATCGTGTTGTCTTTAAAGTACGGCGTCGTCTGCGTGCCCTGTCCGCCGTAATTGCCCTGCACCAGCGCCGAGTAACGGCCAAGCGCGTCCCACGGTCGCTCCTGATTAAACATGTACCGCTGGTAGGCTTGATTGATGTCAGCCTGTCGCTGCTGGTCATACACGTTGCCGACATTCATGAGCTGCTGGGCGTCGTAATAACTGAGCGGCATTGTCGATGGCGCCAATGACGCAGCGCGGATCTGGTTGGCTCGCTCGTTCGCATAATTCTGCCCGTACAAATTGCTCGCCATGCTGCCGAGCTGCCGGCCCAACTGCTCGCGTGCGGCGTCCTGCTCGTTGGCCCACATGCCTGAGCCGAATCGGCCCGCGGAATCAAATCGCGCATCGATGCCGGGCGCGACCGCCTCGCGGTAATTTCGCGTAACCGCATCGGCCGCGCGGTCGTACATCGAATCCAAATACGGGTTGCTGTTCAGGTAATCGCCAGCAAGCGTGCCGCTCATCATTTGATTTAGTGGCGCTACCATTGGCGAGCCGGATTGTGCTTGGTCGCGAAACATGCCGAGCGCAGCTCGCGTGTCTTGGCCAAGGCCGGCGGTCATGTCACCGGGAAAATAATTCGGGCCGCCTTGCCGCTGCAGTCGCTGCGCTCTTGAAAAGATATCGCGAAGGTAGGGCTGTTGCGGCTTCCACGGGGACGTTGAACTGGTTGAGGTTTGAGTCGGCATCAGAATCCTCCGAGTGCGCGAGTGGAAAATGGATTTTGGTTGAGATCAAAATAAACGGGCAAGTCGGGCGGCGGCGGCGGTGGCGACGGCGTATAGCGGGAAGCTGCGCCGCCGACGTTGAAAACGGGGGCCGGGTTTGCGCTTTGTGTTTGGCCGTCGCCGGCGCTGACCGCACTCGACAAAAGCCCCAACCCCGATGAGCTTGCCACCGGGTCCGGGTTCGAAAATGGATCAAGTGAGGCCGCTGCTTCCGAGTACGATTCCGGGCTGCCCCAAAGGCTTGCACGATCCCACTGCTCTTCCGGCGTTAAGGCGTCCCAGCCTGTTAGCTCGGGCAACGACTGCAAATTAGGCAGCGGCAGCGCTGCGGCCGGCGTGATGCCGCCAAATAAATCAAAGTATTCGGCCGACCCGGGCGCGCCGACGCTCAACGGAGCGGAGTCAGTGGGCAGGCCCAAATCAAACGCATCTGTCAGCGCGTCTGGGCGATACAGATTGGTCGCTGCGTTGTCGCCAAAATTTAACGCGTCTGGGTTGCTGCCGCCGCTGGATTGCATTGGTCGTCCGGCAGAAATCCATGTGTGAACAGCCCGGGTCCGGTGTCTGTCGGTAAGTCGCCTTGTTCGTAGCGCGCGGCTTGCAAATTTGCGTCGAAGTCGGCCGCGTCTTGCGCTACCGAAGTCGGAACGCCGCGGTCAGAAGCTCGGCCTAGGTTTTGAGCAACGGTGGTTAGCGGCCCGTATTGCGTCGCCGGCGCGGTCCTAACCGGGGCTTTGTAAACGTCAGTGCCGAGCTGATCTTCAAAAAGCCGTTCCGCGTTGCCGCTGCCCGGGCCGCCGGCGTAAGCCATCGGGTTGCCGCCGGGGTACTGACCACGCGATTCGACAATTGCAGATGTCGGAACGTCCTGCATCGATCCGCCCCACTGCGCGTCCTCGTAGATGACGCGGTTGACCATTTCATCGCTGAGGCCAACACCGGCATGTATTGCCGCGTTGACCTCGCGCAGCCGTGGCGGCAGGCGACCGTGGTAAGCGTTACCTATGTACTCGTTCCAAAGCTCCGCAGCGCCAGCGCCAGAGATCGGCGTCTGGTAGCCGATGATATCCGCCCACTCCTGCGGCGTGGGCGGGGTGACGCCCGGAACGGAAAAGGGCGGCGGCGTCGGCAGCATCCCCGACGAGATGTATTGTGCGCCGGTAAAGGGGGCGGCGCCTAACCCAACGCGGCCAGTCGTTGCGTTGCGTTGTGTCATGTTCGCCATCAGCGCACCCCGTTGGTTTTCACATTGACGCGCACGCCAATTGCGCGCTCGAAGCCGCCGGCGATGTCGCATCGGAAACGCATGTACCGCGCGGCTTTTCTGAAGTTGTGTTCGCCGATGCTGTTAGCTGTGGCGGCGCTGCCAAATGAGTAATTCGCGTCGAGCAGATTGCGCGTGCCGAGGTAAACGCTGTTGGTGCCACTGCCGTCGCTTTGCACCAGTGGGCGCGTTGAATTGCAGAAAAATATACTGCCGTCTGGCAGTGACATTTCGGTTGTTTCCAAGCGCGCGGTTTTTGCTGCGCCATTGAACGCGCCAGATTTATTTGCCGTGTCAAATCCGTACAGCGCCAGCGCCCCGCCCTTCCAAGCGTCAGCGTCAAGACTGTCCGCCAACGCGTCCAAGCTGGCTGAGATGCTGTCGAGCCCTTCCAGCGTGGTCCCGGCTGCGCGCCCTTTGTAGATGATTTGGTGATCTTGCTCGGCATACGACCACTGGCCGGTCGTCCAGTCATAAATCAATAATTCATTGGGGTCGCCCGCCCCGGTAGGGTAGCTCCACACAACTTTTGCATTCGGCACATCAATCGCAGACGTGATTTTCCAGTAATCGTTTTTGCTGACGCGCGCCTGAAACCATAGGTCGACCTTTTTGTCGCCAATTCTTGTCAAGCCTTGGCCGATGTCGTATTGATAAAATCCGTCTTGACCGAAAAAGAAAACGCTGTTGCCGTGCCTTACGCAGCTGCGCGCAGCTGGCGTGCCGACGCCGACAAAAACCTCGGACAGTTTGAAGACGACCGGCGGGCCGGTGTATTCCATAGTCCAAATTGATCGCTCTTGCATGATCACGCCAATGTCGCCGGACAGCACAGACATTACCTTGCCACCGTCGCCGCTCAGCATTTGTCGATCCGACTGTGTTGCCGGGTCCGGGTTGCCCCAGCTTGTTTCCGCATTTTGCCCGGACCACGCAATGGTCGACGGCTGATGCGTGCCGTCATCGATGTCGCCCAGCACAACAAAACTGCGGACGCTGCCGATGTGTTTGGCCTTCGGCGGGCTTCCGCTCAAGGCAGCAAAATTACCCGAGGCACCGAACGCTTTGTATTGAACTGCGTCGGCAAAATTGGTGGCGATTACGCCCTCCCCCCATTTGAGAAACTCCCAATACCCTCCGGTTGACGCGGTGTTATAGGTTGCGCCACTTTTGTCAGCCCACACGTTCGACGCCTGCCGATAGAGCTTGGTCGCGTCTCCGCAAAAATCTTCGGTCACACCGTCTTTGTCGCTCATGCTGGCCGCCCCGCGGCACGACGCTGATAGCGCATTAGTTGTGCTGGCCAATGCGTGCATTTGCAAAAATGAACCTTGGTGCGGTAACACGTTTAGAGCCAACGTGCTGCCCGGGTTGCTGATGGCCGGCAGGTCAGGCAGCCATTCACCAAATGGCAAACTCTGATTGGTCATGGCGTCACCGTGTCCGTTTTAACGCTAATGCTGCCCTGACTGTAGCGCCCTTGCCGGTAAGTTTCGCTGGCCGACCAAGCTGAAAGTTTGTATTGATTCAGCCAGCTGTTTGCTTCCGCTTCGTCCTTGATAAATCGTGCCGCTTGAAACATACAGCCTGCGAGGTACACGTCCGGGTAATTTGTGAGCGCCCAGTTTGTCGTGTTGCTCGCACTGAGCGCGGAAACGCTTGGCCAATAACTCAACTCATACGCATAATCCGAGTCCGGTTTTACGTCAAACTCGAAAACGTCAGAGATGGTAAAAAAAGCCGGCAGCCCGCTGCCGTCTCGGTGGAACAGGTTCAGCATGGTTCGATCTAAAAATCGCAAAACCGTGTAATTCGCATCCGCCGTAATCGTGAATCGGTACATTTCAAGGAAATCACTGGGCAGGGCCAGTGTTGCAGCGGCGGTGCTAAGCGTGCCAGTTGCGCGCTGTATGTCTGCGCGAATACCGCCAATGTCGGGCGACTCCGGCGGCGCAGGCTCGCGCTTGAGCATGGTTTCCGTTAGATCAATGAAATCGTCGAGATAACTCGTGAGATCATCGCGGGCTATCCAGTTTGCAATAGCTGTTTTGAGGTCGGAGTAATTTGCGAGTGCCATGATTCAATAATTCCGTTCAATTGCTTGCCGGCAGCGTCAATATTTGCGAACCGCCGCGCGATTTGGTATCCGATGTCCGTTTCCGGCTGCGTCAACAGGCGCAACGCGGTTTCGATGTATTCGTGTTTTGTTTGTGTGACGTGCGGCTTGAAAAGGTTCCAGCTGTGCCAAGCCGGCGCGGTTAGCGTCACTACCGGGACACGATGCGCCATTGCTTCCCATACGCTCACCCCGCCGCACGTTGGAAACGTGTCAAGGTAAACATCAATGTTTGGCAGAACTGCGTGCGGGTCTGCAGAGCCCATTGTCATAATGCGCGCGTCTTTGTGTTTAAGCGTGCCGCGACCGTACGCGCAAAATACCGAGTTCGGCACTTGGTCGAGAATCTCGATAACCGCGTCAAGATATTCCGGCGTGATTTTTTCGTAGCGCCCGAGCGCCCCGAATACAACTGGCGCCGGTTTCGGCTTTGTCGGCACATCCTGATACAGGTGCCGCCATAGCATTGGGCTGGCCACCGAGATCGTATTGTCAGCCCAATGATTTTGCGTCGGCGGAATCAGCACCGCGTCAGCGGGGAAAAACTGCATACCCGGCGACAAGTAAAACTGCACCGGCGCAGAACGCATTTCAAACAGCGTAAGTACCAACGCTGAATACGAGTCTGCGATCAACGTCCCGACGCCGTCATGCTCGCACCATGCGCGAATCTCGGCGGGGTCGCTGCCGATCCTGAACTCAATGCCAAGCATTGACAGCTCACGCAGCTCCGCTGCGTCATAGGGGCCGTAAAGATAGGCCAGTGGCGGCTTACCGTCTTTGGCTTGCCCTTCCATGAAGGCGCGTACGTGCTTATATGG
>LUMV01000095.1_pt1 | contig 23075 bp, 23 predicted proteins | sample 729731 | NCBI WGS metagenome assembly LUMV01 (sample SAMN03860301, study PRJNA289734) | marine metagenome | biome: seawater column; feature: ocean; material: water; isolation source: Red Sea water column Station 192 - depth 200m | place: Saudi Arabia: Red Sea | collected 2011-10-15 | depth 200 m
CTTTAGCTTTCCGTCAGGGCATACTTTACACGCAGTTTTGGCATGTACAGTCTTGGGTAGTATTGAATCCGTGTTAATTGCGATCATGTTGCCATTTACCATTTTGGTAGGCTTGTCACGTATGATTTTGGGTTTGCATTATCCGACGGACGTGATCGTTGGGGCGAGTATTGGTTTTGTGGTGGCAATGTTGACGTTGTGGTGTGCGCCAATGGTTGGGGTGGTGCTTTAAGCCGCACTAGCCAATCCATCAAATCATAAAGATAAAAAGTGAAAAACTGGATTGAAGTTGGATAGGCATTGCGTCTGTGTCGAATTTTGTTAAAGTAGCTTGCATTGATCTCGTAAATTGACTTTGTAAAAAGAAATAAAGGTTAAGCTATGGCACTCCGTTGGACAGATTCAATTGATATTGCGATTGAGCTTTATGAAGCGCACCCAGATGTCGATCCGCAATATATTCGCTTTACCGATTTACATGCTTGGATTTGTGCATTACCTGACTTCGAAGATGATCCAAACAAATCCAGCGAAGGTATTTTAGAAGCCATTCAAATGGCATGGATTGACGAAGCACGTTAATTACATTGGTGAAAGCCTTTTGTGCCAAATGACGCACTAATGCATTTGCATTTTGTCGAAAAAGTTTAGGCTGAATCAAAATCAAGGCAAATTGCACTATATCTTGCGCCTATCGCTCGTATATAATGCGCCAAATTTTTCGTTTTTATTATCTAGTTCTTAGACATTTAAGGAGCCAATCATGGCGATTGAACGTACTTTATCTATCATCAAACCTGATGCTGTAGGCAAAAACCACATCGGTGACATCATTGCACGTTTCGAAAAAGCTGGTCTTAAGCCAGTTGCAATGAAGTACAAGCAACTTTCTCAAGCTGATGCAGAAGGTTTCTACGCAGAGCACAAAGAACGTGGTTTCTTCAATGACTTGGTTGCATTCATGACTTCTGGCCCTGTGGTTGTATCTGTACTTGAAGGCGAAAACGCTGTACTTGCTCACCGTGAAATCTTGGGTGCAACAAACCCGAAAGAAGCGGCGCCTGGTACAATCCGTGCAGACTTCGCTGTAAGCATCGACGAAAATGCTGCTCACGGTTCTGACTCAGTTGCATCGGCTGAGCGTGAAATCGCTTTCTTCTTCAATGCAGACGAGATTGCAGCGCGTACGCGTTAATTCGATCGGGATGGTGTTTGTATAGTGCGTCTTGCCTAGCAAACAAATCTCATCGTGATAAAGCTAGATCAGTGTTATACTTATCTAGCTTTTTTGTTTTTCACTAGGGTAAATGGTGAAAAACGTATATAATTTGCCCCCTCGATTTATCCTTCAATATTTTTATTGATCAGTTCCATTTCTCACTCCTCATATTGCATGGCAGGTTTTGCATGAACACAGCTCAATCCATTTCTACGCTTGCGCAAGATGCGACTGTGCATGAAAAAACTGTGCAAGATCAAGCTGTATCAAAAACAGTGCAAACGAATTCTTCAAAAGCCAATTTATTGGGAATGACACGTGCTGAGCTAGAAGCTTTTTTTGAAAAAATCGGTGAGAAGAAGTTTCGTGCAGGGCAGGTGATGAAATGGATTCACCAGTTTGGCGTGACTGATTTTGAAGAAATGACCAATATTTCAGGCAAGCTTCGTGAAAAGCTGGTCAATATTGCAGAGATTCAAGCGCCTGAAGTGGTTCATCGTCACTATTCCAAAGATGGTACCCGAAAATGGGTATTTCGTGTTGGTGATGGAGATGGTTCTCTAGTCGAAACAGTGTTGATTCCTGCCGATGATAAAACTGGTGCACGTAAAACCTTGTGTATTTCTTCGCAAGTCGGCTGTGCGCTAGATTGTTCATTTTGCTCAACAGGCAAACAAGGTTTTCAGCGTGATTTGACCCCTGCGGAAATCATCGGTCAGCTTTGGGTGGCGAATCAATCTTATATGGAAGATGTGCCAGTTAGAGATCGTACTCGCACCGTGACAAACGTGGTGATGATGGGAATGGGTGAACCATTACTTAATTTTGATCCAGTAGTCGCTTCGATGTCGTTGATGCTTGATGATTTTGCCTATGGCATGTCAAAGCGTCGTGTGACTTTATCGACTTCAGGTGTGGTGCCGATGATTGATAAGTTGGCTGCAACGATAGACGTCGCATTAGCGATTTCACTGCATGCGCCAAATGATCCACTGCGTAATGAGCTTGTGCCGATCAATAAAAAGTATCCGCTTGAGCAATTGATTGCAGCTTGCCAGCGCTACTTGGCGAAAGATGGTAATGAAAGTAGTCGTAAGCACATTACCATTGAATATGTCATGCTCGATGGTGTTAATGACAAAGCTGAGCATGCGTTACAATTATTAAAACTATTAAAAGATTTACCAAGTAAAATTAATTTGATTCCGTTTAATCCATTTCCGCATGCGCCTTATGGACGGTCGAGTCGCAATCGCATTATGGCATTTCAAAAAACTTTGTCAGATGCAGGATTTGTCTGTACCATTCGTCAGACACGTGGTGACGATATTGATGCAGCATGCGGTCAGTTGGTGGGGCAAGTTGCGGATCGGACACGTCGTGCTGAGAAATGGAAGCAGAAAATTGCCAGTCAGCACAATGAAATTCTAAGAACACAAAGTGACTCATGACACATTAATCTGTTGTAAATGTGAGTCACAAGCGATGAGAATATTGAGGTCTTTGTTTGAATGATGGTTACTCGTTTTAACCCAATAGGGCAAACAGTATTAAAATCTACATTAGGTGCGGTTGCACTCAGTGCTTTGATCGTGATGTCTGGCTGTGTAACCACGACACCTGCGACCCGACTTGGGGAAAAAGATCCTGAGAAAGCAGTACAACTGCGCACACAACTTGCTGCAGAATATATCCGTACAGGTGAGTTGGATAAAGCCAAACAAGAGCTTGATCAGGCGTTAAATACAGATTCACGTTCTGTTGAAGCCAACTTGATGATGGGTGTCTTGCTACAACAAGAAGGTAGCCCGACCAATATGGCAAAAGCGGAAGAATATTTTAAACGTGCGATCTCCATTGATGGGACGCATGCCCAAGCACGAAATAACTATGGGACGTATTTGTATCTTCGTGAGCGTTATCCTGAAGCGATTGCACAATTCAAAGTGGCAGGGGCGACTTTAGGCTATACACAGCGTTATGCGGCATTGGAAAATTTAGGACGTACTTATCTGAAGGTCGGCGACAATGCCAATGCAGAACAAGCCTTTACCCAAGCCTTGCAAGCTAATCGTGATTCGTTGATTTCTCGTCTTGAGCTTGCAGAATTGCTTTATTTCCAGCAACGCTATACATTGGCGGGGCAAATGTATGAAGATTATGTGCGCTATACAGGACAAGCCAGTCAAGGTGCACGTGCGCTGTGGATTGGTTTGCGTTTAGCGAGAGCACGTCATGATGATTTGGGCATGCAAGTGCTTGCCAATCAATTGCGTGCACAGTTTCCTGATAGTCAGGAATACAAGCGATATTTAGAGTTAAAACAGAGTTCTGAGGCGGTATGGAAATAGACACGAATACTCCCAAAAATACATCTTCTACGCCGTCAAGCATTGGCAGTGCGCAACGTCCGGGTGAGTATTTGCGTCAAATACGCATGTCACAAGGCAAAGAGCTGTCGGACGTTGCTCAGGAGTTAAAAATTTCTGAGAAGCAATTGGTCGCTTTAGAAAAAGATGATTATCAGTCTTTGCCACAAGCGCCTTTTATCAAAGGCTATTATCGTGCTTATGCCAAGTTTCTTAATGCGGATGCCACGGCATTGATTCAACGCTTTGATGAAATCTATAGCACTGATACAGGCTTAACCTCAAGCCATACTTTGAAAGACTCTCCAATAAAGTCGATGGGACGTCTGACTCGTGGCAAACGTCGTGGTTCAAATACTTGGTTAAAACGCATTATCCTGTTAATTTTGATCATAGCGATTGTTTGGGCACTGTGGTCAGTATTGTCAAATTGGATGAGTAAGAATCATCAAACTCAACTTGTCGATAATGCAAACGGCGTTGAAGTGATTGAATTCGATTCGGCGGGTGTTGGTACTGGAGTTGCTTCAAGTAGTGGCGATCAGTTGGTATTAGATTTTAATCGACCAACGTCAGTGATGATCCAAGATGCTACGGGCAATACTTTGGCACAAGGTCGTCAAAGTGAAAGTTTAACGTTGTCAGGACAAGCGCCTTTTAGTATTCGAATTGATGATGCAGAGGCTGTTCAGCTCAAGCTCAATAATGAACAAATTGGTTTATCCAGCTATACCAATGCCAGTGGTTCGGCTGACTTTAGATTGTCACCTTAATCCTTGACACTAAAAAGTTTCATCTGTGAGAGGTTCGCATCATGATCGTCAATCCAATTCAACGTCGTCCAACACGTAAAATCCGTGTTGGCTCGGTCTATGTCGGTGGTGATGCGCCAATCTCTGTACAGACCATGACCAATACTGAGACTTGCGATGTCGATGCGACGGTTGCGCAGATTCAACGCTGTGCGGATGCAGGTGCAGATATTGTCCGAGTATCTGTGCCGACTATGCAAGCCGCTGAGGCTTTCGGGAAAATCCGCAAGCAAGTCGACGTGCCATTGGTCGCAGACATTCATTTTGATTATAAAATCGCTTTAGCCGTTGCTGACTATGGTGCGGATTGTTTGCGCATTAATCCAGGCAATATCGGTTCAGAAGATAAAATCCGAGAAGTCGTCGCTGCTGCACGCCATCATGATATTTCCATGCGTATTGGGGTCAATGCAGGTTCATTAGAAAAAGATTTGCAAAAGAAATATGGCGAGCCAACAGGTGAGGCGTTGCTTGAATCGGCAATGCGTCATATTGATATTTTAGATCGTTTAAATTTTCATGAGTTCAAAGTCAGCGTCAAAGCATCGAATGTATTTTTGACCATGGATGCTTACCGTTTATTGTCCAAACAAATTGATAATCCACTGCATCTCGGTGTCACCGAGGCGGGAATCTATCGTACAGGCACAGTGAAATCAGCGATTGCACTGGGCGGACTATTGCTCGACGGCATTGGTGATACTATGCGTATTTCACTCGCTGCTGAGCCAGAAGATGAAGTGAAAATTGGTTTTGATATTTTAAAATCATTAAGTTTACGTTCGAATGGGATTAACTTTATTGCGTGCCCAAGCTGTTCACGTCAAGAGTTTGATGTGATCAGAGTCATGCAAAAGCTTGAAGAGCGGTTAGAAGATGTCCGTGTGCCGATGGATGTGTCGGTGATTGGTTGCAAGGTCAATGGACCGGGTGAAGCCAAAGAAGCGGATATCGGTGTGGTCGGTGCAAGTCCAAGATCATTGGTCTATCAAAATGGTGAAAAGAGCCATTTGATTGATACCGATCAATTGGTCGATGAGATCGAAAGCATGGTGCGTCATCGTATTCAGCTTTCGGAAGAAGCGAAAGATAAAGAGATTATCCGCACCAGTTCTGAGTGATTTCGAACATTTTTTAAATAGTTTACTGAAAAGTTTGTTGAAATAGTGTGTTAAAAAGATCATGAGTTCAATAGTTGCAATTAAAGGGTTTAACGATTTTCTACCCACCCAAACGCCTGCTTGGCGCAAGCTAGAAGCACACTTATCGGCTTTGATGGATGCCTACGGCTACCAGCAAATCCGTTTGCCAATCGTTGAACAGACCAATTTATTCAAGCGTTCGATCGGCGATGCGACTGATATTGTTGAAAAGGAAATGTATACCTTTTTAGACAAGGGTAATCCGCCAGAATCATTGACTTTGCGTCCTGAAGGGACAGCAGGTTGTGTGCGAGCGATGCTTGAGCATAATTTACTACGTGGTGCGACCCCTCGTGTCTGGTATGTCGGACCGATGTTCCGTTATGAAAAACCGCAGAAAGGACGTTATCGTCAGTTTCATCAGTTTGGTGTAGAAACATTTGGTGTGGCAACACCTGATATGGATGCCGAAGTGATCTTGATGACGGCACGCCTTTGGCAACGTATGGGCGTGGCGGACAAAGTACAGCTTGAACTGAACACGCTAGGCGAGGTCGATGAGCGTACCGAATATCGCAATGCCTTAGTTGCGTATTTAGAGCAACACAAAGAGGCGTTAGACGAAGATTCACAGCGTCGTTTAAGCACCAATCCACTACGTATTTTGGACTCAAAAATTGAGTCTACACAAAAGATTATTGCCGATGCGCCAAAGTTACATGACTTCTTAAAAGAAGACAGCTTGAATCACTTCGAACAGCTCAAACAATATTTGACTGATGCAGGGATTCAATTTGTCATCAATCAAAAGCTCGTTCGTGGCTTGGATTATTACAACAAAACCGTCTTTGAGTGGACGACCACACATCTTGGCTCGCAAGGTACAGTCTGTGCAGGCGGTCGTTATGATGGCTTGGTTGGACAGCTGAAAGGTAAGGCGGATCAATCGGTGCCTGCGGTCGGTTTTGCGATGGGTATGGAGCGTTTGCTACTCTTGCTCGAACAGCAACTGACTGAAACTGCGACGGACTGTGATGTGTTCCTATTGGCAGAGCCTGCTTATCAAGGTAAAGCATTGGTACTTGCTGAGCAGTTGCGTGATCAGTTTGAAGAGGTACAATCTTCAATTCGCCTAAAAACAGGCTCGCAAGGCAGTATGAAAAGCCAAATGAAAAAAGCCGATCAATCAGGTGCAAAATTCGCCTTGATTTTGGGTGAGCGAGAATGGCAAGATCAACAGGTTTTGGTGAAAAACTTACAGACTGCTGATCAGCAACAGATTGCAATCGCTGAGCTTGCATCATTTTTAACCGCCACTTTTGGCAATTAATGTTTTTTCTCGCTAGGTTTTTCTTAGCGTAGCGCCCAAATGGGTAAAGGATAGATTCATGGTAGCAATGACTGACGAAGAACAGAAAGAACAGCTCAAGTCGTTTATGAAGCGGTACGGCTCGCCAATTATTATTGGTGTGCTTTTGGCGCTGTGTGCATTTTTTGCATGGCAGTGGTGGAATAAGAAACAAGCGATTGAGGCGAGTAATCGTACTGCGCAGTTCCAAGAAATTCTGAATCAACAAGAGAATGCCAATAGCGATGATGCAGCCTATAAAAAGTTGCAGGCGGATGCCAATACGTTAATCAAAGAAAGTCCTGATAGTGTACAAGCCTTACAGTCGCAATTAGTGCTTGCCAAGTTGGCATACGATAAACAAGACTATGCCAATGCCACGAAGATTTTGACCAATGCGCAAACTAGCAAGGTCGATGATGAGGGTTTAAAAGCCATTGTGAATGTGCGTTTGGCATATACGCATATCGAGCAGAATCAACTTGACCAAGCCTTAAAAACTTTGGATCAAGTGAAGTTAGAAAGCTTTATCCCAACGGTAGAAGAAGCACGTGGTGATATTTTTGTCGCACAGAAAAAAATTGAAGATGCGCAAAAAGCTTATAAAAAGGCGTGGGATGTTCTCGTTGAGCGTAAGCAAGCTCGTGAATTATTACAAATTAAATTGGCAAATGTCGGCGTAATGGTGGAAGATCCTGAAATTGAAAGCCCTATTCAGACACCTGCACAAGGCGCTTCACCATCAGTGAGTGCTGTTGAAGCAGAAAGTGCTGGACAAAGTACCACGACTGAAAATATTGCGAGTGAGTCTTAAGACATGAAAAAAATGATCAAACTTCCTTTTGCTGCGACCGTCTTGTCTTTGGCATTGATTGGCTGTGCCAGTAAGGGTGGGATCGAAGTCGAAGAGGCCAAACCAAATCCATTACCAAAGATTCAACCAACCCAAGCTTTGAATCAAGTCTTTTCGAATACTGTATCGTCTAGCCCGAAACATGACTCGCTACACTTACAGCTTGATCGTGCCAATAATGTATTTTATAGCGCAGACCCTGATGGTGAAGTTGCTGCATATGATGGCAAAAAACAACTTTGGGAAGTGCGTCCAACCAAAGACTTAACTGCGGGCGTATCTGTTGATGGCAATGTGGTTGTGGTTGGTAGTCGTCAAGGTAAACTGATTGCATTGAATGCACAAACTGGCGAAACGCTTTGGATACAACAACTTTCAGGTTCAATTTTAAGCCCGTCGTTGATTGAGCAAAATCGTGTTGTCACAATCACCAATGATGGTACGGTCTATACGCATGATGCACAATCAGGGCAAATGGTGTGGACATTTGACTTCCCAAATACACCGCTTAGTGTACGTGGTTATGCGATGCCGACTTTACTGGATAGTCGTACTGTTGGGATTGCAACAGCCAATGCCTATATCTATGCGCTTGACTTGATCACCGGTGTGCCTCGTTGGCAACGTCGTGTGGCTGTGAGCGAAGGACGTGGAGATATTGCACGTTTAGTTGATATTGACAGTCGCCCAGTCGTTGTTGATGGCAATATGGTCAGCGTGAGCTATCAAGGTCAAGTGACAGTGGTTGATTTAGCATCACAACGAGTACGTTGGACAGAGAAAGCAAGTAGCTTATCTAGCCCTGCTGCGGACTCAACTGCGGTCTACGTTGCCAATAGCGATGGACGCTTAGTCGCATATAATCTCGCAGATGGCGCAAAATTGTGGGAAAATGATCAACTGTTACATCGTGGTTTGAGCAATCCAGTGCTACTCGGTGGCGTCTTGGTGGTTGGCGATTATGATGGTGTTTTGCATTTGATCGACCCAACAACAGGTCAGCTACATGGTCGTGCTGAAACAAAAGGGCAAGTAAACAACCTACGTGTTGAGGATGATTTGCTTTATGTTTCAACGGACAAAGGACATTATACTGTTTGGCAAAATTTGGTGAACTAAGCTTCAACAAATCCAAAAAAGCCATAACTTGAAATTCTTTAAGATGCGTTTGATCAAGTAAAATATAGATCAAACGCATTTGTTTTTTTAAATTTTTAGCGTGTTAAATCGTTTATGAAACCTGTCATCGCACTTATTGGACGTCCTAATGTAGGGAAATCCACGCTTTTTAATCAAATCACCAAAAGTCGTGATGCTTTGGTGGCGGACTTTGCTGGCTTAACACGCGACCGTAAATACGGCGATGCGACTTATCAAAATAAGTCTTTTATCGTGGTTGATACAGGTGGTATCGGTGAAAGCGAAAATGGTATTGACGCTTACATGGCAGAGCAATCACAAACGGCAATCCATGAAGCAGATATTGTCTTATTTGTGGTTGATGCACGTGCAGGCTTGCTTGCCTCTGATGAGCAAGTGGCAAGAGAATTACGCACTTTAGGCAAAAAGGTTTATCTCGTTGCCAATAAAGTTGACGGTACACATGCCGAAGCTGCGGTCGTCGAATTTTATAAACTCGGACTAGGTGAACCAATCCAAGTAGCAGCAAGTCATGGGCGTGGTATTGCGCAAATGCTTGAAGATGTCTTGGTCGATGTGCCTGAAGATGAAAACCCTGAAGAGCTTGATAAGCAGACAGGGCTTCGTTTGGCAATGATCGGTCGCCCAAATGTGGGTAAATCGACCTTAGTCAATCGTCTACTTGGTGAAGAACGTGTCGTGGTTTTTGATATGCCTGGGACGACACGTGATTCAATCTATATTCCATTTGAGCGTAACGAACGTCAATATACTTTAATTGATACCGCAGGTGTTCGCCGTAAAGGGAAAGTCGATGAGTCGATAGAAAAATTCTCTATCGTCAAAACCTTGCAAGCGATCAAAGATGCGCATGTGGTTGTGATCGTTATTGATGCAAGAGAAGGTATCGTCGAACAAGATTTGCACCTCATCGGCTATGCGCTAGAAGCAGGTCGAGCGATGGTCATTGCCATTAATAAATGGGATGGCATGAGTGAATATGAGCGCAAACAAGTGAAGAATGACGTCGAGCGCCGCTTTGACTTTATTCCGTGGGCAAAGATTCATTTGATTTCTGCTTTACATGGCACAGGTGTTGGCGATCTATATCCGTCAATCCATCGTGCTTACGAGTCTGCAAATCTCAAAGTCAGCCCTGCAAAACTTACGCAAATTCTCAATGATGCAACCGATCAACATCAACCGCCACAGGTGCAAGGGCGTCGTATCAAAATGCGTTATGCGCACATGGGCGGACAAAATCCACCGACCATTGTCATTCATGGGAATAAAGTCGATAAAACGCCTGCGGACTATCGTCGTTATTTGGAAAATGTATTCCGTAAAGTCTACAAACTCGAAGGCACGCCAGTACGCATTGACTTCAAAACTTCTGCGAATCCATTTGAAGGGCGTAAGTCACAACTCGATGAGCGCACTGCAGCACGTCGTCGTCGCTATGTCCAAAAGTTTAAAAAGGCTGAGAAAAAGTACAAGCGTTAAAATCGTATTCATAGATAATTGATCATTAGACCAAGCTTTTGCTTGGTTTTATGTTTTCGGGTTATTTTATTTCGAGATGTTTTTTACAGCTTGTGCATGACCCTGAAATGGTCATAATAAAAGTGTTGTTTTGATGTTTTTGATCAATTGTACCCAATGGCATATTTGTTATTTCGCCATTGGCAGAGAATTTTAAAACACGTAATCTAAGCATCAATGTACCTGTTGACGCATACAACTTCGGGTGTATAAAAGAAAATATAACCAAGTCGTCAGCGAATATTCCCATATAGCAAGGCAATGATATGAGTGTGTATATCCCACAAAGTCGTCTAATAAAATCTACAGCGCAGCAGTTTCTCTTTTCTGCAAGGCTCGATGCAAACTTAAAAGCATTTGCAGGACATTTTCCAAATTGCCCAGTATTTCCAGGTGTGGCACAAATTGCCATGGTTAAAGCCATTGTCGATGAACATTTTGCCAATTTCAAAGATTTAGATCGTATTGAGCAATTACGGTTTCAGGGCTTTATTTTTCCTGAGCAAGATATTTTTATTCAGATCGAGCCACAAGATCACATTATCCAGTTTAAGGTCAGCAATGCGATGCAAGAACCATTGGCGAGTGGTCGCATGGTGTTTAAAACCCAACTTGCCACACAGCATCATATTCAAAGCACGATAGAAACTTCACATGAATTGATGCACTGATTCAGTGTCCATCGCCATACATAACATTAGAAAGATATTTGCATAAAATTTTTAGGTTTAATGATAATGAGTAAAGACACAGGTTTAATTCTTGATTTACAGAAGGTTGCACAGCTTCCACAACATGCTGAATATTATATTCCGCACCGTGCGCCGATGCTGTTATTGGATCAATTGGTCACAGTGACAGAAAAAGGCTGTATCGCAAAGCTCAAGATCACGGAGCAACTTCCTTTTATGCAGGCGGAAGGTCTGCCGAGTTGGGTCGGGATTGAGATCATGGCACAGACCATTGCCATGTATGGCGGTGTTGAACAACGCCTGAATGGTAATGAACCAAAGCTCGGTTTCTTGTTAGGCGCAAAGAAGTTTGATATGGCACAAGAGTTTTTTACTGTCGGAGAACAACTGACTGTTGAGATTCAACTGAGCTTTTTAAACCGTCAAAAGATCGGTATGTTTGAATGTAAAATTACGACCGAGAAAGGTGTTTCGACGGCATCGTTATTGGTGGCACAGCCTGATGATACTTCAAGTGTCTTGCCGATGTAGTCATGCTTCAATAATGCTTGAGTTTTACAAGTATGAGCATGCAACCATCACAGTGAAGTTGTAAAGTTGCACGCTTTCAATTTCCAAACTAAATTTTCCTTATCAGTTTAGTCGTGCATCTTTTATCTTAAGTATGAGTGCGTCCAGTGCGCACTTAGGATAAACTGCGTATCATTTCTCCCTAATTCAAGCAGAGATTTTTACTGTGTCGAATCATGATGATGCGCAGTTAGCACAGCTTAGCTCAACGCATTCAACTTCAACGATTTCTACCAAAATCAGTCCAAGATTAGTGTGGTTAGGCTTTAGACAGCTTTTGCCAATTTCTTTTTTTGTGGTGCTATTTGGCTGTGCCTTTGGTTTAGCTGCCGTACAAGCGCAGTTAAGCAACCTAGAAATCGTTTCTATGAGTGCTTTGGTCTTTGCAGGTGCATCGCAGTTTGCAGTGTTGGACATGATTCAAGGTACCGCGATTCCACTTGTCCCACTGATCATTACCGTATTTTTTATTAATGCACGGCATATTTTGATGGGTGCGGCGCTTTATCCGTGGCTAAGCCAGCTCAATCCAGTGAAGCGTTATAGCATTTTAATGTTACTTACCGATGCCAATTGGGCGTATGCACAACAAGCATTTCAAAACAAAATGTCGGGCTATGGTTTACTCATTGGCGGTGGTATTGCGCTGTGGTTGACGTGGCTGTTGGGGACTGTGCTTGGTATGTATCTTGGCGGTATCGTTGCGCACCCTGAACGATGGGGATTGGATATGGTGATGGCGTGCTTTCTACTGTCGATGGCGACAGGTGGTAAGCAAGACATTCGCATGATGATGATTTGGGCTGTGGTATTTTGTGCTTCGATTTTGGCGTATTTGTATTTGCCAAAAAACTTGCACGTCTTGGTGGCAAGTTGTATTGGTGGGGTGATTGGTATGTTGTGGAAGGAAAACACAACTCAGGACGACCCTACTATAAATAAACATATCGAGGCGCAAGATTAATCATGTTATCCATTTTGCAAACCTCAAATATGACTTTGGTCATCGTGATTATGGCGATCGTGACACTGGCAACCCGATGGGGTGGCGTATTTATCATGTCGTACATTCCGCTGAGTGATCGCGTACAGCGTTTTATTCAGGCAATGTCGGCTTCGGTATTTATTGCGTTGATTGCGCCGATCATGTTAGTAACGGATACGGCAGGGCGTTTGGCGTTGATCACGACTTTTGTATTGATGCTTGCGTTGAAGATGCCAATTGTTGCAATGAGTTTAGGTATTCTCGTTGCAGCGATGAGTCGGCAGTTTTTCTTTTAACCATTGCCAAATCGATAAATAAATAGACAGCTCTCCATGATTTATTTACACGTGCAGTCTTTAGATCAGATCGTTGGCGAAGCGCCTACAATGGCACGTCGTCACATGGATGAATCACAACGTGCAGAGTTGCGCTTGTATCAAAGAAGTTTAATTGCACAAGTGACAGGGCATACGACTGAGCAACTTCAGATCGAAGCCAATGATTTCGGGAAGCCGATTTTAAAAATTCCAAAACAATTTCAGTTTAATCAATCGCATAGTCAGCATAGCTATGCGATGGCGATTAGCGATGAGATTGCGAATATTGGCGTGGATATTGAGGATTTAAATCGTCAAGTACGCTTGGAAGCCTTAGCAAAACATGCTTTTCACCCTGAAGAAATGAAGGTGTGGCAAGCTTTAAATTACGACCGAGCCTTTTGGTTTAAAGTGTGGACGATCAAAGAGGCGGTACTGAAAGCGCATGGTATGGGGATTCGTTTATCTTTAAATACCTTAAATACAAAAGCTCATCCAACGTGGGATTTTGGTGTGGTTGAGCATGAGTTATTGGGCAGTTTTTATTATCAAAATATAGTCATGTCTAATGCAATGTTGGCAGTGGCTTATCCATCACATTCCATTCAAACGATTCAATGGTTTTAAATCGTATTTTTCATCAATATTTATTCAATCTTTGTTTCCATATCTGATTGAACCAATTGCTTTAGGCATGAGATATCTAAAATATGAATGCTTATTAATTAACGTTTGATGATTTGTGCATCTTCTAGCTCATGTAGTAATCCATTAATCCGTTGTCGTGATAGCGACAACATCAACCCGAGACGTTCTTGTGAGAGTTCGATCTGCTTGTTTTGAATAACATTCGTATCATCGTAGTTGTGCAGAATCATCAGTAAACGACGATCAAGGCGTTGCTGTAGAGAGCGGTGTTGTAGGACTTCAACGTCTTGTAATAATGGACGAATTTTCTGGCTAGGTAGTAGCGCAATTGAACACCAATGTTCGGGATATTGTGTTAAAAAATTCAGTAATGAATTTTTGGGTAGAAGCAATTGTGTTGATTGGTCCGATCTTTGTATTGGCTGAGACTATGTTTAAGTTTGGCTATCGTCCAAATTTGAAAAAAAGAAGTGATAGCCCAGGCGGTACAGTTGCGCCGTCAGCTCAATGCGACCGCAAAACAGACAGCTTAAATTTTCTAATACTCGTCCAAGCAATAAAAAAAACAGCACATTGCGTGCTGTTTTTTTTATAGACATTACGGCTTCTAAATCATGGAATTTCGACTTCGTCTTCTTCAAACTCTGGCTTGATTTGCACAATAAAGTCTTGGCGGTTTAAGCCACGCCAAAGCGCAAATGCAGTCCCAATATAGATCGAAGAATAGGTACCGACCACCACACCGATAAACATCGCCACAGCGAACCAGTGCAGACTGTCACCACCTAAGAACATCATCGCCAAGACAACGAGCATCAATGTCAAAGAAGTGTGCAAGGTACGGCGTAAAGTTTCAGTTAGGGAAATATTGACCACTTCACGAGGTGTTGCGTCACGAATCTTACGGAAGTTTTCACGAATACGGTCAGAGACCACGATATTATCGTTGAGTGAGAAACCGATGATCGCAAGGATCGCCGCCAACACTGTCAAATCGAATGGCCATTGGAATAGAGCAAAGAAGCCAAGAATGATGATGATGTCATGGAATAATGACAACACCGCACCAATCGCAAGCTTAAACTCAAAGCGAATGGTCACGTAGATCAGCATCAATACCATGGCAAGCGCCACAGCACCCGCAGAGCGGACATATAGCTCGTTGCCCAGTTGTGAGCCTACAGAGTCAACCTTGAGCACCGATACGGGATTATTCGGCAAGGTTGCAGCTTGTGTAATCTGACCTGTCAGGTCTTCAATACTGGCTTCTTGCGGTGGCATACGCACCAGCATATCTCGTTCACTGCCCAAGGTTTGTACTACAGGATCAGCAAAGCCATTTTGCTCAAGTGCATTAACCACATCGCTTTGTGTGGCAGCTTGGCTATAATTCAGCTCCGCAGAAATACCACCAGTAAAATCAAGACCAAGGTTTAAACCTTTGGTGGCAATGAAGAAAATACTGGCAATGGTCAGGATGATCGATAGGATCGCCATCGGTTTGGCGATCTTGATAAAGTCGATGACTTTTTCATCGTCTGGGCGACCATATTGCTTGTCATTACCAAGACCATATTCGGCATTGCTGTCGTGGTCATCTTGTGGTTTTTGAGTCATTTCAGTCGTCATAAGATGCTCCTAAATGCTCAATTTTTTTAAATTACGGCGTTTGCCATAAATGATTTGTACGATGGCACGAGTGACCGTGATCGCAGTAAACATCGAGCAAACAATACCAATCATTAAGGTCACGGCAAAGCCTTTGATCGGACCTGAACCAATCGCGAATAGAATCAATGCCACGATAAACGTCGTCAAGTTTGAGTCGAAAATGGTGTTATAGGCACGATCATAACCTGCCACAATGGCTTGTTTGGGCGATGCGCCCCACCTGATCTCTTCCCGTATTCGTTCACAAATCAAGACGTTGGCGTCGACTGCCATACCGATGGTAATGACGATACCTGCAATGCCTGGCAAGGTCAGGGCAGAGCCCATCAAAGACATGATTGCCAAAATCATTGCGAGGTTCAATACCAATGCAAAGTTGGCAATCAAACCGAATAGACGGAAGAACACCACCATCCAAATCGCCACCAGTAAGAAACCGATTTGTGTCGACATCAAACCTTTATCAATATTGGCTTGACCAAGACTTGGACCAACCACACGCTCTTCAACGAAGTACATCGGCGCAGCCAACGCACCTGCACGAAGCATCAAAGCAAGCTCTGCCGCTTCTTGCGGGGAGTCAAGCCCTGTAATACGGAATTGTGAGCCAAGCACGGCTTGGATTGTTGCTGCATTAATAATTACAGATTCGGTGTATGGCGTGCGAACTTCAGTCTGTGTGCCTGTTTCAGGATCAGGGACATAGCTAATGCGTTGTTTATTCTCAATAAACAAAACCGCCATACGTTTGCCCACAGCATTACGTGTTGCAGCTGCCATGAGCTTGCCACCAGCGCTATCCAGAGTAATGTTTACTTCGGCACCGCCTGAGTCTTGGCTCATACCAGAACGTGCATCTTGCACACGTTCACCGGTCAAAATACGTTGGCGTTGTAAGAGTAATTGCTTACCACTGTCTAAGCTTTCATAAGCGAATAGCTCAGTTCCTGCAGGGATGCTTTGACCATTGTGTTGCTGTGTGTATGGATCAATGACTTGATCGTTTTGATCAGCGACCAAACGGAATTCTAAGTTAGCTGTACGACCGAGTACACGTTTTGCTTCGGCAGTATCTTGCACACCGGGTAGATCGACCACAATACGATTGCTGCCTTGACGTTGTACCAAAGCCTCAGCCACACCGAGTTCGTTAATACGATTACGTAGCGTAGTTAAGTTTTGCTCAACCGCATAGGTTTCGATTTCTTGGCGTTTGTTGTCGCTATATTGCAGTTTCAGTACACTACCATCAGCAGTTGCTAAGGCTTGCTGGGAATATTCATTGCCGTTACTACGCAAAAAATCCATCGCTTGATTGCGATCGTCATTATTGGCAAAACGTACAGTGATCACATTGTCCGCAAGGCTGAGCTGATTGAAGCTAATTTTGTTTTCACGCAACTGACGGCGTAGCTCAGAAGTTGAGGTTTCCATGCGCTGAGTGATGGCTTTTTCCATGTCCACTTCAAGCAAGAAGTGCACACCACCACGCAAGTCCAAACCAAGCTTCATCGGTTTTGCACCAAGGCTTTGAAGCCAAGCTGGTGTGGTTGGCGCAAGGTTTAATGCCACCACATACTCTTCACCAAGATTACGACGCAAAACTTCTTGGGCTTTGAGCTGTGTTTCAGCCTTGTTGTCCGCCATACGTAGCAATGCGGCGTTGTTGGTAAAGCTATTGTTATGGGTTGCAATATTGGCTTGTTGAAGTGCCTGTTCAGCGCGCTGAACGATCGAATTATCGATTTGCATACCTGCATTTGCACCTGAGATTTGTACCGCATGTTCATCAGGGTACAAGCTCGGCAAAGCGTAAATGGTACTTAAAGCAATGACAACCAGTATCAGCACATATTTCCATGCAGGATATCGCATTGTGTTTCTTCTTTAATTGGGCTTTTTTATCGAAGCGTATAACGCTTTTAAAACAGCTTTTTTAAAAACCAATGCCGTGATCTATATGCGCTCAATAAGTACAGAATAAATCACGACATCATTCGAATTACAAATTATTCAAAGTGCCTTCGGGCAATACCGAGATCACCGAAGCACGTTGGATTTTGATTTGATTCGTTGGGTTGATTTCGATCACAGCATATTCGCCATCGATCTTGACCACGCGACCCATTAATCCGCCTGCAAACACGACTTCACTACCTTCAGAAAGGCTTTCGACCAAAGCACGATGTTCTTTCATACGTTTCGACTGTGGACGAATCAACAAAAAGTAGAAAATCGCAATCATGACCACGATCATGATCAAAGACATATATGGGCTGCCTTGTTGTGCACCTTGTGCAGCGTGAGCAGTGGAAATCAATAAGCTCATGTTTTTTCCTAATGGTTAAGTTCAGCAGTTTTTTTAGCTGAAAAAATGACTAAAATCTTTGCTCTGCAATGTACCTTGTATTGCGGTTTAGCGCAAATTTTCCAAGCTAATCTTGCGTTTTCGACAACAATATTTATTCACTTTTGATTTTACATGCAGAACTATTTAAAGTTGAAGTCAATCTTGGGGACATTCGGGCACTTCTAACCCCCGACGTTGATAAAAATCTTCCACAAATTCATCAAATGTTCCTGCATCGAGTGCATCACGAATGCCTTGCATCAGACGTTGATAGTAGCGTAGGTTATGAATCGTCCCGAGCATTGCACCAAGCATCTCGCCACATTTTTCCAAATGGAATAAATAGGCACGAGTAAAGTTCTTACAGGTATAGCAATCACAATGCGGATCAAGTGGTTGTTGATCGTGGCGATATTGGCTGTTGCGAATCCGTACTACGCCATCCGTGACAAAATAATGCGCATTACGTGCGTTACGTGTTGGCATCACGCAGTCAAACATATCCACACCACGGCGAACTGCTTCGACGATATCTTCAGGCTTACCGACACCCATCAAATAACGTGGTTTATCCGCAGGCATTTTTGCAGGCAGATAATCTAATACTTTGATCATTTCTTCTTTTGGCTCACCAACCGACAAGCCACCGATGGCATAACCATCAAAGTCGATCTCTAACAGCCCTTGCAAGGACTCATCACGCAAGTCCTCATACATACCGCCTTGAATAATCCCAAATAACGCATTTGGATTACCATTTTCAGTATGTGCAGTTTTACAACGTTTTGCCCAACGCAGCGACAATTGCAATGAATCCTGCGCTTGCTTGTGCGTTGCAGGATATGGCGTACATTCATCGAAGATCATCACGATGTCTGAATTTAAGACACGTTGAATTTCCATTGAAATTTCAGGAGAAAGAAATACTTTTGAGCCGTCGATCGGTGAGCGGAAGGTTACGCCTTCTTCTTTGATTTTGCGCATTTCACCGAGGCTAAACACTTGGAATCCGCCTGAATCAGTCCTAGACCTGGACGCAGATAAAGGTGAAAGGTATTGCCTAAAATAATATGTGCGCCAATGTCTTCAATGTCGCGAGGCAACATGCCTTTGACTGTGCCATAGGTGCCGACTGGCATAAAGGCAGGCGTTTCTACCTGACCGTGATTAAGCGTCAATCGTGCGCGGCGGGCACGACATGATTGGTTTAACTTTTGAAATTTCATAAAAATCCTAAGCCATTTTCATAGCTGTGTTTGCAAGGCAAGGGCGAATAAACAGTTCGCTGGATAGGGCGCTATTGTCTTAGATTTTGCAGGAAAGTGCTAGGGCTGTTATTTGAATGGTTTGAGCGAGTGTATTTGAATTTGCTTTTTCACCGAAACTTCACTTTGAGTTCACCTATACATATCCATTGTGTTGCACAATGAATCCATATTGTAAGTCAGTTGAAAATAAGTATATGAAAAAGGTACTCCTATTTAGTTTGGCGGTGATTGCTATATTCGGAATTTTGAACACCAAGACTGTGGCAAAATTCTTACCAAGTGTGGAAGAGCAAAAAACGTCTGTACAAACCGTTGATTGGTCGGCAGTTGAGATAGATCGAGTTGAAGTCTATAAATCTAAACGGCTATTACAGGTTTTAGACGATGACAAAGTGATTAAGACTTACAAAATGCGTCTTGGCTTTGCACCAACAGGGCATAAAACCACTGAAGGCGATGGCAAAACCCCAGAAGGGCAATATGTGTTGGACTGGCGTAATCCAAATAGCCAATTTTATAAATCACTGCACATTTCCTATCCTAATGCAGACGATCTTGCGCAAGCTAAAACTCGTGGTGTGAGCGCAGGCGGAGATGTGATGATTCACGGTTCGGCAAAGAATCTCGGCGGGTCGGCAGGGCAACCATTGTATGGTTACATGCCTAAAGCAGATTGGACGTGGGGCTGTGTCGCCGTGTCCAATCAGGATATGGATGAGCTATGGAGGAATGTCAAAGATGGCACAAAGATTGAGATTTTTCCGTAATGTTTTAGAGAAGTGCTAATTTAATAAATCTTCTCATAACCTTCTGGACGAGTTTTAAAGCGACGATGAAACCACATCCACTGGGTTGGCGCACGACGCAGTTGCATTTCTAATAATTCATTAACACGAGTCGCATCAGCAACTTCATCATTGGTTGGATAATTCTCTAATTCAGGCTCAATGATGATTTGATATTTTGGATTCGCTTCCCCGATTCGATAAAAATGCACCGACAATACCTTGGCTTTGCTGACTTTGACCAAACGACGTTGTGCCGTCACCGATGCCGCAGGTACACCAAAAAATGGTGCCATCACACCTTGCTTTAAACCAAAATCTTGATCAGGCGAATACCAAATGATGCGCCCATCTTTCAAGCGACGGATTAAAAAGCGAATATCATCATGGTCGATTTGTTCACCATAGATCGGCTCACGAGCCCGATAAATTAGCCAATCTAAAAATGGATTATTTTGCGGACGATAAACCACATCAGGATCAAAATATAGACTGCAAATATAACCACCCGCATCGAGCAAGGTACTGTGTGAGCCAAGTAGGATAATACCGCTACCATCAGCTTGGGCTTGTTGTAATGCGTCTAAACCTTGAATCTGTACACGCCCTTTAAACCAACTTGGCTTGTACCACGCATTCAAAGTTTCAAAGACACCAAGCATCATATCGACGAAGACTTGCTTGGCATTTTTTTCGACTTCGATTGATGACCATTCAGGGAAACAGACTTCAAGATTACGAATCGTAGTGATACGACGAGATTTCAAACTTTTCCAAGACAAGCTTGCAAGTAAATAAGCAAGTCGTCGCTGAATAAACCACGGCAAAATCGTGAGAAACATCAGGAATGTTAGTCCAATCCAAATGCCCCAATATTGAGGCAGGAGGAAAGACCATTGAAATTCGGGGCGTGCAGAAGTGTGCTGTTGCATTGAAACTTAAGCTGAATAGTTGTCAATCGGCAATTTTAACTGAAATTACCGATTTAAACAGCATATTAAGGACAGTTTGCTTTTTGCCATGTTTTGCGAGCGCTACTGTCTGTTTGGCTCAAATCAAAAGTGCTTGGCAATTCGGTATTGCTATTGGCTTTCTTCTGACCAGGTATAGACAGTGATTTGAGTAGCGTTTGCAGTTGATTGCGTGATTGCGTTGCATCGCTACCTGTGATTGGGCTGTTCAGCTGTACCACGTAAGCGTAGCCATAACGACTCAAGATCGCTAGATCAATATTGTGACTTTCACTGCTTAGACGTGAAAAAACTGCATCACCGAGTAACACTTTTTCAGTTTTGGTATCGCTCGCAGTCGCCTGATAGGTGGCTTCATATTGCGCTAAAATTTGCGGACTAACGGCTTCGAGCGAGCTATTGACAGTGCTACCGAGTTTTGCATTATTATTTAAATTCAAGGTGTCGATACGTACTTGCTGATTGAGCTGATCGACAATATCAAGGCTGGCACCTTCAACACTACAAAATTCTTTAAGTTTCAATTCGCCACGAAGCACTGTTGAGCCAAGATCAAAGTCATAGCTTTGCGCAGGACCATGATAGATTTTTTGTGTTAAAAACTGTGGGGCATTTGGTCCTTTGGTCGAGTGACACGCACTCAAGCCCATGCAACATCCGAGTGCAATCCATGCAAGTTTTTTCATTCGGTTTTGTTCTCCCTATTACTGGCTTTCCAAAGCCGTCCAACGCTCTAATTTTTCCAATAGCTGTTCTTCTATTTCCGCCAAACGAGTGGCAGCTTGCGAGGCTTGATCAGGTTCATTAACGAACCACGTGCCATCGGCAAGTTTATCTTCCAAAGTTTTTTGTTCAGCCTCAAGTGCTGCAATTAACTCTGGCAATTGTTCTAACTCTCGTTGATCTTTATAACTTAATTTTGCTTTTTTCGGTAGCTTCTGTGCAGTATTTTCTGCTTTTTCCACTTTATTTGTGGTTTTTGCTTGATTTGCTGCCGCTTTGGCATCCAAACGCTCTCGCTGTGCGAGATAGTCTTGATAACCACCGATATATTCTTGAATACCACCTTTACCATCGAATACCCACGTTGAGGTGACGACATTATCCATAAAGGCACGGTCATGGCTGATCAATAGTAATGTGCCTTTGTACTCGGCGAGCATTTCTTCCAAAAGCTCTAAGGTGACCATATCGAGGTCGTTGGTTGGCTCATCCATCACGATAAGGTTGGACGGTTTAAGTAGGAGCTTTGCCAAAAGCACACGATTACGCTCACCACCTGATAAGGCTTTGACAGGTGTGCGGGCACGTTCAGGCGCAAATAGGAAGTCTTGTAAGTAACTCAAAATATGACGACGATTGCCATTCACATCGACAAAGTCTGAACCTTCACTGACATTGTCAGCCACAGATTTTTCCAAATCGAGTTGATTGCGTAATTGATCAAAATAGGCAATTTCCAGTTGTGTGCCGACTTTCACTGTACCTTGATGCGGAATATCACCGAGAATGGCTTTGATCAGCGTGGTTTTTCCGACACCATTATCACCGACTAAGCCAATGCGGTCGCCACGCATGACAATGCTTGAGAAATCATTAATCAGCGCTTGATCACCATAGCTGACTGCAAGATGTTCAATTTCAAAGACCAATTTGCCTGAACGAGAAGCTTCTTGTACGCCCATGTTGACTTTTCCTTGTTGGAATCGTCGTGCTTTAGATTCTTCTCGTAAGGCTTTTAAGGCACGTACACGACCTTCATTACGGGTGCGACGTGCTTTAATCCCTTGACGAATCCAAGCTTCTTCTTCGGCAAGACGCTTATCAAATAGGGCATTTTGTTTTTCTTCCGCATCGAGTTGTTCAGCTTTAAGCTCAAGATAACGTGCGTAATTGCCTTCAAAACTCCGTAAAGTGCCTCGATCGAGCTCTACAATACGAGTGGCTAAGCGATCGACAAATGAACGGTCATGCGAAATAAACAGTAAGGTTAAATTCGGTTGATCAAGTAAGAATTGTTCGAGCCATTCTATACTTTCCACATCTAGGTGGTTGGTTGGTTCATCAAGCAAAAGTACATCAGGTTGGGTGAGTAGCGCGCGAGCAAGTAATACACGACGTTTACGACCACCAGACAGTTCGGCAAGATCAGACTGTGGGTCGAGTCCCATCTTGGCAAGAATGGTATTGACTTGATTTTCCAGTGACCAGCCATCGAGTTGATCCAATTGATGTTGTAGCTCGCCCATTCGATCACAAGCATCCATGTCACCTGCGACACAGGCATTGCTCGCTTCATGATATTGGCGCAGTACATTGGCAGCTTTGCCTGCACCTTCGGCAACGATGTCGGCAACTAGACCTGAACTCATTGGTACATCTTGGGCAAGCAT
>LUMV01000083.1_pt1 | contig 22922 bp, 24 predicted proteins | sample 729731 | NCBI WGS metagenome assembly LUMV01 (sample SAMN03860301, study PRJNA289734) | marine metagenome | biome: seawater column; feature: ocean; material: water; isolation source: Red Sea water column Station 192 - depth 200m | place: Saudi Arabia: Red Sea | collected 2011-10-15 | depth 200 m
TTCTGCTGGTTTTGGAGCTGGTTTAGCCTCAGCACCTGCAGCAAGACTAGTTAATCGCTTTTCTAATTCTGCGATTTTGGCTTCTAAATCTGCTTTAGTTTTTCTTGAAGATGTTGATTTACGCGTTGTTGTTTTACGTTTTGTTGTTGTTTTACGTTTAGTTGTTGTACGCTTTTTAGCTGTAGCCATTGGTGGAATAGGGAATTAGTTGCTTATTTGCATTATGCAATGACATAAAATTTTTTCAATAAATCAAACAAAAATTTGTAAGAATTGTAAAATGTACAGATTCCTCTAAGAAAGATAAAATGAAAAAAGGAGTTTCTAGAAGTTTTAGAAGCCTTTTGGTAATGTTTTACCTTTTGCCTTCATTTCTGCTGCATAAACCTCTTTTGGATCTTTTGGTTTTGGAGGTGGAGCAGCTTTTGCTTGTCCACTTGCAGGAGCATCATTAATCCATGTACCAAATTTTTTGGCTTCTGGATGATAAGCAAGTCTTTGTTTTGTTGCAAAGTACTTGTTTCCTGGTGCAGTGTAACCAGTGATTTTGGTTTTTTGATTATTCCAGTTAGTTGGAGTAACTTGTACTTCTGCTGCTAGACCTCTACTACCAAAGTATCTGTTACTTGGTGCAGTGTAACCAGTGATTGCAACTTTTTGTGTGTTCCAGTTTCCAGTTGGGATTTCACGGAATCTCTCATGGAGTGGAGCTGGTGGTGCTTTCTCTGCTGGTTTTGGAGCAGTCTCAGCTGGTTTTGGAGCTTCTGCTGGTTTTGGAGCAGTTTCCATACCTTTTGGTAAAGTACCTTTTGGCTTTACTTGAGCTGCTGGTCTTTCTGCTGGTTTTGGAGCAGTCTCAGCTGGTTTTGGAGCTGGTTTAGGAGCTTCTGCTGGTTTTGGAGCTGGTTTTGGAGCTTCAGTTGCAGCAGCTAATTTATTCAATTTAGCTTCTAATTCAGCAATTTTGGCTTCTAGATCTGCTTTAGTTGGTTTTTTTGTAGTCTTCTTTGCAGTAGCCATAATTTCACGTCATTTGAGGGGTTTATGTAGATTTTGATTATTCTAAGAGGGAAAATTGATCTAATTTTATTAGTTATATACACTTAGAAGAAGAATGGATGATTTTGAAAAAGAATTTCCAGATTTTGATTGGAAAAATACCCCTGCGTACAAGCACCCAGGTGGAAAAAATTGTCCTTGTCCAAAACATGAATACATCAGAGAGCAGATAAATTTTGCAAAACAAGTTAACGAGGCAGGATCGGATGCAGCTCGTGTTACTTTGAAGTTTTGTCCAGACCATTATCAGGTATACATCAAAGAAGTGATTCCTGCGATGCCATTAAAATACAAAATTCTTACAAAAATTGCATTGAAAATTGGAGCAATACAGATCGAACATCTTACACATATGCAATCAGACTTGTGCTTTTATTGTAAATTTGGTTCAGGTGGACACGGTAAGAAAAGCGAACTTCCTCCAATGCCTTAGTTAATTGGACTAAGTCTAATTTTTGGACGGTGTGGAGTATCATGATGACATTTCTTTCCACATATAGGACACATCTTTCTATCAAGGAAGATACATTGGCAAATATGTGATTTCATATAACTTTCAGCAGCAGTGGAATTTTCACCGGTGCCATTACAGAAAGGACATTGAGAATCAATTAGTTCAATAGTTCCAACACCCTTACAAACACCACATATGTCAGAATCAGTCACAAACCATTTTCATTAAAAGAGAATTAAACTCTTGCTGAGAGTGACTTTTGAGCATCGAGTTAGGCTTATACCTTCTTTTTGAAAAGAGGTAGCACATGCCAATTGAAGACATTCATGAGTTAGTAGAAGTTTTAGAAAAGGCTGGAGAATTAAAGAGAATTTCAACAGAGGTGGATTCTGACCTAGAGTTAGCAGAAATTTTACGCCGAACAATGTATGACAATGGACCAGCATTACTTTTTGAAAATGTCAAAGGATATGATATGTCAGTATTAGGAAATGCATTTGGTTCAATGAAGAGATTAGAATTATCACTTGAAACATCAGATTTTACAGAAATTGGACAGAGAATTGCAGATATGACAAAAATGGAAATTCCAAAAGGAATGTTTGATAAACTAAAAAAATTACCAGAACTTTCTAAGATGAGTGAGTCATTTCCAAGCTTGGAGAAAAGTGGTCCTGTTACAGAAATAATAAAAGAAAATCCAACTTTTGATGACATTCCAATTTTAAAATCATTTCATAAAGATGCAGGAAAATTCATTACGTTTGGACTAACAGCAACAAAGCATCCTGAAACAGGAGTTAGAAATTTGGGAGTATACAGAATACAAATTGTAGATAGTACCCATGCATTAATGCATTGGCAAAAACACAAAAGAGGTGCAGAACATCATGATAAAACAAAATCAAGCAAAACAGAAGTAGCAATTGTAATAGGAGGAGAGCCTGCAACAGTATTTTCAGGTGTTGCGCCAGTTCCAGAAGGACTAGACAAATATCTTTTTGCAGGAATTACAAGAAAAAAAGGAATCAAAATGGTAAAATGTAAAACAATAGATGTTGAAGTTCCTGCCAATGCAGAAATTGTCTTAGAAGGATATGTAGACTCTGAAGATATTAGAGATGAAGGACCGTTCGGAGATCATACAGGATACTATACACCAAAAGAACCATTCCCAACTTTCACATTAACAGGAATAATGCAAAGAAAAAATCCAATTTATCTAACTACGGTAGTAGGAAAACCAGTTTTAGAAGATGCTTACATTGGAAAAGTTATTGCAAGTTCATTTTTGCCAATGATTAGGATGTTTCATCCAGAAGTAGTTGACTTTGAAATGCCTGCAGCAGGATGGTTCCAAGGTTTAGCTATAATTTCAATAAAGAAAAGATATCCAGGTCAAGCAAAAAAAGTCATGATGGGATTATGGGGAATGGGACAACTTGCTCTGACAAAGATGTTCGTAGTAGTAGATGAAGATGTGAACGTTCATGATATGAACGATGTCATTTGGGCAATTACAACTAGGACAGATGCTGCAAGAGATATCACAATCATCAATAATACTCCAACAGATACTTTGGATCCTGCATCACCATTGGTCAATCTAGGCTCAAAACTTGGAATTGATGCAACACAAAAGACAGCTGAAGAAGGATTTGAAAGAGAAATTCAAGAAAAAGTTGAGGTTGATGATGAAACTAAGAAATTAGTAGATTCTAAATGGTCTGAATATGGAATTTAACGCATAGATACTGTTTCGTAAAAATTATCACGTTCTTCAGCAGAATAACCAATTTGTTTTATTGAGTCTATAATTCTTTTATCAGTAAGTTCAGTTGAACGAGAGCCAGTACATGAAACAACTTCCTCGCCAATCAGAGTTCCACCAAAATCATCAGAACCATATTGTAAAGCCAATTGTGCCATTCCAACACCATTAGTTAGCCATGAAGATTGTATGTGGTCAATTAATCCATCAAAGATAATTCTAGAAATTGCAATCATTTTTAATAATTGGATTCCTCCTGCACCAGTTGTGACAGTACCTTCTTTTTGCATCAAGGTATTATTTGGTTCAAAGCTCCAAGGAATGAATGCCATGAAGCCATTGAGATCTTTTTGTAATTTGGCAATTTTATCATAATGTTCAACAATATCATTATCAGTTTCAACATGACCGTACATCATAGTAGCAGAAGCTGGTAAGCCCAACTCGAATGCTTCTCTCATTATTCGAAGCCAATCATCACTATCAATTTTTTTTGGACTGATAATTTCTTTTACAGAATCAGTAAGGATTTCTGCACCAGCACCAGGAACAGATTGTAAACCTGCATCTTTTAATCTAGATAATACTTCTTTTGTGGATGATTTTTCAACTCGTGCTATCATATCAATCTCAGAAGTAGACAATCCATGAACTCCAACTTCAGGAAATTTTGAACGAATCATCTTGAAAGAATCTTCATAGTATTCAATTCCAAGTTCAGGATTATGACCGCCTTGAATCAATACCTGTCTTATCTTAAACATATCCCAGCCAGTCTTCACTCTTGCTTCAATTTCATCAAGTGTTAAGGTGTATGATTCTTCATGTTTTGGAGGACGATAAAATGCACAAAATTTACAATCAGTGATACAAACATTGGTATAATTCAAAATTATATTATTAACAAAAGAGACTTTTTTTCCAAATTTCTTTTGTGTGATTTTTCCAGCAACTAATCCCATCAAATATGTATCGTCAGATTGGATTAATCTTAAGTAATCATCTTTTTTTGGTCTAATACCATTTAGTGAATTTTCTAGTATGTCGCCTATCTCACTTGTATGGATTTCTTGTGTTAACTGACTCAATCACAATCTATCTTTGTGGTTAATATTTAATCCTTAGATAAAAAATGAGCCTAAAAATGCATTTTTGACAATTTTTAAGTATGGTACGTCAAGGAGATCACCTATGGCAACAGGTACCGAGATTAGATTAAATCGAATAATGAGAAAAGGAAGGATGCTTTGTATTCCAATGGATCATGGCATTTCAAATGGACCTATTGAAGGATTGGAAAAGCCACATGATGTTATTTACAAATGTGAGAATCAAGGCTTGACAAGTATCATAATCAATAAAGGAATTATCAAAACATTACCAAGACCAACCAAAGTTGGAATATTAGCACATTTTTCATCAAGTACTTCATTATCAACTGCACCAAATAGAAAGATGTTAACAGGTTCTGTAAAAGAGGCAATTAGATTAGGTGCAGATGGAGTTTCACTGCACATCAACATTGGTGGTAATGAAGAACCAGAAATGATTGAACAGTTAGGAAAAATTTCTGAAGAATGTCATGAATGGAATGTTCCATTACTTGCAATGATGTATCCAAGAGGAGAGAATGTAAAAGATCCACATGATCCAGAAGTTGTCGCGCATACTGCCAGAATTGGTGCAGAGTGTGGAGCAGATATTGTAAAAACAGTTTACACAGGAGATGTAGATTCCTTTAAAAAAGTTGTAGAGAGTATCCCAGTTCCAGTAGTGATAGCAGGCGGACCTAAAGCAAAAACAGATTTAGATATTTTACAAATGACTGAAGATGCAATGGCTGCAGGTGCAAAAGGAGTTACATATGGAAGAAATATTTTTGCACATAAATCTCCAGATAAGATGGTACAAGCATTAGCAGGAATAATTTTCAGAAAAGAAACAGCAAAAGAAATGGCAAAGAAAATTGGCGCATGATAAACTTTTGATTGTCCAGCCAAAAGTTGGAAAGAATCAATTAAATAAATTTGTAAAGAGTTTGGAAGATGAAGGAGTAAAACACATCTATGCAGATCCTAAATCCATTACAGATAAGAAAAGTAAGTTAAAGACAGTTTTTACTACACCTAATGCAGACTACATTGTACTAAACAAAGATGGAAAAAAAATCAGAGGGAAAAAAATTGGAAAGCAATTCAAAATTTTATCAAATAAAGACATAGACGGAGTTTTTGAAACAGCAAAAAAAGGACTTGATTTTGTCATAATTGAAGTTAAAGATTGGAAAATAATCCCATTAGAGAACATTATAGCAAAATTACACAAAATTCATACACAAATATTCACAATAGCAAAAAATCAGAAAGAAGTTAGAAAGATGTTTTCTATTTTAGATGTAGGTGTAGATGGAGTAATCTTTCAGACAGGTTCAATTGGCGAAGTGCAAGAGACTTTGGTCAATCTTGGAACAAAGAATTTTGATTTGAAAACAGCAAAAATTACAGAAATTCAAGAGGTAGGAGATGGAGAACGAGTTTGCGTTGATACTGCATCAATGTTACATAAAGGAGAAGGTATGTTGATTGGAAGCCGTGCAAATTTTATGTTCTTAGTACATAATGAATCAGTAGGTTCATCATTTACATCACCAAGACCTTTCAGGGTTAATGCAGGAGCAGTTCACTGTTATACATTATCGCCAGATGGAAATACAAAATATCTATCCGAGTTAGAAACAGGAAGTGAAGTTTTGATATTGAATTCAAAAGGAAAGGCAAGAAGAGCGGCTATTGGACGTTGTAAAATTGAGAAAAGACCAATGTTATTGATTAAAGCAAAAGTTGGAAATGAGATCGGAGGAATCATAGCACAAGATGCAGAGACAATCCGATTTGTAAAAGCAAATGGTCAATTAGTATCAGTAACACATCTCAAAAAAGGAGATTCAGTATTGGCATTTTCAAAAGAAGCTACTGGAAGACACTTTGGAATGGAAGTTTCTGACGAATATATACTTGAAAAATAATGAAGTATAGAACTTGTGTTTCAATTGGTGAAAAAAATCCAAAGAAGGTTAAATCAGTATTAAAAAAAGCACTTTCAAAGTCAGATTATGCAGAGATTCGATTTGATTTCTTAAAGAAATCAGATATTCCAATAGTTTTAGAAGATATAAAAAAAAATCTTTCAAGATGCGTTTGTACACTAAGACCAAAATCAGAAGGAGGATTATTTGTTGGAAAAGAAGATGAGAGAAAATCAATTTTAAGATTAATTGCAGAATATAATCCATATTTGCTAGATGTAGAATTTAACACAATTCAGAAAGACAAGAAACTTGCAACATATCTTAAGAAAACAAAGTCTAAATTGTTAATTTCTTGGCACGATTTTAAAAGAACACCAAATGAATCTCAACTTAGAGCAAAATTTAACAAGATGAAGAAATTTTCAGATGTGGTAAAGATTGTTACAGTAGCAAAAAGCGTTTCAGATGCATCAAGATTGTTATCACTTTATTCTGTTAAATCAAAGAGTAAGACCATTGCATTTTGCATGGGCGAACAAGGAAAATTTTCAAGAATATTATGTTTGCACTTAGGAAGTCCATTTACCTACGTCTCATTAGGAAAAGCAATTGCGCCAGGACAATTTAGTGTGGATGAGATAAAATCTTTAGAGAACTAGCCCTTATCATAATTTGCTACGCCATAGTATTCATGTACTTTGGTAACTGTTTGGCCGTCAAGTGACGCTGAAACATATACCGTGTATAGATTATTAATCATCCATAATGTTCCATCTTGATCAGTTTCACGTGCAAGAATGCCATAACGTAATTTTCCATCTTCAGTTATTCCAGAAAAAGTATGGATCAGTCCTTCTTCATTATGCAATTCTATCTCAATAGGCACATCATCTAATGCATGTTGATTTCCACCGCCAAATTTTTCTAGGGAATAATCCTCTTCATAGAATACTTTGACATCAATTACAAATTTTTTTTCAGGAGTCACAGTATCATAACCTTCAAGTAACATGTGCAGAGGTTTTCCAATTACATCAGAAGATACAGGTAATTCTTCTTCAACGGTTTCTTCTTCAATTAATTCAGGACTAGAAGCATCAACCTCAATGATTCCAATCTCAATCAAATATTTCATTGCATTAATGAATTCTGAATCAGGAATTAGATTGTCAGACCACCATCCAGCAGTATTTCTAACCCAATCAGGGATGATTCTTTCAGGACCGGGTATTCCAGGTTCAGTAGGAGGTATGTAGATTATACCTTCGTTAATTAGAAATTCAAGACCATTAACAAATTCAGTTTGAGAAATTTGTCTATCAGACCACCATGAAGCGTTATTTTTTACCCATTCAGGTATCCCCTCAGAAAATGAAAGAGGAGTTAATGATATGCCAATTAATAATATAATCATAAGAGTGATTTTGTACATACTTTTGTTGCTATTTGGTAGAATTAATTTTTGCTATGAAAATTTTTTTTACTAATGAATAGGTTATATCAATCTAATTTGAATTAATGATATGCTAAAGACATTTGCAGTGATTGGAGACCCAATAGATCATTCACTATCCCCAACAATACATAATGCTGCATACAGAGAATTGGGAATTGAGTGTACCTATATTGCATACAAAGTGGATAAAGGAGAATTAGCAACAGGCATAGAATCATTAAAAAAAATCAAAATTGCAGGATTCAATGTTACAATTCCTCATAAAATCGAGATGATGAGATATTTAGATAATGTAGATGAAACATGTAAGAAAATTGGTGCAGTGAATACAGTCCTAAATGATGATGGAATTCTGAGAGGTTTCAATACAGATATGGACGGATTCTTAGAACCAATTAAAAGAAAAGAGATTCAGATTAAAAATTCTAAAATATTTTTACTTGGTGCAGGAGGAGCATCAAGAGCAATCATTGCAGGATTTCAAAAAGAAGGTGCAGATAATATAGTAATTGCAAATAGAACAAAAGAAAATGGGGATGAATTAGCCAGATTCTCAAATGATATTGGATTAGATGCTACATCAGTACAACTAGATGCCATGAATGAATTGAATTCTAAATTTGATTTCATAGTTAATGCTTCATCACTTGGATTGAAAGGTGAAAAGAACATCATACCAAGTAGTCTAATGGATGAACAAACAACCGTATACGATATTGTTTACAAGCCATTAAAAACAGATTTGATAAATACAGCCAAAGAAAATAATTGTAAAATAATTTATGGTTATGAAATGTTACTTGGGCAAGCAATTCGTTCATTTGAGATTTGGTTAGATCAAAAAGCACCATATGAGGCAATGAAACGCTCTATTTTAGGAGGATTTGGATGACAGAAGTAATAGCAAAAGTATTTGGTGCAGTATCAATTGTCAATGCAATTGCAACAGGAAAAGGAGCTACTCTTGGAGTAGATACATTTGTTGAAACAAAACTTGTGAAAAAAGAAGGAACCGGAATTCAAATTACATCAGAAAATAAGACAATTAGTTCACGTTTGATAAATCAAATTATAAAAAATATGATCCCAGCAAAAATATTAGAAAAAAGTAGATTAGAACTAGATTTCAAGTCTAATATACCTACAGGATATGGATTAAAGAGTTCAAGTGCAATCTCATCAGCTGTTGCATTATCATGCGCAAAAGCATTTGGAAAAAAAATTTCTGATGAGGAGATTTTGAAATTAGGAGCAAAAACATCAATACAAACCAAAGTTAGCATAACCGGCGCATATGATGATGCATGTGCATGTCATTTTGGAGGATTTAATGTTACTGATAATTTAAAGATGAAATTGATTCATAGAGAATTAGCACCAAAAGATTTAGAGGCAATCATTTTTTTGCCAAAGTCAAGAAAGAGAGGGAATTTGAAAAGATTAAAGGAATTCAATAATGCATTTGAAAAATCTTGGGAATTAGCAGAAAGTTCAGATTATTGGAATGCAGCAATACTTAATGGAATTGCTACAACATCCATTTTAAATTCCGAACCAAAACTCATTATGGGATTAATGGAAAAAGGTGCATACTGTGCAACAATTTCAGGTAACGGTCCTTCAATAATTGCAATTACAGATAAGAAACATAAAACAAAGATCATGAAGGAATTTTCAGGTTTGGAAGGTAAGATCATGATAGCAAACATCAATAACAAAAAGGCATTTGTTCATGAACTGTAAAATTCAGAAATCAAAATTAAAAGGACAAATAGTGTGTCCAGCAAATAAGAGTTATACTCATAGAGCAATTTTTCTTGCAGCATTATCAGATGGAAAAAGTATTGTCAAAAAAATTCTAAGATCAAATGATACAATAGCCACAATTAACGCATGTCGAGGATTTGGTATCGAAGTAGAGGAAATGGAAAATAATGTAACAATAAAAAATACAATTGATTCAACAGTTCAAAATTCAATGATCAACGCAGAAAATTCTGGAACTACAATTCGAATTGCAATTGCAATTGCAGCATTATCAGGAGGAAATACAAGACTAACAGGCGACGATAGTTTAAGAAAAAGACCAATGCAGCCAATATTAGATGCATTAGAAACCATGGGAGTAGAAACAGAATCAGAGGACGGGAAGCCGCCAATTAACATAAAGGGAAAAATTCAGGGTAAGGAGATTTCAATTAAAGGTGATATCTCTAGTCAATTTATTTCTGCATTATTGATTATTGCCCCAAGGTTACCAGAGGGACTAACCGTCAATATAGAAGGAGAATTAGTTTCAAAGCCATATGTAGATTTGACAATTGCAATTATGAAGAAATTTGGCGTAGAAGTAAAAATTGAAGAAGAATACAAAAGATATAACGTTTCACATCAAATTTACAAGCCAACAACATTTTCAATTCCATCAGATTTTTCTAATCTAGCATTATTACTGGCGGCAAATGTTTTGCTAGACGACGGGTTGAACATAGAGATTAGTTTGGGAGATATGCCGCAAGGGGATGAAGCAATCGTGGATATTTTAGAAAAATTAGGAGTGAATGTTAGATTAGAAGAGGAAATGATAACAACAGAATCACCAGAATTATTGAATGGAGGGAAATTTGATTTATCAAATACACCTGACCTGTTACCAGCAATTGCAATTTTGGCTTTAAAATCTGAAAAACCAATTGAAATGTTTAATGTAAAACATGCAAGATACAAAGAAACTGATAGGATTGCAATTTTGTCACGAGAATTAAAAAAAATTGGATTAGACGTTGAAGAAAAAGAAGATGGAATGATTGTTAAAAAATCGGGTGAATTACACCCTGCCGAATTAAATTCAGAAAATGATCATAGAATGTTTATGGCATTTTCAATAGTAGGCATGTTTATTGGAGATTGCACAGTATCTGATCCTGATGCAGTTAAAGTTTCATATCCAGAATTTATTGAAGATATGAAAAATGTCGGTGCAAATTTTTCATAATTTTATGTTCCAATTTTAATATCAGAAGTACAAATCGACTTTATTGTTTCTATAGCAGACAAGATTGCAAGTCTACTTGTACGAGGATTATTTGAATCAGGGACATTTTCAATTTTCGTAGTTATTTGACCAAATTTTCCAGATGCAAAAATTTCATGTGTGTTTTTTTTAGTGTCTGGATCAGCCACTATTTTTACAATTGTTTCATGGCTTCCTAATCCAGAAAGACTAAGCAATGCAGAGACATTGATGTTTTTTGGGAACAATCTTACTGCCTCATTAGCAGTACCTTCAAAAATTGTTGATTTTTCATTTATTTGATCTAGATCAATCTTAAAGTCATCAAAAAATTTTGCACCTCTAAGGGAATCAGGATGTTTTGTGGTAGTCAGTACAACTGAATCAAGTTCATCTCTAACAGCTTTAAGTGCATCAATTCCAGATATTGCACCTGATGGAAGATAAACTGTTTTTTTTAATTCCTTACATGCATCTGAAATTATTTCAAAAACAGATTCATCTAATAATGCACCACTACTCATTATAACCAAATCTTTTCTATTCTGTAGAATACTCAATGCGTTATCACTAACTGCATCTTGAGAAGCAGCCTCAACTACTAGATCAACGGGGTTCGAGGAAAGAAGGTGAACATTTTCAACGATTGTTGGTTTATTTTTTAATTTACTTACAAGGAGTGTAGATTTTGATTTATCGTCATCAAAAATATGAGTCAGTTTGGCAGGAATTATACCAGTATCAATTGCAATTGCAATTTGTGTACCAATTGCACCACACCCCAACAAACCAATTCTTTTCATGCGTATTTTTTCACTTGAAGAATAAATAAACTCTGAGTTTATGCATAGAACGATTATAAGCATCATTGATGATCTTTGATTGTTGAACGGTAATTCAATTGGCAGAAGACTAGTTCTTACTAGTTTTGGAGAAAGCCATGGTAAGTGTATTGGTGCGGTTTTGGATGGATGCCCTGCAGGTTTAGAATTAGAAGAAAATGATATTCAGAAAATGCTAGATTTAAGAAAACCTGGCCAATCACTGGTATCTACACAACGAAAAGAAGGAGATGTTGTTGAAATTCTAACTGGAACGTTTAGAGGATACACAACGGGGGCGCCAATTACAATGATCATTTGGAATAAGGATCAAAAATCAATTGCATATGAAAAATTAAGAACGGAAATGAGGCCAGGACATTCAGATTATCCAGCATATGTGAAATACAAAAAATATAATGATCACAGAGGAGGAGGCAGGTTTTCAGGTAGATTAACTGCAACACATGTGATGGGAGGAGCAATTGCAAGAAAGCTCCTTAAAGATACAATCGGTATTGAAACAAATTCTTACACATCTCAAATTGGCAAAGTGAAAATGAAAAAAGAGGCCACTAAAAAAGAATTCAAATCAATTTATACAAATGACGTCAGATGTCCAGACAATAATACAGCCAAAAAAATGAAGAGTGTTATCTTAGATGCAAGAAAAAAAGGTGATTCGCTAGGAGGGATAATTGAATCAATTACAACTAATTTACCGGCAGGGTTAGGAGAACCAATTTTTGGCTCACTAGAATCAGACATAAGTAAAGCAATTTTTTCAATACCTGCAGTTAAAGGAATAGAATTTGGTTCAGGATTTGCAGGTTCAGAGAAATTTGGCTCACAAAATAATGATGCATATGTTATGAAAGGAGGAAAGGTATCAACAAAGACGAATAATTCAGGAGGAATTTTAGGAGGAATTTCAAATGGAATGCCAATTACACTCAGAATTGCATTCAAACCAGCATCTTCAATTTCTAAAATTCAGCAAAGTGTAGATATTAAGAAAAAGAAACCAATCAAACTACAAGTGGGAGGAAGACATGATCCATGTGTTGTTCCACGTGCACCACCAGTAGTAGATTCATTGATTGCGCTAACAATAGCTGATCACGCATTACTCAGTGGTTTCATAAAACCAACACTGTAAAAATGACTGAATTAGAAGAATTACGAAAAAAAATCGAAGAGATTACAATAGATATGTTATCTCTATTAAAAAAAAGAAATGATATTGCCCAAGAAATTGGAAAAATTAAGAATCAAGAAGGGATGAGTGTATCTAATGAATCAAGAGAAAATGAACTTAGAGATTTAGTAAAAAGAAAATGTCAAGAGATTAATTTTGATTCTAATGCTGCAATGAAATTTTTAAATTTTTTATTAAATGAATCGGTAAAGGCTCAATCTTCAGAATCCAATACCCATTTAGCAGTATTTCTTAAAGCAAAGGAATTAGAACAGCAGGGGAAAAAAATTATTCATTTAGAAGTAGGGGAGCCAGATTTTGAACCTCCAACTAGTGTAAAACAGTCATTATCAGAAGTGTATGATAAAGGATTTGGAAATTATGGTCCAGCAAAAGGATTACCTGAATTTAGAAAAGAAATAGCAAACTTTGCAAATCAGAATTTTGATGCTAAGGTAGATTTTGAGAATATTATGGTTACACCAGGTGCAAGATTTGGTGTATTCTTATCCATAACTACATTGTTAGATCCAGGAGATGAGATTATCGTAATAGAACCTGCATGGCCAGCATACAGACAATGTGCAATAAATTCAGGAATTAAAGTAAGAACTGTTAAAACAAAACTAGAGAATAAATGGGAACCAAAGAGTGAAGAAATTACATCTTGTATCAATGAGAATACAAAAATGATTGTACTAAACTACCCAAACAATCCTACTGGCAAGGTTTTACCAAAAAAATTACTAGATGAAATTGTTGAAATTGCAAAGAAACATGATCTGTTCATTCTAAGCGATGAGATTTATAGTAACTATTCAAATGATGAATGGAAAAGTATTCTATCATATAATTATCAGAAATCAATCATCACACAGTCATTTTCAAAATCACATTCAATGACAGGATATAGAATAGGATATGTTGTTTCAAGTCAAGATGTTATCAACAAATTAACAAGATTGCAAGCATTATGCCTAACAAATGTATCAGAGCCAATTCAGTATACAGCCATGAAATCACTCAATGATGACGTAAACGACAATGTCAAAACGATAGATGAACGATTAACAAGATTGCAAGAAATTTGCAAGGAGATGGATTTGGAATTTATCAATCCAGATGGTGCAATGTACATATTTGCACGTACCAAAAATCCAATTAATACATCAGAATTATGTGAAAGATTACTTGAAGAAGGATTAGCAATTGCACCAGGAATAGGGTTTGGAGATTATAATGAATTTTTTAGAATTTCAGCTTGTCAGGACATAAAAACCCTTAATGAAGGCATGGACATATTAAAAACTAAGATCAAGGATTAGAATGGCAAAAACAATTGCAATAATTGGTGCAGGAGGCGCAATGGGCAAGTGGTTTTCAGAATATTTTTCAAAAAAAGGATTCGAAGTAACTGGTTTTGACAATACAAATCCAGTTGCAAAAAATATCAAAAAAGCAGAATCACTAATCAGTGCAATTTTGAATGTAGATTATGTTTTGTTGTCAACCCCTACTAAAAAAACTCCAGAGATAATCAGACTCATTGCTAAAGAAATGAAGAGAGAGTCATTTCTAATTGATATAACATCACAAAAATCAAAAACGGCTACCGCATTAGGAAAAATTCCTGCAAAAGTTTCACCTATTTGTATACACCCAATGTTTGGTCCAGGTGCTAAGAATTTAAAAAATCACAATATCGTTTTGGTTCCAATCAAAGATGGAAAAAAAGAACTAAACGTTGCAAAAACGCTATTTCCAGATGGTAATTTTGTAACAATTGATTCAACTGAACATGACAAAAAAATTGCCATGATTTTAGGATTAACACATCTAATTAACATAGCATTTGCAAACATTCTAGCAAAAGATGACAAAATTTCATTAACAGAGAAAATGGCAGGAACCACTTTCAAGGCACAAAAAATATTGGCAGAGAGTATAATGACAGAATCGCCAGAATTAATTGAAACCATAATTTCAAATCCGGAAATCAGAAAAGTAGCTGAAGAGTTTTGGAAAGATGTGGGTAGATTACTTACATCTGCACAAGAAGGTAAAGGAGAAGAAATTATCGAATATATCAATACAAACAAAGAAAAAATATCTCAAAATGTTGACCTAGAAAAATCCTACAAGAAACTAACAAAGATGGTTAACACTATTGAGAAATAATGCATAAAACAAAGATTGTTACTTCATTTTTAAAAAACTCTGAAAAAATATTACTTCTAAAGAGAAGTGAAAAAGTAAAAACGATGAAGAGTTTGTGGGCAGGAATTAGCGGCATAATTGAAGGAGATGAAGAACCGCTTGTAAGAGCAGAAATCGAAGTTTTTGAAGAGGTAGGTATAGAGAAATCAAATATCAGTTTACTTAAACAAGGCGAAGTTATTTTTATTGAATCACCACAATATGCAAATCATCAATGGGAAGTGTACCCATTCTTGTTTTCTACGGAGAATAGAGAGATTAAACTGAATTGGGAAAATTCAGATTCAAGATGGATTGATATAGACGAACTGAAAAATTTTTCAACTGTTCCAAGTTTAGATAAAGTGTTAACTAGATTGTTCTAATTTTTCTGGATCTTTTTCGTACTTTCGTTGTTGTGGCAACATCAAGTAAACACAAGCACCACCACACATTGTGCAGGGAACATTATTTCCAGGGTGTTGACCTGTACGTCCATGAATTTTTGCTGCAAGTTCAGGATCAATGGATAACGCTAATTGTTTTTCCCAATCAAGTGTCCTTCGTGCTTCAGTCATTTTCATATCCCATTTGATTGCCTTTTCTCTTAATTTTACAAGATCACCTGCATGTGCAGCAATTCTGTATGCAATTAAACCAGCCTTTACTTCTTCAGCATTAGGCAGTGCGAGATGTTCTGAGGGAGTAAGATAGCAAAGAAGATCTACACCTTCACTTGCAGATACTGCAGCACCTATAGCACTAGCAATATGGTCATGCCCAGATGCAATATCAGTAACTAAAGGACCTAGAACATAGTAAGGTACATCACCAATCAAAGATTTAGCCAAACGTACGTTTGCGGCGACCTCATTTAATGGAACGTGACCAGGACCCTCTATCATTACCTGAACTTCTTTTTCATTTGCACGTTTTGCAAGTCTAGAGATGTTAATCATTTCTTGTACTTGTAACTCGTCATGTGAATCTAGGATAGAACCGGGTCGTAGAGCATCACCTAAACTGAATGTTACATCATATTTTTGAGCAAGCTCCATCATGTAATCATAATGAGTAATGTATGGATTTTCTTTATCATATTTTAACATCCATGCAGCAGTAATTGTTCCACCTTTACTTACAACTCCTGCATATCTTTCTACCTTCAGAATTCTTTTTGCAATTTCTTTTGTAATTCCAGAATGAATTGTTGTATAATCAACACCATCTTTTACATTATTTTCAAATGCCTTTAGAAAATCATCTTCAGTAATGTCAAGAGGATTCTTGTGTTTTTCAACTCCAAAATTATACGCTTCATAGATTGGTACAGTTCCAAAAGTAATTGGTGCAACCTCTAATAGTTTTCTTCTAACACTTCCAACATCACCACCATCACTCAAATCCATTATAGTATCGGCATGATATTTTACAGCAACTTGGGCTTTTTCAATTTCTTCTTCAAGATTTACATTTAGAGTAGAAGTGCCTATATTCACATTAACTTTGGTTTTCATACCTTTCCCAATTCCAACATTGTGAATCTTTTCTTTTCTCACATTATTGCTAGGAATTATTATCGAACCGCTTGCAATTTTAGGTATTAGCCAATCAAGTGTTACATCTTCATCTTTTGCTACTTGTTTCATCTCATCAGTAGCGATACCTCTTCTAGCAGATGTCATCTGAGTTGCCATAACTAAAATCAGTAAATGGTGGATTTAAACAATCGTTTGACATACGATCAACATGAACGTTCTTTCAATCGGCGGGTCAGACCCATCATCGGGAGCAGGGATTCAAAGCGATGTTAAGACGTTTGAGAATCATGGAGCATATGGATTTACTGTAATTACAGCAATAACTAGCCAAAATACGAAGAAAATTTCAGAGATATTACCTATTCCAGTCAAGACAGTAAAATCTCAATTAAAATCAGTTTTGGATGATTTTCAGATTGACGCAATAAAAATTGGAATGGTGTATGATTCAAACACAATCAAAGCAGTTCATGCAGTTGTTAAAAAAGTAAAATGTCCAGTGGTAGTTGATCCAATCATAAAATCAACGACTGGGACAATATTATTAAAAAAATCAGCTGTGAATGATTTTAAAAAAATGATTATTCCATTGGCCACTATCATTACACCAAACAAAAAAGAAGCAAAAATTCTATCAGGACAGAATTCAATCGTGAAAGCAGCTAAGAAGATTCAAGAAATGGGAGCAAAAAATGTCATAATTACAGGTTCTAATGAAACAGAAAATGGAATAGAGGATTTTGTTTTAGAAGAGACTAGAAGTTATTATCTAAAAGGTAAGAAAATAAAGATCATAAATCATGGAAGTGGATGTAATTATTCTGCATCAATTACAGCTTCACTTGCAATGAAAAAAACAATTCATGATTCTTCACTTTTTGCAAAAGAGTATGTTTTCCAATCTATAAAAAATTCAAAAAGTTTAGGAAAAGGAGTCAATATTACATTTAAAAAACAATCAGATATTCACAAAGAACTTGCACGTTCAATAGTTAATTTCCAAAACATCAAGAATATTTCAAATTTAATTCCAGAATGTCAGACTAATTTTGTTTTTTCCAAGAGCAAGCCAAAGAAGATTAGCGATATACTTGGAATTTCTGGCAGATTAGTCAAATCAGGAAAAGAAGTAATACAGTCAGGTAACATAATTTTTGGCGGTTCACAACATGTTGCAACTGCAGTATTAGAAGTATCAAAAAAGTTCCCAAATATTCGTTCAGCAATTAACATAAAATACGAAAAAAAATTGATTGATAAAGCAAAAAAGAAAGGATTGAGAGTTGAAAATTATGACAGAAACAAGGAATCAAAAAGTTCAAAGAAAAAAGAAAATTCATCTATAGCATGGGGCGTTTCTATTTGTTTGAAATCATACCCTCCGGACATAATATATCACAAAGGAGATATGGGAAAAGAACCAATGATCATAATTTTTGGAAATGATCCATCTGAAGTGATAAAGAAGATTTTGCTAATTCAATGAATCACTAAATATTGTGTAATTGAACATAAATAGAACTCAATAGTGCATACAAACTCATGAAGGCAGTAATTTTAGCAGGAGGACTAGGAACAAGACTCAGACCATATACAAAATCACTTCCAAAACCAATGCTGCCATTAGGTGGAAAACCAATTTTAGAATATGAAATAGAGTGGGTTAGGAAAAATGGAATTAAAGAAATTGTTCTATGTGTAAGTTATTTGCGAAATAAAATAGAAGATTATTTTGGAGATGGAAAAAAATTCGGTGTTAAAATTGAATACGCAATTTCAAAAAAGCCCCTTGCAACAGCAGGTCAGCTAAAAACTGCCGAAAAATTCATTGATGACACATTTGTTTGTCTATATGGAGATTCAATCTATAATTTCAGTTTGAGAAATATGATCAAACATCATAAGAAATCTAGAGCAAATGTAACTATGAGTCTGTTTGATTACAGATTTAATTTGAAATATGGCGTGATTGATACAAAAAAAAGTGGTCAAGTTACTGCATGGAATGAAAAGCCAGAATTTTCGGCAAAGATCAACATCGGATGTTATGTGATGGAGCCAGAAGTACTCAAATTAATTCCAAAAAATAAAGAATATGGGATGGATGATGTTATTCGAAAAGTACTTTCAAGAAAAAAGAAAGTAAGCAGTGTTACTTCCAAAAATGGATTTATTGATATTGGTGATAAAGATACCTATGAAAAAACAAATGAGGAGTATAGTAAAAAGTAAGATTGAAGATGTCAGAAATAAAAATTCGAGATATAGTTGAATCAGATATAGACAATGGTTTTTTAGAAAGTTTAGACAGTTTAAGAAATGCAAGTGATTTGAATAAAGATGCAGCAAGAGATATTCTAAAGAAAATTATTGGAAATCCAGATCACATTATACATGTAGCAGAAGTTGATGGAAAGGTTGTAGGATCAACAACTCTACTTATAGAGCAAAAGTTCATTCATGAAGGAGGTAAAGTTGGCCATATTGAAGACGTTGTGGTCTCAAAAGAATTTGAAGGTAGAGGAATTGGAATTAAACTTGTTACATCATTATTAGAAGTTGCAAAAGCAAAAAATTGTTACAAAACAATTTTGGATTGTAAACATGAATTAATTCCATTTTATGAAAGAATTGGATTCAAACAAGAATCAAATCAAATGCGCTATAATCACTAATTATCTTCTTTTTTAAAATTAAATAGTTTTGATGCTGCATTAATTACATCAGAATTTCCATGTTCAGTTTCTTTTCTAAGATTGTTCATAGGTGTCGACATGATATTTTCTGCTACAGATTTTGATAATTCTTCAATAATTTTTTTCTGTGAATCAGTTAATTCACCTAACATACCCAATGCTTTTTCAAGTTCCTTGACCCTAATTGCATCAGTACTTTTGAAAACATCCTTTACAATTGGTTCAGCTTCTAATCTTTTCATGCTTGCTTCTAATACGGGCAGTTCTTCTTTAATTATTTCTTCTGCAGAGTTTTTCTGACCAATCCTACTTCGCATATTTTTGTCAACCATTTCAGCAATTTGATCAATATTCATCAGTTTAATTCCTCTTAATTCAGCAACTTTTTCATCAACGGTTCGAGGATTAGATAAATCTAGTATCATCATGCCAGATTTCTTTGTCTCTAGTGCTTTTTGGATTCTTTCATAAGTTACAAGGAAATATGGAGCTGTTGTTGCAACAAATACTATATCATAATTTTCAAAGCCAGTTAGAATTGAATTGAAATCAACAGGTTGGCCACCTACAGTTTTAGAAAATGATGTTGAGCGTTCAACAGTTCTACTGGATATGAAAAATGGATATCCTCTTTTTGTTAGGGATTTAGCAACAAGAGTTGCAGCTTCGCCAGTTCCAATCAAAAGAATCTTTTTGAGCTTCATTTCATCAACGTTTTCTTCAGCAAGTTTTACTGCCATTGAACCAACAGATATGCTTCCTTTACTAATTCCAGTTGAAGTACGAACTCTAGTACCAACACGTATTGCTTTATCAAATAACGTGTTAAGAGATTCACCAGAAACTTTTAATTTTTTAGCAGATTGAATTGAATCTTTAATTTGTGTCATAATTTGTTCTTCTCCAACTACCATCGAATCAAGTCCAGAAGTTAGTTTCAAGAGATGCTCATACACTTCAGAATCTTCAGACCATTCTAGATTTTCATGGAATGTGTTTTCTTCCAATCCAGCAAGAGATGCCCAAGTTTTTTTGATTTTTTCTTTATCAAATTTTTCAGCAGAACCAAATATCTCAACACGATTACATGTTTGTAAAATTACACATTCAGAAAGATCAGTATGTTCTTTGAATGAACGATATGCGTTTTCTGATTCAGAAAGATCAGTATGTTCTTTGAATGAACGATATGCGTTTTCTGAATCACCAAGGGAGAATCTTTCAAGAACATGAATAGGAGATTTTCTAAATGTCACTCTTGCATTAATGATATTTTTTGTCATTTCCAATCTTTCACCATTTTTTTAATTACAGTCCGTATTCGCATGTATTTTCCATCTTTTAATAACTCTTTAACACGTTTATCATTCATTATGGCATAAAGAAACTTCTTTCTTTCAATTTGAGATGATATGAACTTTCTAGATTCACTTCTTGCAAATTTTTGAATTTTAATTAATTCTAGATCGGTTTTTGAAATATTTTTTTGTAGGAATTTTTCAGTTTTTGATTTGATTGTTTTTGCCATTATAGGGCTACTTCCACTAGTTGAAATTCCAACCTTGATTGTGTTTTTGTGATTAATAATTGAAAGATACGAAATGTCACTTGAGTCAGGAGAGTCTGATGCATATGCAAGAATTTTCATTTTTTTAGCAGCGTCAATGATTTTTTGATTTACCAACGAATCAGAAGTTGATGCAATTACCAAAAATGGTTTTATTTTTTTTAATATTTGTGTAGAAGTGAATTTAGTTTTTTCAAGTTTTATTTTCTTTTGTTTTGAAAGTTTTATAATTTCGGGATTAGGTTTTTCTCCAATTACAATAATTTTACAATCTTCAGATTCAAGTAATTTTATTCGTTTCAGTGCTTCATTTCCAGCACCAATAACAAGAACATTCTTTCCATTCAAATGAAGATCAATTATCAACGATCTGCCATTAACAAAATGTAATTTATACATTCAAGAATACACGTTACATTTTTTAATTGATTTCATAGATTTTGCGTATATGTCAAATATTGAAGATATGGATAATGAGATTCTAAATGAGATTCAATGGACATTTCCATTAGTAGTAAGGCCATTTGATGCAATTGCTGAAAAATTCAATATTTCATCAGAAGAAGTAAAGTCCAGACTAACACAGATGAAAAGAAAAGGTGTACTAAGGCAACTAAGTGCAATTTTTGATACAAGAAAACTTGGATATACCAGTTCGTTAGTAGCAATGGAGATTGAAGGCGATAAGTTAGAGAAAGTTGCACAACAAATTAACAAACATCCAGGTGTGAGTCATAATTATGAGAGAGAACATCAATTCAATTTGTGGTTTACATTAGCAGTTCCACCAGGATCAGATCTAGAATCAGAGTTAGACAAGTTCTCAAAATTAGATGGTATCAAAAAAGTAAGAATGCTTCCAACTTTACAGTTATTTAAAATTGGAGTAAAACTTGACATGGTAGATACAAAAAAACATGATGTAAAACCTTCTGAAACTAAAAAAGAAATCAAAAAAGTAGATTTTGTAGCTACAGAAGAGGATAAAGAATTCATTAGACAATTACAAAAAGACTTTGAAATTGTTGATAGACCATTTCTTAAAGCAGCTAATGCATTAGGAATTTCTGAAGAAGAAGTTTTTGAAAAACTAAAACATTATGAAAGTATTGGGGTTATGCGAAGATTTGCTGCAATATTACGACATAGAGAAGCAGGATTTACCGCAAACGGCATGATTGTATGGAAAGTTCCTGAAGATAAAATTAATCAAGTTGGAGAGAAATTAGGTGCATTTCCACAAGTAAGTCACTGTTATGAAAGACCAGTGTATCCAGATTGGCCATATAACGTATTTTCAATGATACATTGTAAATCAATTGATGAGGCAAAAGAAATGGCCAAAGACATACAAACTCAGATTAATGTTGAAGAATACAAAATTCTTTTCAGTTCAAGAGAATTCAAAAAAACACGTGTTGAATATTTTGTAGAGCATGAATTCAATATTGAAGAATCAATTCCGGCTTAAGAATATATTCAATTAGAGTGCATGGTAAACATGGCAAATTTTCCTGAAACAAGATTACGAAGATTGAGAACTAATCAGAAAATGAGAGATTTAATTCAAGAAGTCTCAATTTCACCAAAGGATTTGATATGTCCAGTTTTTGTAGAAGAGGGAATTGAGGCAAAAAAACAAATTAACTCAATGCCCGCAATGGAGAGACTTCCGCTTTCAGAGGTAGTTAACGAGGTAAATACTATTTCAGAATTAGGAATTCCAGCAATCATGTTATTTGGAATTCCAAGTGAGAAAGATGATGAAGGTACATCTGCATTTGTAGAACACGGAATTGTTCAAAAAGCAATAAGAGAAGTTCGCAAAAATTTTGGGGATAAAATTGTCATAATGGCAGACGTTTGCCTTTGTCAATATACTACATCAGGACATTGTGGACATATTCATGATAATAAGATTGACAACGATTCTAGTCTGATTACATTAGGAAAAATTGCAGTCAGTCAGGCAAAAGCAGGAGTAGATGTTGTTTCACCTTCAGCAATGATGGACGGTCAAGTAAAAGCAATTAGAAAAGCGCTAGATGAGGAAGGATTCACAGATGTTGCAATCATGTCACATTCAGCAAAACATAGATCAAATTTCTATTCACCATTTAGA
>LUMV01000890.1_pt1 | contig 22814 bp, 16 predicted proteins | sample 729731 | NCBI WGS metagenome assembly LUMV01 (sample SAMN03860301, study PRJNA289734) | marine metagenome | biome: seawater column; feature: ocean; material: water; isolation source: Red Sea water column Station 192 - depth 200m | place: Saudi Arabia: Red Sea | collected 2011-10-15 | depth 200 m
CCTTTATGCAGCTGAGCGAGTGAAAGATGCATCGCCCGCCCGCTTGGCATTGATATTCACAATCTGGACCGCTGCCCGAAGCGGGGAAGTCAGAAGGGCTACCTGGGATCAGATCGATTTCAAAGCACGAGAGCGGCGGCGACGCGCGTCGATAATGAAATCCGGCGAACCCCATGTTGTTATGCTTAGCTAGCAGGCAGTCGACCTTCTCAAATTGGCGAGAGACCAATTTAGCGATGAAGATCTGATCTTTCCGTCGCACCATGGAAAGATACTGGCGGACATGAGCTTGTCCAAAATGATGAAGCCCGCGGGAAGATCGGAGACCGTTCATGGTTTTCGCTCCAGCTTTCGAGACTGGGCTGCCGAGAAGATGCCTCACGTACCTGCAATGGTTCCAGAAATGGCGCTCGCTCAAAGTGTGGGCACCGCGGTAGAAAAAGCATATCTACGAAGCGACCTTAAGGTACTCAGGATGCAGTTGATGTCAGACTGGGGAGCATTTGTCGCATCGGCGTCACAAAAGCTTCCCCCAGCAAAACGGACCAAAAATAGGCCAAAATTGGCTGTTAAGCAGCGCAGCCTCAAATGAGTGCCCACTGGCGGCGGCAGCCCGTTCGACAATAGAGGGCAGTCCCTCACCGGCCAAAGAATGCGCCGGCACGACGGCCGGCGCATTCCCCCTTCGGGATCGGGAGGTCTCAGTTGTTGTGGTTGTCGACGCGCTCGGCGCGTTGGCCCGCCGGTGCGCCCTGCGAAGCGGCCTCGCCCTGCGACTGGCCGCCGGCATCTTCCTGCCGTTCGGCCGTTTTCTTGAGCTCGCCCTTGGTCATCCCGGTGACGAGAACGTCGCCCGATCCGGTAAAGCCTGCGGCGGGGATCGTCGCGACACGGTTGCCCACCTCGACGGTCAGCGCCTGCACAACACCGCGGCCGGTCTGACGGATATCCTGAACATAGCCGATCACCTTGCCGCGCGCGTCGGTCACCGCCATGCCGGGTTCGACCGCGAACACGCCCGCGCCCGATGCGGCACCGCTGCCTGCGACGGCCAACTGACCAAGGCTGCCCTGAAAGCCGCCCGCTACCGAGCCCGCGCCGTTCGCGGCGACCGCGCCGCGCGCCGTTCCGGTGACGGTCGAGGTGGTGCCTTGCGCCGTGCCGACGGCGCCGCGCGCGGTCTGGCCGACGAAATCGGTTCCGACGGCCTGCGCGTCGAGGCTGCCGTTGCCCGAAGCACTGCCGGAGCCATCGACCGTCCCGCCGATCGGGTTGCCCAGAAGATTGGCGTTCCCGTTCGCCGTGCCCTTGCCGCTTGCCCCTGCATTGCCCTTGCCCTGCACACGGCCCGAGCGGCGGTCGATATTCGCGTCGCCGCGGCCGGTGCCGCCAAGTTCGCCCGCGCTGCCGAGCATGCCGCCGATGGGACCAGCCGGATTGCCGAGCGTACCGCCCAGCGATCCGCCGAGGCCGCCGGTCAGTCCGCCGCTGCCACCCAGCAGCGGTCAGCGGCCGCCGCAGGCGCCGCAAATCAGTCCGTGGCCGTAGACTTTGTCGCGCCCCTTATGGCCAAGGTCGCGCGCTTCCATCACCAGCCCAGTGACGGCCGGACCGATGCGGTCCACCGATGGAGCGGGATAGCGAAGGGCGAGCCGCCCCGCAACGAGCGGTGCGGCAAAGGAGGTTCCGCGCAGCCGGTCGGTGCCTGCGGTGCCCGTCGCCGCCAGCACCGCATCGCCGGGTGCGGCGAAATCGACGTGCAGCGCGCGGCCCGCCTCGGGTAGAACGCGCCCTTTCGCGTCGACGCCGGTCACCGCGAAAACACCGCGATAGGAGGCCGGATAGGCGGGCGGCGCTGCGGGCCCGTCGTTGCCGACCGCGGCAACGATCAACATTCCGCGCTGTTGGGCACGCCGCACCGCGGCCGACAGCAGCTTGTTGTCGGGGCCGACGAGACTGATCGTCGTCACCGCGACGCGGCTTTGCGCAAGCCAGCCGAGCGCGCGGGCGATCGCGCTCGCGTTCCCGCCGGCGGGATCGGTGCCATAGACATCGGCGGCCAGTAGCCGCTGTCCGGCGGCGGCGCCCGTTATCGCGCCGCTGCCGACGAGCAGCGAGGCAACCGCCGTGCCGTGGCGGCTTGCCGTCGGGGCGCCCCTTGCAAAGCCGCGCTGCTCGACACGCCCCGCCAGCGACGGATGCGCCGCGATCCCGCCGTCGATCAGGCCAAGGCTGGCCTTGCCGCCGCCCGCAGTCGTCGCGAGCGCCGACCTGGGCAGTGCGCCGCCGGGGCCGCTCGCGAAATAGAGATTGTCGGCATCGACCGCGGCAGCGGGCAGCAGCTTCGCAAGCTGTTTGCGCGCGCGGGCCAGGCGGCGCCCTTCGGGCACAGCAAATCGTGCAAGATCGAGATCGAGTCCCTCGATACGCTCGCGCTCGATCAGGGCGAAACCCGCCTTTGCTGCGTGCCCGATCATCGCGTCGTCGACGCCGGTGGCGATCAGCACGCCGCGCACCGCGGGCTCGCCGCGATCGTCGAGTTCGATGCTGTCGCGATGGCTACGCACCAGCGCGCCGATGCGGTCAAGCCGAAGCTGCGTCAGCCGCTCGCTCGTCTCGACCAGCGGTTCAAGGACGCCGGTGTCGGGCAGCGTTGACAGGACGCGCCCGGCCTCGGGCAATTGCGCCGACGGCAGCGCGACCTGCGCCGCTGCACGCGGGCCAGCACCGCCGATCGCGAGGCAGATTGCCACCAGCCCTGTTGTCCAGATTCGCATCGTTACTCTCGCGCCCATCGTCTTGCCGGAAAAATTTAGCAGGATGTGGAAGAAACGATAGAAGGTCATCGTTTCTTCCTCAAACAACCGAAAAGAGAGCGATGCGCTTCGAAGAGGAACTGGTCGAGCTGTTACCGCGCCTGCGTCGCTTTGCGCGCGGGCTGGCGCAGAACGCCAGCGATGCCGACGACCTGTGTCAGGCGGCGATCGAGCGCGCCTTGAAATCGTGCGAACAATGGCAACAAGGAACGAGATTGGACAGCTGGATGTACCGGATTACCCGCAACCTCTGGATCGACCACCGCCGAGTTGCTGGCCGGCGCGGCGTCCATACCCCGATTGACGACGCGGTCACGCAGATCGCCGGCGACGGGATCGCCGAGGTTGAGGCGGGCGCGCTGCGCGGCGACGTCGACGGCGCGATGGCCCGGCTTCCTGATGAGCAGCGCGAGGTTGTGATGCTCGTGCTGGTCGAAGGCTATGCCTATCGCGAGGCGGCGGACATATTGGAGGTGCCGATCGGCACCGTGACATCGCGGCTCGCGCGTGGACGTGAAACGCTGATGCATTTGCTTGGAGAGGCCGCATGAGCTTCGACCCCGCTACAATCGCTGCTTATGTCGACGGCGAACTCGACGATCTGACCGCACGCCGGATCGAACGCGACGCTGAAAGCGACGCCGCCCTCGCTGCCGAGATTGCGCGTTGTCGCGTGCTGAGCGCCCAGATTTCCGCACATTTCGCACCTGTCGTCGATGAGCCGGTGCCTGATCGCCTGCGCGCCCTGTTGGTCGGGAAGGGCGTGGACACCAGCCTGTCCGAGCGCCGCGAAGCAAGGCGTGCGCGGTTCGCGCCCGCCCATTGGGGCGCTATCGCCGCATCACTGCTGTTGGGTCTGACCCTCGGCCTCCGGCCTTGGGCGCCGGCGCCGGACGTGACCAGTGCTGACGGTATGCTGGTCGCGTCGGGAGGTCTGGCCGAAGCGCTCGACACGCAGCTGGCATCGAACCAGCCGGCCGACGCCGATATCCGCATCGCCCTGAGCTTTCGCGATAGGGCGGGCCGTATTTGCCGCAGCTTCGCGGGTCGCGACTTGTCGGGCATCGGCTGCCGCGAAGACGGTCGCTGGGCGCTCGAACGCACCGCGGCCGGTAAGAAGGCCAGCGCGTACCGGCAGGCCTCGTCGGGCGACCTTGCTGCGGCCACGGCAGCGATGATGGCAGGTGATGCGTTCGATGCCGCAGCCGAACGCGCCGCCCGTGACGCGGGCTGGGACCGCTAAAGCCAGTTGTTGTGCAACGTCGGCTTTACGCACGAAGTCGGTTTAATGCTGCCCGTCAGCAATCGGCCAAGTTAAGAAGTTTACCTACAAGTTGAGGTTCGTCATAAGCTCCAGCTCGCTATGACAACCCACGAGCATATCCCCACTTTGAAGACAGCACGTCTCGATCTGCGAGGCCCCAGAAGCGAGGATTTCACAGTTTATCGTGATTTCTTTGCAGATGCCGCGGCGTCGCACTTCTACGGGGGACCGATGGAAGCGGACCGCGCTTGGCGCGTGCTTGCAACAGATTTGGGCCATTGGTCACTGCGTGGATATGGCCGCTGGTCGGTTGTAGAGCGCGCGAGCGGATTGATGATTGGCGGGTGCGGACTTTGGTGGCCTGAAGGCTATCCGAGATCGGAGCTGACGTGGTGGATTGTTCCATCGGCCCGCCGAAACGGCTATGCGCTAGAGGCTTCTCGTGCAGCCATTGCATTTGGATATGATATGCTGGGTTGGGACTTGGTTGAGACCCACATGAATGATGATAATGTCGCGGCGCGAGCGCTTGTCCAAAAACTTGGTGGCATTAAAATCTTGCGTGAGAAGTTTCCCGACGAACTGGTACGAGACATTTTTGGTCTACCGCGTCCCAATTGAGCGCAATTCCGGGCTACTGCTCCCAGTCGATTGCGAAGAGGCGGATTTCAAGTGCGCGGACCGGGACGATCAGCGAGCCATCCCGGGCCACCGCAAAGGGGGAGGCCCGGCTAAGGTCGGCAGCGTTCCCGATCGCTTCATCTCGGCCGCTCGGTAAGTGGTGACGTCGCAACGTGCCGAAGGGAAGTGCGGTCGGCCGTGCAGCATAGTAGAGATAGTCGCCGTCGATCGCCCAATTGCGCCAGTCGGAGGGCGCGAAGTCTTTAACGAGCAGCCGTTCCCCGGCGGTGGTTGTCGGGAGCGCCGGGGGTAAAGGTTGGCTCCAGATGCCGGCGCGACCGGGATATAGATAAAAAAGCGTGTGGCCATCGGCCGACAAGCGAAAGTCGCCTGGTCCGGGAGGGGTGACAGGAACCGCCGCTTGCGGCCTCGGGTCGGCGGCAAATGTCACGGGCAGCCGCCAAATGCGCGACTGTCCGCCGCGCCGCGACGAAAAAAAGATCGACCGGCTATCGCTCGCCCATTGCGGCCCCGAATCCTCGCTTGCATCCGCTGTGAGACGGCGCAGCTGGCTGCCATCGGCGTTGACGAGATAGAGATCGCTCATTCCGTCCCGCATCGCGGCAAAGGCAATCCATTGCCCGTCCGGAGACCAGACTGGATCGCTGAGCTGCCAGCCATCGCCGTGCGTTAGCTGGCGGGCTGGCGCATCGGAACGATCGGCGGACCAGAGCTGATCCTCGCCCGAGCGCCGCGAAACGAACAGGATTTGTCCGTGCGGGCCGATGCTCGGAAAACGGTCGCTGGGGCCCGTCGAAGCCCGGATGGACTGAAGCCGCCCATCGACCAGCCGCATCAACCTGCTGGAGTCGAGCGCCGTTTCGACGACGGCACGGTTGGCGTCGCGTGCTTGCGAAACGCGTCGATAGTCGAGAAGCCCCGCCGAAATGCGCTGCGGCTGGCCCCCATTCCCGGCTACCCACCACAGGCCGGCATCGCCGCCACGGGTCGATGCGTAGAAGAGGCCATCGCCGCTACGGTCCCAGGCAAGGCCGCTTACGATTCCGCTGTCTTGTGTCAGACGCTGACCCTTGTCTCCGCGCGCATCGAGAGTGAAGACGTCGGCCCTGTTCACGCCGAATTGCCGGGCGAAGGCAATCCGGCCACTCGAAGAAATCTGCGGAAAGTCGTCACCAAATGATCCGGCTGGAGGCTCTGAAAGCGAACGCGTCGCTCCGCTTTCAATGTCCAGAAGGTAAAGGCGGAGAGGATCGTCGCTGTTGGCCGCATCGGTAATCAGCAGGTGACGTGGATCAGCCCATGCAAGTGCCGCAGTGCCGGCGGTAAGGCATCGACCGATCGCGCGCTCTGTTGCAGCTGCAACGGTCATGACATGGATTGTGCAGGGCTTGCGTCCACCGTCCACCGTTCGTGTGAAAGCGATTTCGGTTCCTGCGGGCGACCAGGCGGCATTGTCATCGACCTCGGGCGCGTCGGTCAGGCGTTTCGCCTGCGCCGAGCCGAGCGACAGCATATAGAGGGACCAAGAGCGAGGCAATCCAGGGCCAACGCCGCTTGCGGGCGAGGGGTCGCGCCGGGCGAACCATTTCTGAGCCAGGCTGGACCGGTCGCGGCGCCCGGTCGCTGGAGCCGAGGACCGGCTTGCTCTCGGCCTGCGGCGTTCCGCCGGTGCGGCGGCGCCCGGCAATATCTTCGAACAGCGCGGTGGTTTCCGCTTCCGGCTCGACGCCGAGGGCGCCTGCCAACCGGCTTCGAAAGTCCTGATAGTGCGCGATCGCTGCAGCAGCCCGCCGCTGTCGCCGATGCCCATCCATGATCGCCCGGTGCGCCTTTTCGTCATAAGGATCGAGCGTAACGAGCCGCAGCGCTGTCGCCATGGTCGATGCGTCGGCCGGCTGCCTCGCGTCCTGCAGATCGAGCAGGCGGCGCAGCGCCCAAATGGCGATGTTGCGCAGCCGCTGACGCTCGATCGCGACCCATTCGTCAAAAGCAGGTGCCTTACGCAAGGCGAAGTCGCTCAGAAAATCGCCGGTGTAGCGCGTGCAGGCTTCGTCGAGCAGCGCCGGGTCGTCGCCAGCACTTGCCACGGCATTTTCGAACATGGCGCTGTCAGCGCTCCAGTTTTGCTCAAGACGGATGCTGTCGACGTCGGCTGCGATCGGCGTTTCGGCATCGAAGCCGTCCAACTGTTTGCGGAGCGTCCAGAGTGCCTTGCGGACATGGAGTCGGCCCTGCTCGGCATCGGCATCCTCCCACAGCAATGCGGCGAGCCGTGCGCGTGCCGCGGCGCGCTCCGGACTGCACGCCAGATACGCGAGCAGCGCGAAACTCTTGCGCGTAGGAAGCATGATGGGAGTCCCGTCCGGCGCGCGCAATTCGTTGCGCCCCAGGAGGGACAAAGTCCAATTCCCCATGGGACGGCACCACTCCGGAAATTTCTTGTTGTTTTGTCGAAGTAACACAGTCGTTCGTCGGATTCCACGGCAATTCCACGCGCCGAGAACGGCTGCGGCACGCCGATCTGGAACTGGCGATCCGTCGGTCCCGGCGGACGACAAGAGATCGAGGAGCAAAAGAGGCATGCCGATGCAAAACCGGCGCGAACTGATGAAAATGGCAGCGGCCATGGGCGCCACCTTGGCCTGGCCTGCGCCTGTGCGTGCGGCGGACGCAGGCGTTGAGGACCGCAGCGCCTATCCACAGGGCGTCGCGTCGGGCGATCCGACCTGCGACAGCATATTGCTGTGGACGCGCCGGCCGCCGACCGCGGGGCGCAAGGCATCGCGTTTGACGGTAGAAGTCGCGGAGACATCCGATTTCGACAATATGGTCGTGTCGGGGAGTCATGCGATCGACGCCGACGGCGACTGGACGTGCCGGATACTTGTCACCGGCCTGCACTCCGATCGCACCTACTGGTACCGCTTTCGCGATGAGCATGGGCGCTTGAGCCGAACCGGTCGAACCTTTACCGCGCCGAGTCCCGACGCCGAGCGCGAGGCGTGCTTCGCCTTCGTCAGCTGCCAGAATGTCAACATGGGCTATGCGACGACCTTCCTGCGCATGATTGCCGAGGACCGCGCGAGGCCTGCGCACGAGCAGCTGCGTTTCGTCCTCCATCTCGGCGACTTCATCTACGAAATGCTCTTCTATCCTGAGGATTTACCCGGCGGGATGCTGCAGGGCCGGCCGATGCGAGGCCATGTCCGGATGCCCGAGGGTGAAAAAATCGGTGTCTATCATGTCCCGCGCGGAGTCGACGACTATCGCGCGATATACCGCGCCTATCTGGAGGACCCAGACATTCAGGATGCGCGGGCGCGTTGGCCGTTCATTTGTGTGTGGGACAACCATGAGTTTTCGAACCGCGGCTGGCAAAGCGTCGCCGTCTATGATCGCGCCCGAGCTGCGCAGCGGCTACGCGTTGCGGCAAACCAGGCTTGGTTCGAATATGTGCCCGCACGCGTGTCGCAGCCCGGCGAGGCCGATCCGATGCGCTTTCGGGCGCCCGCCGTTGCGGATGTACCGCTTGCAGGACCGATTCGCGATAGCGCCGCTAGGGAGCCGAATAATCAGCGCGCCATTCACAGCCTGCGGATATATCGCGACGTGCGCTGGGGGGCGCTGCTTCATCTGCTGCTCACCGACACACGGTCCTTCCGGACGCAGCCGGTCTATGAAGCCGATTTCGCCGCTCCATTCCGCCGCGGGATGCCTCCCTATTTCGCCCCGCAGAAGGTGGTCGAGATCGCGATGACCGACATTCGCGCCGACGTAGGCAATTTGCCGGCATCTATGGCGACCTCGGCCAAGCTCGACGGTTTCGCCATTACCAACACCCACGACTGGGGCGGCTATCCGACCGAACGCGCAGAGATATTAGGCGCGGCGCGAGCGGCGGGGGTGAGCAATTTCGTGTCGCTGGCGGGTGATCGACATGCCTTTTGCGCAGGGACGGTCTCGGCGTCGCTGTGCCCCGGAGAATTTGCGCCCGTCGCCGCTGAATTTGTCGTGGGATCGATCGGAACGCCGACGCTCGCCGAAGCCGCGGCGCATGCAGTTCCCGATGATCACCCGCTACGCCCGCTCTATCTGCAAGGCGACGATGCTGCGCCCGCGATCAATATGACCGTCACGCACGGCGTTGCCGCCAGCCTGCAGCTTGCCGAGGATGGCGATCGGAGCGCGGCGCTGGCGCTGCGAAATCCCGACGTGGCGCCGCATCTCGCCTTTGCCGATATGGCCGGACACGGATTTGCCACTGTTCGGGTCACCGCATCTGCGATCGACGTCGAATTCATCTGCGTCCCGGCGCCGATTACCGATGCCGACCCGGATCCCCTCTATCGCGTGACGCATCGGGTGGCCGCCTGGGCGCCGGGCGAGCGGCCTGGGGTCGAGCGTCTGGTTGCAGACGGTCCCGCGCTCGCGGCACGCTTTCTCGATCTTGACCCGACAGGCCGCGAACAATCGACCTCCAACTGACAGGAATGAAGATGATGACGAAAATCGAACTGCGGCCGCTTCGAGCGGCCCTGATGCTCTGCGCGGCCATCCCCGGTGCCGTGCAGCCTGCCGCCGCGGATACGGCCTCGCCAAGCGAGCCCGCCGCGGCGGCGGATGCGGCACTTGATGCCCTGATGCTCGAAGTGTTCCGCGCGACGGTCAAGGAGCAGCCGCAATCGATGACGCTGCTTGGGCTGGACAGCGGCAAGAACAGCTGGGCGAGGTCGGCGCTCGACGATCTTTCGGCTGAGGCGCGGGCCGCCTCGCGTCTGCGCAGTGCAGCATTGCTTGCGCGTCTGAATGCCGTCGTCCGTACGGCGCTCTCACCGCTTCAGAGGCGCAATTATGACGCCGTCATCTTTCAGCTTCGCGTTGCGGGCGAGGGCGAGCAGCGGTTCGATTATGGTGCCGCCGCTTATCCTGCGCCCTATAGCGTCTCGCAGCTCGACGGCGCCTATCGCGACATACCTGACCTTCTCTCCGAGCAGCACCCGCTCGAGACCGAAGCCGATGCCGAGGCCTATCTTGCGCGCCTCGGTGCCTTTGCCACATCACTTGACCAGCAGAGCGCGCAGGTGCGCCGCGAAGCTGCGGAGGGCGCTGCGCCCCCGGACTTCATACTTGCGCGCACGCTTGAGCAGCTGGGCGCACTGCGAGCGGCTGATCCGGCGGCTTCGATCCTCGTGACGGCCTTCGCCAAGCGTTTGGCTGCCGCCAATCTCGACGCGGCGCATGTCGGCCGTGCGGTCGAGATCATGCAGACTTCGGTAACGCCTGCTCTCGATCGTCAGATCGCACTTATTCGGTCGCTGCAACCTGCCGCGACGCACGATGCGGGTGTCTGGCGCTTGCCCGACGGGGACGCCTATTATGACTTTGCGCTCCGCTATTTTACCACCACTGACCTGTCGGCCGAGGAAATTCATCGGATAGGTCTGCGGCAGGTTGCCGAAATTAGCTCGGAAATCGATCGGATTCTCCAATCGCAGGGTATGACGGAAGGCAGCGTCGGCGCGCGGCTGGCAAGGCTTCAGCGCCAGCCTGACCAAATCTATCCGAACGATGCGGCGGGACGGGCGCAGCTGCTCGACGATCTCAATCAGCACGCAGCTGCCATGCGGACGCAATTACCTCCATATTTCGGTGTTCTGGCAAAGGCCCCGCTCGAAATTCGCCGTGTTCCGGAAGCGATCGAGGCGGGCGCGCCGGGCGGCTATTATTATCCGCCGGCACTCGATGGCTCGCGCGGCGGGATCTATTATATCAATTTGCGCGATACGGCCGAATGGCCACGCTGGCGTCTGCCCACGCTCAGCGTGCACGAAGGCGTTCCGGGCCATCACTGGCAGCTGGCGATCGCCGCTGAAACGCCGAAGATGCCGCCGCTGCGCCAGATCATGAGCTATTCGGCCTATTCGGAGGGTTGGGGGCTTTATGCCGAGCAACTCGCCGACGAGATGGGAGCCTATCGCGACGATCCGCTCGGACGTGTCGGCTATTTGCAGAGCCAGCTATTCCGGGCGGCACGGCTCGTTGTCGATACCGGTATCCACCGGATTCGTTGGTCGCGCGAGAAGGCGATACGATATTTCATGGATACGCTGGGCGAGGCCGAGAGCAAAGCAACGACCGAGGTCGAACGTTATGCGGTTCATCCCGGCCAGGCGACTAGCTACAAGGTCGGGCATAACCGGCTAGTCGAGCTTCGGTCGAAGGCCGAGCGCGCGCTCGGCGAACGTTTCGACCTCAAGGCCTTCCACGACACCATATTGCTCGCCGGTGCGATGCCGCTGGCGGCACTGGAAACCGTTGTCGACGAATGGATCGCCGATTGCCTTAAGGGAAAGAACGCATGAAGCGGTCGATGCCCCCCCTTGCCGCGTTGTGCCTCGCTCTCTGCTCCACGCTGCCGGCATGCGCATCTCAAGCAGCAAATGCACCGTCCGATCTTTCCGAGGCCGTTCGCAAGCTGCGTTATCCCACCGCCATTTACGTCTTGCGCGACGATGGCGACAGCGCAGCGGCGACAGGCATGGCCGACGCCGATGCAGGCCGTCCGCTTGGGGTCGACACCCCTTTGCGGATCGCATCCAACACCAAGACGTTCACCGCAGCCACCGTCCTGCGTCTTTGGGAGCAGGGACGAATTGACCTCGACGCGCCGATTGTCGAGCTGATAGCGCCCGAATTCGTCAGGCTTCTGCGGCGACCCGCGCTTTGCCCAGCGCTTTCTTGCCGATCCGGCGCGGGTGTGGAAACCGATCGAACTGGTCGCGTTGATGACTGAATTTGCCGACCCCCAAAGCGCACCCGGCGCCGAATTTCGCTATTCCGACGATGGTTATATTTTGCTTGGCCATATCGTCGAGCGCATTACCGGACAAACGCTTGCAGCGGCGGTGCGCGAGCAACTCGGCTTCACTCGCCTCGGGCTCACTGATAGCTGGTGGGAAATCATGGAAGTACCGCCGGTGGACGCTCGTCCGCGCGCGCGACAATGGCTTGGCGACCATGACGTAACGGACGTCAACGCTTCGATCGACCTTTACGGTGGCGGCGGACTGCTCATGTCCGCGCGCGACATGGCGCGTTTCTTCAAGGCGCTTTTCGAAGGGAGGGTGTTCGCGCGGGCAGAAACCCTGCGGGAGATGCTGCGTCCGGGGCCGCACAAGGGCAGCGATCAATACCGACTGGGGATATTTGTCGACCATATCGGAGGGCGCGATGTCTATTGGCACAGCGGCTTTTGGGGAACCTACGCTCTCTATGACCCGGCGACGAGAGCCGCTGCTGCGGGTGTGACGACGAACCAAGCGGGGTACGGCGACTTGGTGTCCATCGTGCGCGCGAAAGTGCCCATGCGGTGATTCTCCGCGAATATGCTGCTGCGCTGATCGGCTAGTATTCCGACCATCCGCACCTGACTATTCGTTGTTCCCGTTAGATGCTCGCGAAGGTCAGCTGTCTCAAGCTGACGCCCGGAAGCCGCATGTCTGGAATCGGCCAGTCAAGGCCGAGCGGGCGAGTGCCAGCGACATGCGGATCGAACCGCGCGATCAGCGACAATATGCCGCTAGCTTCCCGAGCTTCGCCACAGGTGGGGGGCGCATTGCTTCATCAGGAGAGGGGCGTCACAAGGGTGTCGAGCCGCTATCCAGACAGGGGATGGGTAGCGCGATACAGGACGTGGCGTCCCGATGGCCGAACGCCTATAGCGGTACGTAGATGCTTTGCGGCACCATATATTCGAGCATGCCGTCCATACCATTCTCGACCCCGATTCCGCTTTGCTTATGGCCCGCGAACGGCGTGTCGGGCCGTAGCACCAGGTTCTGGTTGATCCAGACCGTGCCGGTTTCGAGTCGTCGGGCGACCGCGACGGCCTGATCGATATCCTTCGACCACACCGCACCGGCGAGACCATATTCGCTGGCGTTGGCGCGATCGATGACTTCGTCGAGATCGTGAAAGCGCATCATCGGGAGGACGGGGCCGAAGGCTTCCTCCTGCACTACGGCTGAATCCTCGGGCGGGTTGTCGATGATCGTGACGGGGATGAAATAGCCCCCCGTATCAGGTCCGGTGGGCCCCTCCACAAGCGTCAGCCCGGCGTCCCTCGCGTCTTCGATCAGTGCCGATACCCGCTCGAACTGGCGTCGGTTCTGCATGGGTCCTAGATTGGTACCCTGTTCACTTCCGTCACCCAGTTTCACGGTCTGCGCGATCGCCGCTAGCCGGTCGCGCAGTCCGTCATAAATGCTGTCGTGGACGTAGAGGCGCTTGGTCGCGACGCAGATCTGGGCGCTGTTGAAAAAAGCGCCGAAGAATATTTTCTGTGCCACGTCGTCGAGATCGACGTCTGGCATGACGATCGCCGCATCGTTGCCGCCAAGCTCGAGCGTCAAGCGCTTCAGATCCTTCGCCGCGCTTTCCATCACGCGCCTGCCCGTCGCAGTCGACCCGGTAAAAGAAATCTTCGCAAAGCCCGGATGCGCGGTCATCAGCGGGCCGAGCGCGTCGCCGCCCGAAATGATATTGAGGACGCCTGCGGGGAAGACGTCTTTCAGCAGTTCGCCGATCTTGAGCATGCAGAGCGGGGTGAAGGGCGAAGGCTTGAGCACGATCGTATTGCCGGCGGCGAGGGCGGGGGCGATTTTCCAGATCGAGAGATTGACCGGAAAATTCCATGGCGAGATCGCACAGACGGCGCCGAGCGGCACATAACTCGTCTCGACCCGCTGGCCATCGCCATTGTCGATGACATGCGTGGGCGGTATCATCGCCGCATAGGCGCGGAGCCACGCCACTGCGATACCGATTTCCGACAGCGCACCATCGGTTGGACGGCCCTGTTCGCGCGTGAAAAGCCGCGCGAGCTGTTCCGCATTGGCCTCGAGAATGTCCCCAGCTTTCCGCAGGCAGGCGTGTCGCTCGCCGATCGGCACCGCACGCCATGTCCTGAACGCCCGCCGTGCGGCCGCCACCGCGATATCGAGCTGTTCCGGCGAGCAATCGGGAGCAGTCGCGAATATCTGCCCGTTCGCGGGATTGATCACCTCGATCTGTGCGTCGCCGGTCGCCAGCGCGCCGTCGATGAGCATCGAATATCCGGTCTCGAAATTCATGATGGCCTCTCCTGCGATCCGATTGACTCGGGTTAAATGCGTATTTAAATGTTGATTAAATGAACATTTAAACTGCGTCAAGGAGAGGCGCCGCGATGGCCATCGATCCGCAAACCCCCATAATGGTCGGCGTCGGCCAGATCGTTCGCCATTGGGACGGTCAGAGTATCGAAGACGCACCGGGCCCGCTCGGGCTTCAACTCGCGGCGGCCAATCGGGCGCTCGCGGATAGCGGCGCGGGCGATGCGCTGCGCCGGATGATCGATGGCGTTGTTGTGGTGCGTGCCAATCATGACTCGATCGAGGGCGCCCGCCATCCGTTCGGGCGCTGCACCAACCCGCCTGCTACACTGGCGGCGAAACTGGGGGTCAAGGGCGCGCGCTGCATCTATTCGGTCGTCGGGGGCGATCAGCCACAGGCGCTTGTGAACGAGGCGGCAGAGGCGATCTTTGCGGGGGATGCCGAAGCGGTCCTGCTGGCAGGGGCCGAGGCGACGGCGGCGATGAAGCAGGCGCTGAAAGCGCGACTGACGCTCGACTGGTCGTACAGTGTCGAGGGTCCACGGGAGGACCGCGGTCTGGGGCCGTCGCTCCTGACCGATTATGAGCGCGTGAACGGCTTGGGCATGCCCACGCAGACCTATCCGGCGTTCGAGCAGGCGCTGCGCGCACGGTTGGGCCTTGACCGGTCCGCCTATGTCGCGCTGATGTCCGAGCTGTGGGAGGGCTTCTCGCAGGTTGCAGCGGAGAACCCCCATTCGCAATTCCCGCAGAGCCGCTCGCGCGATTTCCTCGCGACGCCGAGCGATGCCAATTATCCGATCGCCGAGCCCTATCTCAAATGGCATGTCGCGCAGGACGCGGTGAATCAGGGAGCGGCGGTCATCCTGACCTCGGTCGGCGCGGCGCGGCGGGCCGGAATCGATCCCGCCAAATGGGTCTATCTGCATGGTTATGCCGCAGTGAAGGACCGGCCGGTCATGGAACGACCCGATCTGTCGCGCTCGCGCGCGATCGAGGCGGCGCTGCAGGGCGCGCTCGATATGGCGGGGAAGACGGTGCCCGGCATCGACCTGTTCGATCTTTACAGCTGCTTTCCCTGCGCGGTGCTGCTCGCGGCCGAGGCGCTGGGGGTGGACTGGCGGCATACCCGCTGCACCGTCACCGGCGGACTGCCCTTCTTCGGCGGGGCGGGGAATAATTATTCGATGCACGCCATCGCGGCGATGGCCGAGCGGCTGCGCGCGTCGCCCGGCGAATTCGGCCTCGTCCTCGCCAATGGCGGGTTCCTCTCGAAGGAAGCGGTCGGCATCTATTCGACCGAGCCGATCGAACGCTGGCAACCGCGCCGCGACGATGGCGGGCAGCGTGACATCGAGGACGCGCCTGCGCCAGCCTTGCTCGCCGAGACGACCGACGCGGTGATCGACAGCTATACGGTGACATGGAAAAAGGGGCGGCCTTCGCGCGGCTATGTCATCGCGTCGAACGAACAGGGACGTGTGCTGGCCCGGGTTCGTACAGGGCATCGCGCTACGCTGGCGAGCCTTGCCGAACAGGATGCGATCGGCCGGTCGGTTCGCATCGTTCACGAGCAGGGTGTGAACTTCGTCGAACCCGCAAGTCGGCTTTGCGAGCCAGCTCCGGCGATCGGGTTGGCGGCGCGGCGGTTCGGGCATGTGCTGGTCGAACGCCGCGGGCACGTCCTGGAGGTCACGCTCAACCGCCCCGAGGCCATGAACGCGCTTTTCAGCGAGGTGCACTTCGAACTGCACGAGATCTGGGATGATTTCGACCGCGACCCCGACCTGTGGGTCGCGATCGTCACGGGGGCGGGCGACCGGGCCTTTTGCAGCGGCAACGACCTCAAAGTCACGGCGAAGGGCGGGGACATGTCGATCCCGCCATCCGGCTTTGCGGGACTCTGCTCGCGCTTCGACCGGACCAAGCCGGTCATCGCCGCGGTGAACGGCGTGGCCATGGGCGGAGGCTTTGAGATCGTCCTTGCCTGCGACCTTGCCGTGGCCGCGGCGAGCGCACGCTTCGCGCTGCCGGAAGTGAAAGTCGGTCTTTATGCGGCGGCGGGCGGCGTCCAGCGGCTGACGCGTCAGATCGGGCGCAAGGCGGCGATGGAACGGCGATGGCGGCCAACGGACGCATCTTCGGACGGCTGATGCGCACGCGCGATTTCCGCGAGGGCGTCAGCGCCTTTGCCGATAAGCGCAAACCCGAATGGAGCGGATCGTGACGATTGCAATGGACGGCAGGCCGATGCTGGAGGGGATCCGGGTCGTCGATCTGACGAGCGTCGTCTTCGGACCCTATTGCACGCATATCCTCGCCGAACTCGGTGCCGAGGTGATCAAGGTCGAGGCGCCGGGTGCGGGGGATGCATTCCGCTGGTCAGGCAAAGCCGCGGCGACGCCTGGGATGAGTCCCGGCTTTATGGCGATCAACCGCGGCAAGCAGTCGGTTACGCTCGACCTCAAGACCTCTGACGACCTCGCGTGCATGAAGGCGCTGCTCGACGACGCCGACGTGTTCGTGCTCAACGTGCGTGGCAAGGCGGTCGAGCGGCTAGGGCTCGACTATGCCGCGGTGCGGGCGATCAATCCCGACATCATCTATGCGCATTGCGTCGGTTTCGGGCAAGATGGCCCCTATGCTGACCTGCAGGCTTATGACGATGTGATCCAGGCGGCGACGGGGACGGCAACATTGTTGCCGCGTGTCGACGGCAATCCGCGTGCGCGCTATCTGCCGTCGCTGATCGCCGACAAGGTCGCGGGCCTTCACGCCGCCTATGCGGTGCTCGCCGCGATCATCCACAAGCTGAGGACCGGCGAGGGACAGAAGATCGAAATCCCGATGTTCGAGGCGTTCAGCCATTTCATGCTCCTCGAGCATCTTGCCGGACAGAGCTTCGATCCCCCGAACGCGCCTGTCGGCTATTTTCGCCAGATCGACCCCGACCGACAGCCTTTCCCAACGCGCGACGGCTTCGTCAGTATCGTGCCCTATACCGATGAAGCCTGGCCGAAGATGTTCGGGGTGCTCGGCAATCCGGAGTTTCTGAACGACGAGCGGTTCGCGACCCGCAAGGCGCGGACGGTCAATCTGGCGCTGCTCTACCGCGAAATGGCCCGGCTGACCCCGGCTTTCACCACGGCAGAACTGATCGCGAAATGCCATGCGGCGCAGATTCCTGCGCAGCCGGTGCGCGATATCGCCGATATCATGAACGATCCGCATCTGGCTGCGACGGGTTTTTTCTCGCGGCAGGAGCATCCGAGCGAAGGGGGCTATTTCGCGATGGAGCATCCGGTGCGCTTTGCAAAACCACTCGAATCGGCCAAGCGTCATGCGCCGCGGCTGGGCGAACAGTCCGACCGGATCCGCGCGAGGCTGAAGGGGCAATGACGGGGGCAGCATGGCCGAGGATATGACCGACCAGCCGGCAACGGCGCAGCGTATCGTCGAGGCGGCGCGAAGCCTGATGATCGAGCGCGGGCTGCTCGAGGTGTCGATCGCCGATATTTCGGAACGCGCGGGGACCAATGTCGCGCTCGTTAGCTATTATTTCGGCAACCGCGAAGGGTTGATGATCGCGATCATCGAGGGCGATGCGCGCCGCGCCTCGGGCAATCTCGAACGCCTTCTTGCCGCCGACATTTCGCCAAGGGCGAAGATGGAGGCGCACATCAATGGGCTGATCGAGGCCTATTTCGAGCGACCCTATCTCAACCGCCTGCTCCAGAAACTGCTGCGCGAGGCCTCGCCCGAGGCATCGGCGAAGGTCGGCGATACCTTCGTCCGGCCGGTGGTCGAGGCGCGTCGCGCGATCATCGCCGACGGAATTGCGCGTGGCGAGTTTCGGGCGGTCGATGCCAATCTGGTCAGCTTCGCCATCGACGGCGCCTGCGCGCATCTCTTTTCGTCGGTGCAGTCGCGGCGCACGATCCTTGGCGACGGCTCGCTCGCTCACGACCTCGTCGAACGCTATGCTGCGACGGTAACCGAACTGATTGTCGGCGGATTGCTCGCACGTTAGTCGGCCAGCGCAGCCTGCGGGTTAAAGCCGAGCGTCGCCGAATAGCCGCCATCGACCCCGATCGACTGGCCGCATACGAACGACGCAGCGTCGGACAGCAACCAGACGATCGCGGCGGCGCTCTCTTCGGGCGTACCGAACCGGCCGATCGGGTGCATCTTCGCAGCGCCGCGCATCGCCTCTTCATTGCCCTGCAGCACGCGATGAAGCATTGGAGTTTCGGTGCCCGCGGGCGCGATCATGTTGATGCGGATTCCGCGCCCGGCATTCTCGACCGCCGCCGAACGGGTCAGCGCCCAGACGGCATGTTTCGACGCGGAATAGATCGACTGGCCGGCCAGCCCGGTGAAGGATCCGACCGACCCGACATTGACGATCGCGCCGCCGCCGGCGCCCATCGCGGCGATCTCGGCACGCATCGCAAAGAAGATGCCGCGCGCGTTCACGTCCATGATGTCGGCATAGTCGGCGTCGGTGAGATCATGCATCGGTGCCATGCGGCCCTCGATACCTGCGTTGTTCACCGCGCCGTCGAGACGTCCGAAGGTGTCGGCGGCGGTCGAGACGAATGCATCGACCGCGTCCGACGTGCGCACGTCGACCGGCAGCCCCAGCGTCCTGGGCGCCCCGGCGCGCGCAGCTTGGCGCGATAGGGCTTGTTGGTGCCATCGGCCACCAGATAGACGCCGAACTCGCCCTTGGGCGCCTCGACCGCGGCATAGACCTCGCCCTCGGGGACGTGGAAGCCGGGCTGGTCATGGACGACGTCGAACCGGTCCTGGTCGAAATAGAGTTCGTCGAGGTCGTAGACGAGGATGTCGGCCGCCATGCCTTCCAGTAGGGCTCCGCGGTTCTTGATGCCCATGGCGCGGGCGGGCTGGTAGGAGAGCCGGTAGTGCATTTCCTCGAGCGAGAGGAAATCATTGTCGCGCACCAGCCACAGGATCAGGTCGGTGGTCCACTGGCCGCCGCTGAAATTCTTGGTGTGCGCCCCGCCGTCCGAAGCCCCCGCGAGGACCCGGCCGTTCGAAAGCAGGTCGGCGACCTTCGCCGGATCGATCGCGATGCCGGGGGTCTTGAGTTCAATTCGCAGGTCGCTTTCGAGTGCGGTGTCGATGAACGCGTCAACCTCGCTCTTGCCTTCGGCCGCGGCGATCTCGCCCAATGTCTTGCCGAGATAGTCCATGGCGTCGTTCGAGCCTTCGCCCATTCCGATCACGGTATAGTCGGCAAGTCCCCCGGCGGTCGCCTCGAACATCACCGGGTCATAGCTTTCATTGAAGCGGCGGCGGAATTCGGGATCGAGCAGCTTTGCGCGCTTGTCGGCCGGATCCTTGCAGAAGGTCAGCTCGCGATAGACGTCGAGCGCGTCGAGCGAGCAGCCGGGCGAGTTGAAGAGCTCGGTCTCGTTCCACGCGCGGCAGATGACCGTCGCGGCGTACATCTCGACGCCCTCTTCTTCGTTCATCGCGTCGAGCCATGCCATGCTCTGGCGGTGGAGGTCGGGGGTGTATTCGCTGACCGAGAATACATTGTGCAGGATCGGCCGGCCGGTTTCGCGGGCGAGTTTTTCGCTGATCCTCCGGTCGCCGACCGGGCCGATCTGCGAAATGACCTGGATGATCCCCTCCTGCCGGTCCTTCAGCGCGCACGCCATTGCGACGGCATCGTCGGGATGCATGATGTCGGTCGGCATCGGTGATCCGTCGACGTCGACATGGTTGTTCTCGTGCCCCATGAAGCTCAGCGAGAGGCCGCACGCGCCGGCGTCCATCGCCTCGTGTATCAGCCCCTTGATCGTATCGACCTCGGCCGCAGTCGGGCGGCGGTGCTTTGCATCCTCGCCCATCACATAGAACATCACCGCGTTGAGCGGCAGGAACATGGTGAGGTTCACCGCCTTGGGCGTCCGCCGCATCGCCTCGACGAGTTCGGGGAAGGTCTCCCACGACCAGGGGAGAGCGGTCTGCATCTGGATCGCAGGAACCTGCTCGGTCGTTTCCATCATAAGCATCGCGCGCTCGCGGTCCCTTACGTGAACTGGAGCAAAGCCGAAGCCACAATTGCCGGTAACGACGGTCGTGATGCCGTTCTCGCCGGCGTTCGAGCAGGTCGGATCCCAGAAAATCTGCGCGTCATAATGGGTGTGGGTGTCGATATGGCCGGGAGCGACGATTAGTCCAGCGGCATCGACCACGCGCGCGCTACCGGGATCGGCGATGTGCCCGATCCGTGCAATTTTCCCGTCCCGGATCCCGATGTCGGACCTGAAGCGCGGAAAGCGCGTGCCGTCGATGATCGTCCCGTTCTTGATGACGAGGTCGAATCCGTACATGACAAATCTCCCGGTATGTCGCTATGCGGGAAGAATATGACAAATGTTGATTTTTGTCAAATTTAGGGATTTTCTGTGAGCTATATGATGGACAATGAGCTTGAAACCGACGTCGCGCGCCGGACGCAGGCCCGCATATTGGACGCTGCGAATCAGGTGATCGCGAAGGTCGGATACAAACGGTTGCGGATGGAAGCCGTCGCGAAGGGCTCGGGGATCACCCGCCAGACGATCTACAATTACTTCCCGAACAAGCAGCAGCTCGCGACCGCAGTACTGCTCCGCGAGGGCGCGCTGGTGAACGAGCGCGCGAAGGAAAATATTCCCGATGACCTGGAAGGCGAGGCGCTGCTGTCCGCCGCGGTGCTCGCGCTGGTCGACGCCGCGCGCGCCATGCCGATCTTCGAGGGACTCTTCGAAGAAGGCTCGATGGGCTATGTCAACGAACTCGCCGAGCATTCACAGGTCATCGAGCGGATGATGCACGACTATTGGGCGCCGGTGATCGAGCGGATCGCCGCGACAGGACGGGTGCGAGGCGATATTCCGGTCGAGCGGATCGAGTGGTGGCTGAGCTTCGTCTATCGCGCGCTGCTCCAGCGGCCGACCGAGGACCTCGACGATCGTGCCGGAATGGATGCCCTGGTCCGCGACTTTCTTGCGCCGACGGTGATGGCGCGCTGATCAGGCGGCGATCGGCGTCACCGTTACCGGGATGCCGTCGATGAACGTCGTTCCCGAGACGAGTTCGACCGCTTCCGGCCCCAGCCCGAGCAACAGGTTGATGTTCGCGCCGGGCAGCGTGTTGGCATGGCGCCAGCCGCCATTGTGGCCCCATCCGTGCGGATAGCAGACCGCACCCTCGACCACATCTTCGGTCACTTCGACTGCGACTTCGACGGCGCCATGTTCGTTCGCCACGCTGGCCTGACCGCCATCGCTGAGGCCGTATCGCGCTGCGTCGGCGGGGTGGACGAGTAACGCCGGCTCCTGCGAGCGCGCCAGCTTCTCCGGATTGTGCATCCAGCTGTTCATCGACTTGAGTTTGCGCTGGCTGAACAGCTTCAGCATTCCATCGCCGCCGGTCGGGGCCTGCTGCGCCGCGAAGCGTGCGAATTCGTCGGCGACGATCGGGTGCCAGAGGCGGATCTTGCGATTCTCGGTCGCGATGTGTTCGGCCCAGCCATCATAGGTCAGCGGCAAGTCGAGCATCATGCCGTGCGGCATCTCCGCCAGTTTCGCGAAAGTCAACGCCTCGTCGCCGCGCTGCTTGCCGAGCGGCCCGTTCCGGAGCGCGAGTTCGACCAGGGTCGGCGGCGTGATCGACATACCCTGCCGCTCCAGCCAGCGCAGGCCCGGGGTCGGCGCGATCGAACCGAGCCCCATGCGTGCAACGAGGTCGTCGAAAATCGCCTTTTCCTCGCGCGCTTCGCCCATCGGCGGAACCGCGGCGCGGGCGTACTGGATATAGGGCCGCACCATATGCGACAGCCCGATCAGCGGAATATCGTCCTTTTCGAGGAAGGTGGCGGCGGGCAGGACATAGTGCGCGAAGCGGTTCGTCTCGGTCACATAGAGATCGACCGAGAAGAAGAGGTCGAGCGACTCGAGTGCCCTTTCGAGCCGTTCGCCCCCCGGCGCTGACAAGACGGGATTGCCGGCGATGACCATCATGGCGCGGACTCGGCCGTCGCCGGGTTCCAATATGTCGTCGGGCAGCGCTGCAGCGGGCATCAGGCCGGCCACGACGGGCAGGTTGCCGATCCGCGTACGATGCTCGCCATAGCCGGATAGCGGTTCGGTGCCTTCGGCGAGCGGAAAGGCGCCGAAGGTCGACCCGCCCGGCTTGCCGAACTTGCCGCCGGCGATGTTGATCGCGTCGAGCAGCAGGTTGGCAATCGTCGAGAAGCGGCCACGGCACAGGCCGACGCGGCCGTATATCGCGGCACGCGGCGCGGCGGCGAAGTCGAGTGCAAGTTGTTCGATGGTGGCGCGCGGGACGCCGGTGGCCGCTGCCGCCTCGTCGATATCGACCTGCATCACGGCAGCGCGCAGATCGTCCCAACCGGTGCAATGCGCCGCGAGGAAGGCTTCGTCGACGACCTCCGCGCGGATCATCACCTTGAGCATTGCTGCGTGAAGCCACGCGTCGGCATCGGGCTGGATCGCGACATGTTCGTAGCGCTTCGCGGTTTCGGTCCGGCGCGGATCGATCACGATCACACGGCCGCGTTCGGCAATGGCATCGAGGTCGTGTCGCATCCGCGGCGCGGTCAGCAAGCCGCCGTGCGATATCAGCGGGTTGGCGCCCGTTATGATGAGCAAATCGCAGTTGGGCAGGTCGGGGATCGCGTTGCGAAAGGCCACCCCATAGAGAATCCAGCTTGCGAGGTGCCGCGAGGTACTGTCCTGCGATCCCGCGGCATAGAATTTGGTGCTGCCGATCCGCTGCAGGAACCACTGGCTCGACATGAATGTGTCGGTCGAAAAGGCGCCGGGATTGCCGAAATAGGTCGCGATCGCCTCGGGCCCGTCGGCGTCGAGGATTGCTTTCAGCCGCGCGGCGATATCGTCG
>LUMV01000285.1_pt1 | contig 22805 bp, 16 predicted proteins | sample 729731 | NCBI WGS metagenome assembly LUMV01 (sample SAMN03860301, study PRJNA289734) | marine metagenome | biome: seawater column; feature: ocean; material: water; isolation source: Red Sea water column Station 192 - depth 200m | place: Saudi Arabia: Red Sea | collected 2011-10-15 | depth 200 m
GGACAGGCCCGACCCGCCCCGCCCGTCCCGCCCAAAGCAAAGGGAAGTCCATGACTGTCAATATCCGGAACTGGCAGGAATTGAAGAAGCCCAGCAACCTGGAAATCAAGGCTGGCAGCGACAGCAAGCGCAAGGCCACCTTCGTCGCCGAACCGCTCGAACGCGGCTTCGGCCTGACGCTTGGCAACGCGCTGCGCCGCGTGCTCCTGTCGTCGCTCCAGGGTGCGGCCATCACGTCGATCAAGATCGAGAACGTCCTGCACGAATTCTCGAGCCTGGCCGGCGTGCGCGAGGACGTGACCGACATCGTCCTCAACGTGAAGCAGATCGCGCTCAAGATGGAAGGCGAAGGTCCGAAGCGGCTGCAGCTTTCGGCGACCGGTCCCGCGACGGTCAAGGCCGGCGACATCATGGTGTCGGGTGACATCAAGGTGATGAACCCCGATCATGTGATCTGCCACCTCGACGACGGGGCGACGCTGAACATGGAACTCGTTGCCGACACCGGCAAGGGCTATGTTCCCGCGACGGCCAACCGTCCGGCCGACGCGCCGATCGGCCTGATCCCGGTCGATTCGCTCTACTCGCCGGTGCGCCAGGTCGCCTACAAGGTCGACAATGCCCGCATCGGTCAGGAACTGGACTATGACAAGCTGTCGCTGACCGTCGATACCGACGGCACCGTGACCCCGGAAGATGCCGTCGCCTATGCTGCGCGCATCCTCCAGGACCAGCTTCAGGTCTTCGTCCACTTCGAAGAAGCGATGAACGACAGCGGCCTCATCGGCATGGCGGCTCCGTCGGCTTCGACCGAGGAATCGGACGTCAACCAGCTCAACCGCTTCCTTCTCAAGAAGGTCGACGAGCTCGAACTGTCGGTTCGTTCGGCCAACTGCCTCAAGAACGACAACATCATCTACATCGGCGACCTGGTCCAGAAGACCGAGGCCGAGATGCTCCGCACGCCGAACTTCGGCCGCAAGTCGCTCAACGAGATCAAGGAAGTGCTCTCGTCGATGGGTCTGCGCCTCGGCATGGACATCCCCGGCTGGCCGCCGGAAAACATCGAGGAAATGGCCAAGAAGCTCGAACAGGAGCTGCTGGGTTAAGGCACGTCGCCCCCGCGAAGGCGGGGGCCGCATGCCCCCTCATGCTGCGCCTCCAGCGGCCCCCGCCTTCGCGGGGGCGACGGGGCAGGGAAAAGGGCTCCCCCGCAAGCGGGCCTGGCTTGGGGTTCCGTAAAACGGCCCCTCTGACAAACGAAGGAATGGATTATGCGTCATAAATCGGGTGGCCGGAAGCTTCAGCGCACCGGCGCGCATCGCATCGCGATGTTCCGCAACATGTCGGCTTCGCTCATCAAGCATGAGCAGATCACGACGACCGTCGCCAAGGCGAAGGAACTGCGTCCCTATGTCGAAAAGCTGATCACGCTCGCGAAGCGTGGCGGCCTTGCCAATCGCCGTCTGGCGATGAGCCGCCTGATGGACGAAGCGCAGCTTCAGAAGCTGTTCGACGTCCTCGCCGAACGCTACAAGGACCGCAACGGCGGCTACACCCGCATCATCAAGGCCGGCATCCGCGCGTCGGACGCCGCGCCGATCGCGATCATCGAGTTCGTCGACCGCGACGTCGATGCCAAGGGCCAGGATTCGGGTCCGGTGCTGACCGACGAGGAACTGGAAGACGCGGCCTGAGCCGAACTTTCCATCGACACAAGATCAAGGGCGGCGTCCAACGGGACGACCGCCCTTTTTCTTGGCCAGCCGACGGGGACCAGCGCGCAGCAAACGATTATCCGATCGTGAGGACGATCTTTCCGACGTGCGCGCCCGCCTGCATCCGCGCATGCGCAGCGGCGGCATCGGCAAGCGGAAAGGCCTGATCCATCGCGGGCTTCCAGGCCCCGCTGGAAAGCCGCGGCCACAGCGTCTTGTGAATCTCGTCGGCCAACGCGGCCTTGAAGTCGGCGCTGCGCGCCCGCAGCGTCGATCCGGTCATCGTCAGGCGGCGGCGCATGAGCTGCGACATGTCGATTTCGGCTTTCGCGCCCCGCTGGAAGGCGATGGTGACGTGCCGCCCGTCGTCGGCAAGACACACAAGATTGCGCGGCACATAGTCGCCGCCGACCATATCCAGCACGACATCGACCCCCGCCCCGCCGGTAAAGCCCTTCACCGCCTCGACATAATCCTCGGCCGAATAATCGATCGCGAGGTCGGCGCCGAGCGCCCGCGCCGCGTCGCATTTGTCGGCGCTGCCGCAAGTGACGATGATACGGATATCGAACAGCTTGCACAGACCGATCGCCGTCGTGCCGATACCGCTGGTCCCGCCGTGGACGAGCGCCGTTTCCCCTTCCTTGATCCAGCCGCGCTCGAACAGATTATGCCATACCGTGAACACCGTTTCGGGCAGCGCCGCCGCTTCGGCCATGGTGAAACCTGCGGGAACGGGCAGCACGCTGCCCGCCGGCGCGACGCAATATTCGGCATAGCCCCCGCCCGCGACCAGCGCGCAAACCGCCTGCCCCAGCATTTCGGGATCGCCGCCCGGTCCGGTGGCGACGACAGTGCCGGCGATTTCGAGGCCGGGAAGATCCGATGCGCCTGGCGGCGGCGGATAGAAGCCCATGCGCTGGAGCACGTCGGGACGGTTCACCCCCGCCGCGGCGACGCGGATCAGCAACTCGCCCGGCCCCGGCCGCGGCACGGGTCGCTGCTCGGCAACGAGTACCTCGGGACCGCCGGGCTCGCGGATCGCGACGGCGGTCATGCTCTCGGGCAGGCTGGTCACGCTAAATCCCCCACTTTGTTCGATTTCCCACTCGCCCCGCCTTATTGACAGCCGCGGCGCAGGGGTCAACAGTTCGCGCCCCGCAAGGCCGCAATTCGACAGGGAGGATGACCATGGACGACGACGACCTTCCCCGCCGCCGCGACGATGTGCTGGCGGCGCTCGCCAAACAGTCGCTCGACCCCTTGTCGGTCGCCGAACTCGACGACCGCATTGCGGTGCTGGAAGCCGAGATAGCACGCACAAAGGCGCACAAGGCCGCAGCGGGCAGCTTCAAGGCAAATGCGGAGGCGCTGTTCCGCAAGGGATGACGGCGGGCCGTCGCAGCAACGCCATGAATCTGCAGGCAAAAGCGGCCGATTTGGCGGGATCGACGCTTGCCCGCCGCATGGGCTCCGCCTAGCCTGTAGCCGAAATATTCCCCTGAAATCAGGAACGGAACGAGCCGATGCCCCTTATTGCCGCGCTTTCGATTGCCGCCCTGGCCAGCACGCCGCCACCCCCTCCGCCCATTGTCATTCCGGCTCCTGTCGACAAGTCGCCCCTTCCGCTGCTTGAGTCTGCGGACGGTTGGCCAGCGCTGATCTCCTGGAATATCACCGATGCGCGCTGCAACGACGGCGCCCTCGACACTGCGGGCGTGAAGGCCGTCTTGCGCGCGATGTCGAACCGGCCGATACGCAGCGCCGCCCAGATAATTTATCGTTTCGACATCGACGCCGACGGACGGCCCATTTCGATCGAGAGCGACGGGTCGCCTGGCGCGCTTGGTCAGGATCTGCCGGCATCGCTGGCGGCAAGCCGTTTCCCGGTCGGGCAAGCCCGCACCCGATGCACGATACGCTATCGCATCAGCCCGCTGGCGGTCGGCGCCGCTGCACCCCCGGATCTGCTCGCTTATACGGTGACGCCGATTTCGGGACCGTTGCCCAAAGAGGGATGGGCGCGCATCCGCGACATCGGCACTTGCGCCGAACCGCCGCGCCCCCGGCCGCTCCTTCGCGCCTTTCCGGACTTTTCGAAAATCCCGGCGACGCCGGGACGAAAAGACTGGTCCTTTGTCCTTTACGACACCGACGCCAAGGGGCGTCCCGTCAACCTGAAGACATTTGCGACGTCCGGCAATCGGGAGCTGGATGCGGCGGCGCGCGACGCCGTGGCACGATCGCGCTTCACCGGAGGCGTTCGCACGCAATGCCTCTACCCTTATTGGCGGGCGCCAGAGACGGTATCACCGCCGCCGATTCCCGATGCCGACGCATTCAGGCCGCAGGGCGCGACCTGCGGCGACGATCGCGCGTGGGACCGCAAGCCGGCCCTGATCTACCCCGCCGCTTATCGCCGGCGCGCGGTCGAAGGCTGGGCGGTGCTGACGTATGACATCGCCCCTTGGGGTGAAATCGGCAACGTCAAGGTTGCCGCGGCGCAGCCTGCTGCCGATTTCGGCACCCAGGCGCAGCGAATGCTCCTGTCCGCCCGGGCCGCGGCTTCGCCGCAAGGATGGACGGGCTGCGTCGAGCGGGTCCGTTTCCAGATGGGAACGGCGCAGGACGACGATGACAAACCCGATTCCGACGATGCGACCTAGCGCAGGGCCTGTGATTGAGCGGCGTCGCGCCCGCCAAATCCCAGCGCCGCGTTAACCATAAGACAAGCCTGTCATCGTAATTTCACACGACCTTCCGCTTTTCCCTTGCGGAGAGACGGGAGCATCGCCACGTTGTGTTCCTAGGGGCGGCCTCTCCCCGGCACGTCCCCGCAAGGAGATGAAGACCATGCCGTCCTTTTCGGAGTCCCTCGAAAAGACCCTGCACAACGCGCTGAAGGCCGCGTCGGAGCGCCACCACGAATATGCGACGCTCGAGCATCTGCTCTACGCGCTGATCGACGACGAACATGCCGCCGAGGTGATGCGCGCGTGCGGCGTCGCGCTGGGCGAGTTGCAGTCGGCGGTGGTCCATTATCTCGACACCGAACTCGACAGCCTGAAGGTCGAGGGGCACAGCGACCCCTCCCCCACCAGCGGTTTCCAGCGCGTCGTCCAGCGCGCGATCCTGCACGTCCAGTCATCGGGCAAGGATGAGGTGACGGGCGCGAATGTCCTCGTTGCGCTGTTTTCGGAGCGCGAGAGCTATGCGGTCTACTTCCTGCAGCAGCAGGATCTGACGCGGCTCGACGCCGTTTCCTACCTCAGCCACGGGGTCGGCAAGGGCGGCAAGCCGTCGCCCACCGCCGAGCCCGAGGAAAAGGAAGAAGCGAAGGACAAGAGCGAAGGCAAGAACAAGAAGGAAACCGCGCTCGACCAGTTCACCGTCAACCTCAACGAAAAGGCGAAGGGCGGCAAGGTCGACCCGCTGATCGGCCGCAGCGCCGAGGTCGACCGCACGATTCAGATTCTCTGCCGCCGCAGCAAGAACAACCCGCTCTATGTGGGCGATCCCGGCGTCGGAAAGACCGCGATAGCCGAAGGCCTCGCGCGCAAGATCATCGAGGGCGACGTGCCCGAGGTGCTGAAGGAAGCGGTGATCTATTCGCTCGATATGGGCGCGTTGCTCGCCGGCACGCGTTATCGCGGCGATTTCGAGGAGCGGCTGAAACAGGTCGTCTCCGAACTCGAAGGCATGCCGCACGCAATCCTGTTCATCGACGAGATCCACACGGTGATCGGTGCCGGCGCGACGAGCGGCGGCGCGATGGACGCCTCGAACCTCCTGAAGCCCGCATTGTCGGGCGGTGTGATCCGCTGCATCGGGTCGACCACCTACAAGGAGTTCCGCAATCATTTCGAGAAGGACCGCGCGCTGCTGCGCCGGTTCCAGAAGATCGACGTGATCGAACCGAGCATCGAGGACACGAAGAAGATCCTCGCCGGCCTGCGCGACGCGTTCGAGAGCCATCATAATGTGAAATACACCGCCGACGCGATCAACGCGGCGGTCGAGCTGTCGTCGCGTTACATCAACGACCGCAAGCTGCCCGACAAGGCGATCGACGTGATCGACGAGGTCGGCGCGATGCAGATGCTGGTGCCGCCGTCGAAGCGCCGCAAGACGATCACCGCCAAGGAAATCGAAGCGGTGATCGCAACGATGGCGCGTATCCCGCCCAAATCGGTGTCGAGCGACGACAAGAAGGTTCTCGAAACGCTCGAGACCGACCTCAAGCGCGTCGTCTTCGGCCAGAATACCGCGATCGAGGTGCTGTCGTCGGCGATCAAGCTCAGCCGCGCCGGGCTGCGCGATCCCGAAAAGCCGATCGGCAATTATCTTTTCAGCGGCCCCACCGGTGTCGGCAAGACCGAGGTTGCGAAACAGCTCGCGCATCTGCTCGGTATTCCGCTCCAGCGGTTCGACATGTCCGAATATATGGAGCGCCACTCGGTGAGCCGCTTGATCGGCGCGCCGCCGGGCTATGTCGGCTATGACCAGGGCGGCCTGTTGACCGACGCGATCGACCAGAACCCGCACTGCGTGCTGCTGCTCGACGAGATCGAGAAGGCGCATCCCGACCTGTTCAACATCCTGCTCCAGGTGATGGACAATGGCCGGCTGACCGACCACCACGGCAAGACGGTCGACTTCCGCAACGTGATCCTGATCATGACGACCAATGCGGGCGCGAGCGACATGACGCGCGAGTCGATCGGTTTCGGCACCCAGACGCGCGAGGACGCGCAGGAAGAGGCGGTGAAGCGCATGTTCACCCCCGAATTCCGCAACCGCCTCGATGCGATCGTCCCCTTCGGCTATCTGCCGCCCGAAGTCGTGGCGCGCGTCGTCGACAAGTTCATCCTGCAACTCGAACTGCAGCTTGCCGACCGCAACGTCCACATCCAGCTCGACGACAAGGCGCGCGAATGGTTGACCGCCAAGGGCTATGACAAGCTCTATGGCGCACGCCCGATGGGCCGCCTGATCCAGGAAAAGATCAAGCAGCCGCTTGCCGAGGAACTGCTGTTCGGCAAGCTCGTCCACGGCGGCGAGGTCAAGGTGAAGCTGAAAACCGGCGAGGACGCCAAGGTCGGCAATCCGCTGAGCTTCGAAATCACCCCGGCGGCGCCCAAAGCGAGCAAGGGCAAGGGCAAGGCCAAAGCCGAGAAGGCGGCAGAGTAGAAACCGCTTCAACCCCTCCCGCTTGCGGGAGGGGTTTTGTTTGACCCCCTCGCTTTTTGGGGCTGCGGCGCCTATATCACCTGCATGTACAACTACATCTCCGTAACCGCCGACGAAGCGGCCACCCCCGCCCGCGTCCGCGACGGCACGATCAAGCTGCACGACGAATCCGGCTTTGCCGGAATGCGCAAGGCCGGCCGGCTGTCGGCCGAGATCCTCGACGCGCTCGTTCCTTTCATCCAGCCCGGTGTGACCACCGGGGCGATCGACGATCTGGTGCGCGAGATGATGCTTGCGGGCGGCGGCATTCCCGCGACGCTGGGCTATCGCGGCTTCACGCATAGCTGTTGCACCAGCATCAACCATGTCGTGTGCCACGGGATTCCCGACGACAAGCCGCTGCGCGAAGGCGATATCGTCAATGTCGACGTTACCAGCATCATCGATGGCTGGCATGGCGACACCAGCCGCATGTATCTGGTCGGCGAGGTTCCGATCAAGGCGCGGCGGCTGGTCGACGTGACCTATGAATGTCTGATGCTGGGCATCGAACAGGCGAAACCGGGCAATACGATGGGCGACGTCGCGCACGCGATCCAGAGCCACGCCGAACGCCATCGCTATTCGGTGGTGCGCGATTTTTGCGGTCACGGGCTCGGCCAGATGTTCCACGATGCGCCCGAAGTGGTCCACGCCGGGCGCCCCGGCACCGGCCCGGAGCTGAGGCCCGGCATGTTCTTCACCATCGAACCGATGATCAACACCGGCAAATATGCCGTGAAGATGCTTGCCGACGGCTGGACTGCAGTGACGCGCGACCGGTCGCTTTCAGCGCAGTTCGAACATAGCATCGGCATCACCGAGGACGGCTGCGAAATCTTTACCGCAAGCCCCAAGGGACTCAACGCCCCGCCCTGGGCCTGAAACCTGCCACAGACTTTAGGTAGAACACCCTAAATTCCCGCTTGCGAATCCGCTTCGCCCGGCGCAGTCTTGACGTGAACGTCAAGCATAGGACGTCGAGGGAGAGCGAATATGGCGAAACGGGTCATGGCGACCGCGCTGCTTTGTGGTGCGGCCTTGGTTCTGGCGGGTTGCAACGCGTCGAAGTCGGGCGGCACGGGCGGATCGCTCGACGATGCCGAGAAGGCGAGCGAAGCACTGCTCAAGACCGGCGGCAACGGCGACAACTGGGCCGGCATCGGCTATGGCTATGACGAGCAGCGCTTCAGCCCGCTCACCGACATCAACGACAAGAATGTGGGCGAGCTTGGCATTGCCTGGTTCGCCGATCTTGAGGACGCGCGCGGACAGGAAGCGACCCCGGTCGTCGTCGATGGCACCCTTTATGTCAGCCACGCCTGGTCGAAGGTCGACGCGTGGGACGCCGCGACCGGCAAGAAGCTCTGGTCCTTCGATCCCAAGGTGCCGGGCGACCGCGCGGTCAACGCCTGCTGCGACGTCGTCAACCGCGGCGTCGCGGTATGGGGCGACAAGCTCTTCGTCGGCGCACTCGACGGGCGGCTGATCGCGCTCGACCGCAAGACCGGCAAGGAACTGTGGTCGACGCAGACCTTCGATCCCCAAAAGCCCTACACGATCACCGGCGCGCCGCGCGTCGTGAAGGACATGGTGCTGATCGGCAGCGGCGGCGCCGAATTCGGGGTGCGCGGCTATGTCACCGCCTATGATGCCGATACCGGCAAGGAGCGCTGGCGCTTCTACACCGCGCCGAATCCCGAAAAGAAGAAGGACGGCGCCGCGAGCGACGACATCTTCGCGTCGAAAGGCAATGCGACCTGGTCAGACCAGGGGGAATGGAAGACGTCGGGCGGCGGCGGCACGGTGTGGGACGCGATCGTCTATGACAAGGATCTCGACCAGATCTATCTCGGCGTCGGCAACGGCAATCCGTGGAACCATGGCACGCGTTCGAACGGCGAAGGCGACAACTGGTTCCTCTCGTCCGTGGTGGCGCTCGATGCGTCGACCGGCAAATATAAATGGCATTATCAGGAAACGCCCGGCGAGAGCTGGGACTATACCGCGACGCAACCGATCATCCTTGCCGAGCAGGCGGTGAACGGCACGCCGACAAAAGTGCTGTATCCGGCCGACCGATCGAAAATCCCGACGCGCGCTTCTACAAGACCGGCAAGCCCTTCATCGCGATCCCGGGCGCGCTTGGCGCGCACAACTGGCACCCGATGAGCTACAACCCTGCCACCGGCCTCGTCTATATTCCGGCGCAGCAGATTCCGCAGGGCTATATCCAGGATATGGACGAGCTGGACCGGCGCAAGGTGCTCGGCTTCAACATCGGCGCCTCGCTGACCGCGGCGATGCTCCCCGACGACAAGGCCGCTTTCCGCGCGGCCGTCGCCGCGACCACCGGCCGTCTCGTCGCCTTCGACCCGCGCACCGGCAAGGTCGCCTGGGGCGTCGACTATCCCGCCGCATGGAACGGCGGCACGATGACGACCGCCGGCAATCTGGTTTTCCAGGGAACGAGCACCGGGCGCTTCCGCGCCTATGCCGCCGACACCGGCAAGCAGCTGCTCGACCTCGACATGCAGTCAGGGATCGTCAGCGCGCCATCGACCTTCCGCGTCGGCGGAGTGCAATATGTCGCTTTCCAGACCAGCAAGGGCGGCGCCTTTCCGCTTGTCGCGGGGGTCGCCGGCGGCGTGACGCGCAAGGTGCCCAATATTCCGCGCCTCGTCGTGCTTAAACTCGGCGGCACCGTGCAGCTCCCCGCCCCGCCCGCGACCACGACGCTGGCGTGGAATCCGCCCGCGCAGTTCGGCACGCCGCAGCAGATCGCATCGGGCAAGGCGCATTTCGGGCGCTATTGCCAAGTCTGTCACGGCGACAGCGCGATCGGCAACGGCTTCACCCCCGACCTGCGCGTTTCGGGGGCGCTGACCAGTGCCGATGCATGGAAGGGCGTGATCCTCGACGGCGCACTGAAGGACCGCGGCATGGTGAGCTTTGCCAAGGTGCTCTCCCCCGCCGATGTCGAGGCGATTCGCGCCTATGTCATCGACCGGTCGAACTGGACCAAGGCGAACCTGCCCGACGCGTCGGCGCCCGTCGGGCGCTGATTGCACAAAATTTAATCACCGAAATCGCGCCGTTGCCCAAAGGACGGGCAGCGGCGTAATTTCGTGCCAAATTTCTTACCGAAAGCTTGCGATTCGCCAATTGGCACGGGTCTTGATTGGTGCAAGATGGCCGCACACCGCACCGACTCACGGGGGAAACCGGTTCAGGCGCACCTGACCCGGCTTCGACCACAGGCAGAGGTGGAAGGCCCAAAGGGGGACATGAAGCGTGAAGAAGATTGAGGCGATCATCAAACCGTTCAAGCTCGACGAGGTGAAGGAGGCGCTGCACGAAGTGGGTGTCAGCGGCATCACCGTCACCGAGGCGAAGGGCTTCGGTCGCCAGAAGGGGCACACCGAACTGTATCGCGGCGCCGAATATGTCGTCGACTTCCTGCCGAAGGTGAAGCTGGAGGTTATCGTCGACGACAATATGGCCGAACGCGTGGTCGAGGCGATCGCCGCGGCCGCACAGACGGGCCGCATCGGCGACGGCAAGATTTTCGTGATCCCTGTGGAAACCGCGCTGCGCATCCGCACCGGCGAACGCAATGAGGACGCGCTTTAAGCTTCCATCGCTCCATCCCGTTCAACAGACGCCGGTCCAGCCGGTACTATTCGCAAAAAGGAAGAAGTGACCATGGCCACCAAGCCGAAGGATATCATCGCCCGGATCAAGGATAATGACATCGAGTGGGTCGATCTGCGCTTCACCGATCCCAAGGGCAAATGGCAGCATCTGACCATGTGCGCCGGCGTGATCGACGAAGACGCCCTCGAAGACGGCCTGATGTTCGACGGATCGTCGATCGAAGGCTGGAAGGCGATCAACGAAAGCGACATGATCCTGAAGCCCGATCTCGAGGCGGTCTATGACGATCCCTTCTCGGCGACCCCGATGCTGGTGATGTTCTGCGACATCGTCGAGCCTTCGACCGGCGAAGGCTATGCCCGCGACCCGCGCACTACGGCGAAGCGCGCCGAAGCTTATGTCGCCTCGACCGGCATCGGCGACACCGTCTATGTCGGCCCCGAAGCCGAATTCTTCATGTTCGACGACGTCCGCTTCGAAACCGGCTACAACAAGTCGGGTTTCGAAATCGACGATATCGAACTGCCGACCAACACCGGCCGCACCTATGAAGGCGGCAACCTTGGCCATCGTCCGCGCGCCAAGGGCGGCTATTTCCCCGTCGCGCCGGTCGACAGCGCCGTCGACATCCGCGCCGAAATGGTCTCGACGATGCTCGAAATGGGTCTGCCCTGCGACAAGCATCACCATGAAGTCGCCGCCGCGCAGCACGAGCTGGGCCTGACCTTCGGCACGCTGACGCAGACCGCCGACCGCATGCAGATCTACAAATATGTCGTGCATCAGGTCGCCCATGCCTATGGCAAGACCGCGACCTTCATGCCCAAGCCGATCAAGGACGACAACGGATCGGGCATGCACACCCACATCTCGATCTGGGAAAAGGGCAAGCCGCTCTTTGCGGGCAACGGCTATGCCGGCCTTTCGGACATGTGCCTCTATTTCATCGGCGGCGTCATCAAGCATGCGAAGGCGCTCAATGCCTTCACCAACCCGACGACGAACAGCTACAAGCGCCTCGTCCCGGGCTTCGAGGCGCCGGTGCTGCTCGCCTATTCGTTCCCCGACGCGATGGCGAACCCCTATCTCTGCTATTCGGCGCTGCTGATGGCGGGGCTCGACGGCATCCAGAACAAGATCCACCCCGGCGACGCGATGGACAAGAATCTCTATGATCTGCCGCCCGAGGAACTTGCCGAAGTCCCGACCGTCTGCGGCAGCCTGCGCGAAGCGCTCGACAGCCTCGCGGCCGATCACGACTTCCTCTTGAAGGGCGACGTCTTCTCGAAGGATCAGATCGAAGCCTATATCGAACTCAAATGGGCCGAAGTTTACAACTTCGAACAGACCCCGAGCCCGGTCGAATTCGACATGTATTACAGCGCCTGATCTGCAGCGATCAGTCACGCTCGAAGGGCGTCCGGCTTGGGGGAGCTCGGACGCCCTTCCCTTATCTGCTACCTGCGCTCAGCGCATCATCAGGCCGCGGCGACCGATCGCCACAAAGGCCCCGACAAGCATCATCGCCGCCAGCGTCGTCACCACGTCGATCGCGGTGAGCACCGGTCCGAGCCCCAGAAGATCGGCGGCGCCCCAGAGGGTCAGCCCGATCCAACTCAGGCCGAAGGCCCAATAGCCGCCCTCGATACCCAATTGGCGGTTAAGCTCGTCATATTGCCGCCGCCACGCCCAGCTCGCCGCGACACCGCCCGCAATCACGAGGGCCAGCACTGCCGCAGCCGCCTGCGCCGGAACGGGTCCGGTCGGAAAGGAGGGCGTGCGTGCGAGCGCGAGCGCAAGCAGCGCGGCACCGATTGCGCCCATGACGATGACCGATCGCCCCATGCCCGCGCGCTCCTCGCGCAGTTCGTCGGCATCAGCGACGTTGAGCAATCTGGCGCCGGTGCGCGGCGCTGCCAACCCGAAGCCCACGAAGGCCGCCATCAGGAGGGCGCCGACCAGCGCCCCGATCCCGCTCTTCTTCCACGCCGCAACGCTATGTCCGGCCACCATCTTGTCCATCACTCGTCCTCCGGCATCCAATGATCGATAAACAGCTCGCGCACCTCCAGCCCGAACAGCCGGGCCATGCGCAGCGCGAGCGGCAGGCTGGGGTCATATTTGTCGGTTTCGACGGCATTGATCGTCTGCCGAGAGACGCCGAGCCGACGGGCCAGTTCGCCCTGACTCCACCCCGCCTGCTCGCGGCAATCCCGAACGCGATTTTGCAATGACCGTCCTTTCAGCCTGTCAAACACTCTTTACAGACACGAAGCGCGCACTGTCAAATACTCTTTACAGGTCGTGCTCGAGATGGGGATCGGCAAGCGGGCGAATATTGTCGGGCGCGACGGCTTGCGGCGGCGCCCTTCAGGCGGCACAAGGGCGCCGACAAAGGAGATTGTGCAGATGAAATCAGCCCGCTTCGCCGCGCTCGCCGCCCTTGCCGCGTTCGCGCTCGCCCCGGCCGCGCATGCCAAGCTGAGCCCGATCGAAAGCCGGATGGCCGGAACGGTCAAGGCCGAGCAGGAACGGTCGATCGCGCTGCTCGAAAGGCTGGTGAATCAGAACAGCGGTACGCTGAACCTCGCCGGGGTCGAAAAGGTGGCCGAGATGATGCGCGCCGAGCTTGAGCCGCTGGGCTTTACGGTCACCTGGAAGCCCACCCTGGAAACGAAGCGCGCTGGCCATCTGATCGCGGTGCACAAGGGACGTGTCGACGGCAAGAAGATGCTTCTGATTGCGCATCTCGACACGGTGTTCGAACCCGATTCGCCCTTCCAGACTTTCACGCGCAAGGATGGCTGGGGCGAAGGCCCCGGCGCGGGCGACGACAAGGGCGGCATGGTGGTGATCGTCGCGGCGCTGCGCGCGATGAAGGCTGCGGGCACGCTGAAAGACGCCAATATCGAAATCCATATGACCGGCGACGAGGAAGACGCGGGCGATCCGATCGAGAAATCGCGCGCCGACCTGATCGCGGCGGGCAAGCGCAGCGATATTGCGCTCGATTTCGAAGGACTCGTCCGCGATAACGGCGCCGACATGGGATCGATCGCCCGTCGCAGTTCGGAAAGCTGGACCGTCACCGCGACGGGCATGAGCGCCCACAGCTCGGGCATCTTCAGCGCCGAGGTTGGCGATGGCGCGATCAATGAGCTGGCGCGCATCATCCGCGATTTCCGCACCGAACTGCCCGAACCCAATCTGACCTTCAACGTCGGGCTGATCGCCGGCGGCCAGGAGGCGACACTCGACACCGGCGGTATCCGCGCGACCGCAAACGGCAAGACCAACATCGTCGCCCCGATTGCGGTGGCGCGCGGCGACCTGCGCACGCTGTCGCCCGAACAGTCGGCACGGGTGAAGGACAAGATGGCGGCGATCGTCGCGCGCCACCTGCCGGGCACCGATGCGAAGCTTGCCTTCGACCCCGGTGCCTATCCGCCGATGGCGCCGACGGCGGGCAACAAGGCGCTGCTCGACCGGCTCAACGGCGTCAACCGCGACATGGGGCTTCCCGAAATGGCGGCGCTCGACCCGCTGAAGCGCGGCGCCGGCGACATCAGCTTCGTCGCCGCCGATGTCGATGGCCTTGCCGGGCTCGGCACCTATTCGACCGGCGATCATGCGCCCGGCGAAAGGGTCGAATTGTCCAGCATCGCACGCCAGGCGACGCGCGCTGCCATACTCATGTCACGCATCGCCGCTGAAAAGCGCTGAGCCGGAAGAAATCGCAGCCGACCGCGCTTGATTCGCGCGGCACAGTGATTAGGTAGCAATCCGAGACGGAAGTTTCCGCCGATGGGAGAAAGATGATGAGCGATACCGAAACGCACCTGAAACAGAATTACATCGGCGGCAAATGGGTCGACAGCAAGGGCGGCAAGCTGCACGACGTCATCAACCCGGCGACCGAGGAAGCGGCATCGACCGTCGTGCTCGGCACCGCGGCCGACGTCGACGATGCCGTCGCCGCCGCCAAGCAGGCCTATAAGACCTATTCGCAGACGACGCGGGAGGAGCGCTTGGCGCTGCTCGGCCGTATCGTCGAGGAATATAAGAAGCGCGGCGCCGATCTCGCCAAGTCGATGGCGGCCGAAATGGGCGCGCCCGTCAGCTTCGCAGGCACCGCGCAAGTCGGCGCCGGCATCGGCGGCTTCCTCGGCACGATCGAGGCGCTCAAGAATTTCGAGTTCAGCGAACAGCATGGCGCAAACAAGGTCGTCTATGAACCGATCGGCGTCGTCGGGATGATCACCCCCTGGAACTGGCCGCTCAACCAGATTGCGCTGAAGGTCGCGCCCGCGCTCGCCGCTGGCAACACGATGGTGCTGAAGCCGTCGGAAGAATGCCCCGGCAATGCGGTTATTTTCGCCGAAATCCTCGATGCGGCAGGCGTTCCGTCGGGCGTGTTCAACCTGGTTCAGGGTGACGGCCCGACCGTCGGCAATGCGATCAGCGCGCATCCGGGGATCGAAATGGTGAGCTTCACCGGATCGACCCGCGCCGGCATCCTCGTCGCCAAGGCGGCGGCCGACACGGTCAAGCGCGTGCATCAGGAACTGGGCGGCAAATCGCCGAACATCGTCCTGCCCGACGCCGATCTGGCCCAGGTCCTGCCCCCGACGGTGCAGGGCGTGCTCGTCAACACCGGTCAGAGCTGCATCGCCCCGACGCGTATTCTGGTCCACAAGGACCGCAAGGAAGAGGCCGTCGGCGTCATCAAGGCGATGTTCGACGGAACGCAGGTTGGCGATCCGGCGCAGGAAGGCGGTCATATCGGCCCCGTCGTCAACAAGGCGCAGTTCGAAAAGATCCAGGGCCTGATCCAGTCGGCGATCGACGAGGGCGCAACGCTCGAAACCGGCGGCACCGGCCTGCCCGCGAACGTCAACCGCGGCTATTTCATCAAGCCGACCGTCTTCTCGGGCGTCACGCCCGACATGCGGATCGCCAAGGAAGAAGTGTTCGGCCCCGTTGCGACGATCATGGAATATTCCAGCCTCGACGAAGCGGTCGATATCGCCAACGACACCGAATATGGCCTGTCGGCCGTGGTATCGGGCGATCCGTCCAAGGCGGCCGAGGTGGCGCCGAAGCTGCGCGCCGGTATGGTCGCCGTCAACGCCTGGGGCCCCGGACCGGGCGCGCCCTTCGGCGGTTACAAGGCGTCGGGCAATGGCCGCGAAGGCGGGCTGTTTGGCCTCAAGGACTTTATGGAAGTCAAGGCGATCAGCGGCATCCCGGCGTAAGCCGACCGATCCTCCTTGTGGCGACGCCGCGGGGAGGACGACCGCCGGGAAGCGCTCGCCGCTGAACTCCGGCAGCAAAGCCCCTTCCGTTCGCGGGAGGGGTTTTTCTTTGCCCCCCCAACGGCTATGCGCGCGCCATGACTGATCGCTCGCCGCTCGCGCCCGCTGCCTTCCCCGCCCTGCCCGAAATCGCCGGGGTGACGCGCCGTATCGCGCGCGCGCACTACAAGAATTGGGACCGCTGCGACCTCACCTATGTCGAACTGACGCCGGGTACCGTCGTCGCGGGCGTGACGACGCAGAATGTCTGCTGTTCGACCGAGGTCGAAATGTGCCGCGAGGGCATCGCGCACGGCCGCGCCCGCGCGCTGATCGTCAATGCGGGCAATTCGAACGCCTTCACCGGCTATCGCGGACGCGAGGCGGTCGAGCAGATCGTCGATCAGGTCGCTGCGCATCTGGCCTGCGACCCCAGGGAAGTGTTCGTCTGCTCGACGGGCGTGATCGGCGTGCCGTTGCCCAAGGACAAGGCGCACGCGGGCGTCGCCAAGGTCATCAGCTTCGACACCCCGAGCGCAAGCTGGGAAGAAACGGCGCAGACGATCACCACCACCGACACCTTCCCGAAGGGTGCGGCGGCGAGCGCGGTCGTCGGCGGTACCACGGTGCAGGTCGCGGGAATCGTCAAGGGATCGGGGATGATCGCGCCCGACATGGCGACGATGCTCGGCTATATCTTCACCGATGCCGCGGTGGCGCCCGATCTGTTGCAAGCGATGCTGAGCGAGGCGACCGCGGGCAGTTTCAACGCGATCACGGTCGACAGCGACACGTCGACCAGCGACACGGTGCTGTTGTTCGCGACCGGGCGGGCGGGCAATCCGGTGCTGACGACGCGCGACGATCCGGGCGCCGACGCGCTTTATGCAGCGATCCGCAGCGTTGCGCTCGATCTTGCGCAGCTTGTCGTGCGCGACGGCGAAGGTGCGTCGAAATTCATCGAAATTACGGTGACCGGCGCGGTCAGCGATGCCAGCGCCAAGCGCGTCGCGCTGTCGATCGCCAATTCGCCGCTGGTCAAGACCGCGATCGCGGGCGAGGATGCCAATTGGGGCCGCGTCGTGATGGCGGTGGGCAAGGCAGGCGAACCCGCCGACCGCGACCGGCTGGCAATCCGCTTCGGCGACCATTGGGTCGCGAAGGACGGGCTACCCGTCGACGGCTATGACGAGGGCCCCGTTGCGGCGCATCTGAAGGGCCAGGACATTCGCGTCGGCGCCGACCTCGGCCTCGGCGACGGGCGCGCGACCGTTTGGACCTGCGACCTGACCCACGGCTATATCAGCATCAACGCCGACTATCGGAGCTGACCGCGATCTGTTAGGTCCGCCCCTGCGCGCAATTAGGTGCGCCGACCACAGGAGGCCGTCATGGTACGCCAAAAAGACTTCGCCGACCTGCCTTGCTTTCGAGATCACCTCGAAGCGGCGTAAGGGTTACCCGTCCGAAACGCAGGTCAAGCGTGGTCATCGCTTCGTCCGCGGCGATATCGAACTTATCGAAAAACTCGGCCGAAAAGACCCGTGCCCATGCGGATCAGGCCAGAAGTTTCCGCAATTGCTGCCTCGCTTCGGGCCGGTTTCGATGGCTCCGAACGACACGACTATTGGCGTGACTGACCGATAGAAGGCGCCCCCGACACCGATCACTCGGCATCGGGGGGCTAGCTAAAATCAAAGCGCGCCTTCGAGCCAGCCCTTGAGCGCGCTCTTCGGTGCGGCGCCGACCTTGGTGTCGGCGATCTGGCCATTCTTGAACAGGATCATCGTCGGGATGCCGCGCACGCCATATTTGCTCGGCGCGTCGGGATGGTCGTCGATGTTCAGCTTGGCGATCACCACCTTGCCGGCGAGTTCGTTCGAAATTTCTTCGAGCGACGGGCCGATCATCTTGCACGGACCGCACCATTCGGCCCAGAAATCGACGAGCACGGGGGTGTCGCTGTCGAGGACATCGGCCTGAAAGCTGGCGTCGGTGATTGCCTTGGTTGCCATCGTCTGAACTCCTGAAATTCTGAAAAATCGTTGATGCCAAGCTAGGACGTCGGGGCGTCCGGCTCAAGGGGCGGCGGCGGCAAATTCGCCTTGGCGGCAAGCAAGCCGGGCTTGTGCGGTGCCAGCACGGCATCGTCGAGCGCGATGAAGCGCGGTCCCGCCGTATAGAGCAGCGCCGTTTCGACGCGCCGGCCCGGAAAGATGACCGCCAGCGCATCGCGATAGGCCGCCATCTGGCGCAGATAGGCGGGCGCGACATCGGCCGCGCTCTCGGGTATCCGCCGCCCAGTCTTGTAATCGATCACTGTCACCGCGTCGTCGGTCACGCGCAGCCGGTCGACGATCCCCGCCACGACCATGCCGTCGACCACCGCCGAGAGCGGCACTTCGGCCAGACTGTCGGGGCCGAAAAGCGCGGCGTGCGCCGGATCATCAAGGATGGCGAGCACCTCGTCCGCCATCGCCATACGCGCCGCATCGTCGAGCATCGGCGCCTGCACCGCGAGCCAGCGCAGCGCCGCCGCACGCCGCGTAGCGGTCGCGACCGGCGGCAGGCGCTCGAACAGCGCGTGGAGCAGCAGGCCACGCGTCACCGCCGCGACGCGCGCCGAACCCTGCGGCGGCCACGCGACATCATCTTCGCCCAGCGCCGAGGGCGCGAGCGGGCGCGGCGGGCGCGCCTCCTCGGGCGCCGGGGCGTGGGTCCAGGCGGGCAGCGCGAGCGGCGGCGGTGCGGCGCGCACGGCCGCATCCCTGCGCGCCCATTTGCCATCATTGACGCGGTGGACACGGCGGCGGCCCCACAGCGGCCCCGCATCCTCCCAATCGCAACCAAGCCCCTCCAGCGCCACCGCGGCCGCGCTGTGCCAGCTCGTCTCGGGCACCGACAGGTCGGGCTTTTTGGTAACGCCCGCGACGATCAGCATCTCTTCGGCGCGGGTCATCGCGACGTAGAACAGCCGCCAATGCTCCTGCGCCGCGGCATCGGCCGCGTCCTGATAGGCCTGCGCCAGCGCACCCTGCCGTTCGTCCGCGGGCATCGCGAAGACGGGCAGCTTTTCCCAGGCGGCGACATCGACGGTGAAGGGACGATGACCGATCGCGGCATCGTCGGTCGCATCGGCGAGAATGACGATCGGCGCCTGCAAGCCCTTCGATCCGTGGACCGTCATCACGCGCACGACGTCGCTGCGCGCTTCGGTCTGGCGCTTGATATCGGCGCTGCTGCCCGCGATCCGGGTCAGAAAGCCGAGTAGCGACACGGTTTCACGCGCCTCGAACGCCAGCGCTTGGCTCAGCAGTTCGTCGATCGGGTCGCGCGCCTCGCGCCCCAGCCGCGCGTACAGCTTGCGCCGTCCGTCGATCGGTCCTGAGAGGACCGTTTCGAGAAAGCGGAAAGGGGTCGTGAAATCGGCCATGCCGAGCAGCGCGCGCAGCGCCGCCATCGTCGCGGGCGGCATCGCGTCTTCGTGCGCGCGCAGATGTTCCCAGATGGCGGCGCGACCGCGCTTTGCGGTGCGCGCGTAGAGGTCGTCCTGCGTCCAGCCGAGCAGCGGTGAGACGAGCAGTGCGGCAAGGTTGAGATCGTCGAGCGGCTGCACCGCGAAGCGCATCGCGGCGATCAGATCCTGCACCGCGAGCGGCTGGGTCAGCGCGAAGCGGTCGACGCCCGCGACGGGGACGTGCAGCGCCTGAAGCCGCGCGACGATCCGCGCCGCCAGATCGCGGCGTCGGCGGACGAGGATCATGATATCGCCCGGCGCCACGGGACGCCCGTCCTTGCCGTTCGCGATCCAGTCCTGCACCTCGCCCGCGATCGCCTTGGCCAACCGCATCGAGGCGGGATCGGAAGCGGGGGCGCTGCCGTCCCCCTCGTCTCCGCCGTCCTCCGCGGCTGCAGCATCGATCGCCTTGCCGACGGGCAGCGGCGCCCAGAGTTCGACCTGGCCGGCCTGGGCGCTTCGAAACGGACGGTGTGGCGGCTCTTCGCCGTCGAGTCCCATCGCTATCGTCCCGCCGTCGCCGAGCCAGCGGTCGACGACGTCGAGCACGGCGGGCGTCGAGCGATAGTTGGAAACCAGATCGACCTGGCGGAAGGGCTGGCCGCCCATCTCGCCCATCGCGTGGAACATGTCGCGCGCGGTCGCGAACGCCTTGGGCTCGGTGCCCTGAAAGCCGAAGATCGCCTGCTTGCGGTCGCCGACGGTAAACAGTGTCCGCAGCCGGTCGTCCTTTGCGCTGACGCCCGCGAAAAATTCCTCGGCAAGCGACAGGACAATGCCCCACTGGCGCATATTCGTATCCTGCGCCTCATCGACGAGGATATGGTCGGTGCGCTGATCGAGCTTGAAGCGCACCCATTCGCCGAAGCTGCTGACACGCAGCAGCGTCCCGGCGAGCGTGATGAGATCGTCGAAATCGGCAAGACCCGCATCGCGCTTGGCGAGCGCATAGGCCTCAGCAAAGCGCGCGCCAAGCTTCCATCCCGCCGCAAGATCGTCGGCGACGCGCATCGCGGTGGCGGTGGCGCGCAGCCGCCCGGCGGCATCGACGATGCGCACCGCGCTGTCGGCACAATCGGTCATCCGGCCCTTGTCGCCCGCAAAATCGGCGCGCAGCTCGCCCTTGCCGGTCAGGAAACAGCCGAGCAGTTCATCGAGCATCGCGGTGCGCGCCGACGCATCGGCGATGAGCCAGCCGACCATCTTGTCCGAACAAGCCTCGCCGGTCTTGGTCCCCCACGCCGCGCCGCTGGTCGCGACCGCCTTGATATCGGCATCGGAAATCGCTCCGCCTGCAATCTCGGCGACGAGCCATGCATCGGGATCGCCGCCGGGGAGGTCGAACGCCGCGCGCAAATCATGCGCCGCCGGGGGTAGCGCCGCGCGCGGACCGCCGAAAACCGCGGCGCAGCTCGACAGGAAGGCAAGCGCCGATTCCTGCCCCAGCCGCCGCGACAGCATCGCCGCGACCGCGCGCAGCGCCTCGCGGTCGGGATCACGCTCGAGCAGATCGCCGAGTATCTGCCGCTTGAGCGCCGCTGCCTCATCCTCCTCGATAGCGCGAAAGCCGGGGAGCAGCTTTGCCTCGAGCGGGAAGCTGGCGAGCAAGGTCTGGCAGAAGCTGTGGATCGTCTGGACGCGGATCGCGCCGCCGGGGCTGTCGATCACCGTCGCGAACAGCGACCGGGCGCGCGTCATCAGCCCCGGCCGCTCCCAGTCGAGCCCCAGCGCGTGGAGATCGAGCCGCAAATCGCCGTCGTTCATCCGCACCCAGGCCGCGAGCCGTTCGTGGATGCGATGCGCCATTTCGGCGGCGCCCGCCTTGGTGAAGGTGATGCACAGGATCGCCAGCGGCGAAACGCCGTCCAGCATCAGCCGCAGCACGCGCGCCGACAGCACCTGCGTCTTGCCCGTGCCCGCCGACGCGCCGAGCCAGACATGGCTTTCGGGATCGGCGGCGGCGCCCTGCCGCGGATCGAGGGTGGCGAGGCCGGCGCTTCTGCTCACAGTCCGTCCTCACCGCGCCCGAACCATTCGTCGCGGCGCATGAGTTGGTCATAATCGCCATAGCCGCCGCCCTCGCCGGGCACGAAGGGCGCGTCGCCGAGTAGATAGTCGTGCGCCAGCCGGGTCAGCGTGTCGGCGGCATGGTCGATCGCCGCCTCTGCGGTCTTGAGCGTGCTGCGCGGGCCATAGCTGTTCGAAATCCGCCCCGCGCCGTCGGCGCGGCGGTCAGGACGCAAGCTCCAATATTCGAGCGCCACGACGGGGGCGGCATCGATTCCCTCCATCGCCCCTTCGCGCGCAAGCAGGCCGAGCAGCCCGAGCTGATTGTCGAGCCCGTCGGCGGCGGCCTGCGCGCTCGGCGCGCCGCCCGATTTATAATCGATGATGGCAAGGCCATCGGGGCCGCGGTCGATGCGGTCGGCCTTGCCATGCAGCGTAATGCCGTCGTCGGTCCGTTCGCCCCGCGCTTCGACCGCGACGGGCTTGCGGTCGGCCTCCCAAACCTGCGCCGCAGCCCAGCGCAGCGCGGGCTCGATACGCGGCAGCCAGAAGGCGCGCGCAAGCCCGTCGAGCGCCGGATCGGCGGCGAGCGCGGCCAGTTCCGCTTCGAAAGCCTCGCGCGTCGCGCCGCCGCGCACCCAATCTTCGAACAATTTATGCACCCGCGTACCGCGCCAGCGCGGATCGGGCGCGGCGCTCAACGGATCGAGCGCCGAGAGGCCGAGCATGCGGTCGGCGTAAAAGGCGAAGGGATCGCGTGCGAGCTTGTCGACGCCGGTGACGCTGATCCGGCGCGGACGGTCGGCGGCGGGCGGCTGCGGCGCCGGACGACCGGCGGGCTGCGTACCGCCCGGCGGCAGGTCGATTTCGGCGGCGAGGCGCGTGAGCGGCACCCCACCCGGCGCGGGTTCGGGAAGCTCGCCCGCGAGCGCCGCGAGCCGCAGCCAGAAGCGCGAAGCAACCGCGGGATCGCCGCCGCTGCGCTGCGCGCGCGTGACGACGATTCTCCCGGCTCCGAGCGCGCCCGCGAAATCATGCGCCGCCATCCCCTGCTGCCGTTCGGGCGCGGCAAGACCGAGCAGACGGCGGATGCCGGGCGCGAGCCACGGGTCGGGTTGCGTCGCGGCGGGCCAGCGCCCTTCGTCGAGCCCGCCGAGGATCATCAGGTCGGCGCGCTGCAACCGCGCCTCGAGCAAGCCCCAGATGAACAGGCGCGGATGCCCGCCATAGGGCGGACGCACGCTCGCCTGCCCGAGCAATTGCCCAAGCATTGCGGGAAAATCGGCGGGATCGACCAGCGCCGGCCCGGCGCCGCGCGCCAGCGCCCACTGATCGAACAATTCGGCGAGCATCCGGCCCGCCGGCCCCGCCCACACCGCGTCG
>LUMV01000142.1_pt1 | contig 22760 bp, 30 predicted proteins | sample 729731 | NCBI WGS metagenome assembly LUMV01 (sample SAMN03860301, study PRJNA289734) | marine metagenome | biome: seawater column; feature: ocean; material: water; isolation source: Red Sea water column Station 192 - depth 200m | place: Saudi Arabia: Red Sea | collected 2011-10-15 | depth 200 m
ATCTTCCCATATCAATTCTTCATCTACACAACTATCCAACAATCCCTTAATACCTCCGTAGAGATTGTCAATATCAAGCAACCGTTTTCTATAACTTATTATAGTTAATTTAAATTTCTCACCAGTTTTAGCTTTTTTGATCTTATTAAGTTTCATCTGATTTCTAACAAACAATGCCCATATTTGTTTAGATTTTCTTTTTACTGCCCAATGTTGTCTATCTAATATGTTTCTACTCTCTATCTTATTATTCATTACTAATACATCAGGATTCATATTTTTACCTCATATAATTGTTAGAAATTCTTTAATTGTTATTGCTTGATTCGTGTAATCCCATTTATCTATTAGAAATACTTTGTTCCAAGAATCTTCACACTTAGTTTGTATTGGTTTTTTATCTTTACACAAAAGCCTTAATATATTGGTATCTATAATATATATTTTATCATTACTATCTACCTGAATCCAGTAATCACTTTTAGTTGTATATATACCACTTTTTTTATCTCTTGAATAACATTCTATGGCCATATTACCTGTTTTAGACATTAGATAATCATATTTAACCTCAACAAATAAACTTCTTCCATTCTTATCAAACCTTAAATCATATTCATAATTATCATTATCAGTAATAGAATCATAATAATCCTTAAATATGTTTTTTACAAATTCTTCCTTTTCTTTGCCTATTTCTAATGACTTATAAAAATTTAATTTCTTATGATTTTCTAAAACCATTTGCTATCCTTTAATGCTTTTTTTCTTCTTTTATTGTGTTTAGCTGCTTTCTTAGATAAACATTTCTTACAATGAAGGTATTTAATACCCATATATATCTTCCTTGTTTCTTTATTTAATTCACAGCCACAAGTTTTACACTTCTTCATTATCTTTTTTAGCTAAATACATTTGAATATATTTAACTGGAATATGATTTAATAAAAGATTAATCAGATCCTGTGGATTACCTTCTACTATATCTTCCTTTATTTTTAATATTAACTTATTTACTAATTCATCTATCTTATTCATTTGCTATTCCTTGTTTTCTTTTTGGATTTATTTTAGCACTACAACAAGCACTATCACCCTTTAAATTAAATTCTTTATAAAAACTACTTTCATTACATTTATCACAATAACCAATATAATGTCCTGATGTTGATGTTTTATATTCTGATATATTAGATTTAGGTTTTACATTCCATTCACTTTGATTTTTAATCCATTTGTTTAACCTTCTTTTAACATCAAATGTTTTTTGCATTTCAAACTTCATCTTATTACCATTTATATTTGATTCTGTCCAGTAATCACAAAATTCTTTAATTATATCAGGATTTACCGTAGGTGTTGTTTTCAAACCTATTGAACAAACTAATTTAATAAATTTTTCTTCTCTTATTTCTTTATTATCATTATTAACATTATTGTTTGTTTTCGTTTGTATTTCGTTTGTATTTCGTTTGTATTTCGTTTGCATTTCGTTTGCATTTCGCAATCCTTGTAACTCTTTATAATTATTAATAGTTATGTGTGTTGATATTGTGTTAGTATTTGTTTCAATCATACCATCACTTTCTAAAAGTTTTAAAAAAGTTCTTAACCTAGATGAACCCCAATTAAACTCCTTCATTAACTTCTTTTGTGATGTAATAAAGCTGCCCTTTTTTATTATGATTAAATTATTACCAATTAATGCTTTATTGTCTTTATGATTAGCTTTTAATAACATATATACAAATGCTTCAAATCTACTATATTGCCTACCTCTAGTTAATATAGGATTATCAAGTATTTTTCTATGTAAACTAATCCAACCTTTCATTAATATCTACTCCACTTTTGTAAACAACATTTTTTATATTTTTTATTAGATCCACAAAAACACTTTTCATTTCTTTTTGGTTCAACAAATTTACCTAAAGGTTCTAAACCTAATGATCTTACACCATCATCTCTTGTAGTTGATTTAATTTTATACAATATATTTTTCCATAAAATTTCAGTTCCATCAGGATATTGTTCCAATCCATTCCAAACATCATCATAAGAACAAAAACCTTTATTAATCATTTTCATACATCTATTCCTGTTATATCCACTAACATATCTCTATGTTTTTTTGATGGATAATGTTTTCTTTCTAACCAATTCTTTACTGTAGCAGGTGAAACATTACATTTTCTTGCTAACCAACTCATACTTCTTTCATTATCATCTAACCAATCTTTTATTGCTTTCATATTATCCTTTCATTAGGGAAGGAAGTGGCAGCTACTTGAGTAACTTACGGTGTGTTGTAGGTATAACCACCACTCCCTATATCATCTGCACTTAATTAAAATGGTACATCTTCCAGTTCATCTTTACTAACCTTAGTATTAGTAACATCTTTAGGTTGAACACCACTATTCTTTCTTCTTTGTAATTCTTCATTAGCAGCATCTCTTTGCCAATCAACATTACTTTTAGTAGCAACCCATTGAACATAACTTTCATCTAAATCCTTCCATTCTTTACCATTATGTTTACCAAAGTTAATTACATTTTTAACCTCTACACCATCATACTTTTCTATAACTTCTTCAATTAAATCACTTTCTTTAGATTTAGTTGTTTTGGTTTTAGTAGTTTCAGGTTTTGGCTTAGTTTGATATGTTTCCATTTCATTTGCAGAAGCAAATTCAGATCCATACCACCCCGCAGAACTTAAAGCACGGCCAATTGCGTGTGTTTCAGTTGCTTCAAGTGTCTTGGCTTTACCAAGTTCACCTAATGCGTGTCCAACATATTTCCTAGAAACCACTTCTACTGTATCTGTTTCATCTTTTGGATAACAGTTGAATAAAGTTAAAGTTGCTTTTACTATAACAACTCCACTTTCATAGGTTACTTCTGTTTCTAATGAATAATCTTCCCTTCCTTTTTCTTCAATCATCATATCCATTCTTTCAACAACAGTATAGTAATCCTTCCCACTTTTCATTTTTATAGGCATTTTATTCCTCTCTTTCTTTGTGTTTTAATGTATACTTCCCATTTTTTAAAATATAAATCTTTTTATTTCTTAGATTATAATGTTCATTATCTTCTAGTTTTATATTTTTATCTTCCAATATATGATATTTACTTCGCCAACAACTATCTGAACCATTAGTTTGTTTCATATTTTCCCCTATTCGTCTAATTGTCTATGTGTACTTAATGCAAATGGTATTAAACCCAAATACACAAGTGTTAATGGTAACCAGTTATAACCTTTAATAATATGTGATATAATAAGTGTTGTCCAAAATATTAATAATAATGTAGAAGCAAAAGCATACCATACATCATAAGGTTTTCTAAATTGTTTAAAAATATTGATTCTAACTTTTCTATCAAATTTTAAATCTTTTTTATTCATTGTTACTCCTTTTTGTTTTTCCCTGTTACCCCAGAATATAATAATAAATATATATTCAAACCTAATACTTTCTTTAAGTTTTTAAAAATAATTATAGTAATTATATAGCAGAATCCCTAATAAAAGAGATTCTACTGGCGTTTGCGTATGAGAGAGAGAGGGGAAGTTTTAGATTTGTTCTACTAAAGTTAGTTTTATATTGTATAAATTTGGTGATTTCTGAGTTATTGTATATCCGTTATTACTTGCCATTCTTACTATTGCAAAGTTTTGTAATGATGTATCTGATGAATCAACTTGTAGCAACATTGGTAAATGGCCACCCATAGTTCTGTGTACTACATTTGTATAGAAATCTACTGCATTATTAATGTTATATAAACTTTCAATACCATCTGCACCTGTTGAATGATTATCTTGTGCTGTCCAACCATTACTATTCATCATAGGCATTTGATTCATTACTTTATCAGGTGCTAAACTATCAAAACTAATACTCCAAGTTCTTCTACCTGATCTTCTTTGGAAATTATCACCTCTTTCACCATCTTTTTCTGTTAATCCAAATGGTTCAGTAATCCAGTTATTTGGTTTAGTCCAATTAGCTTGTGAAATTGTTTTACCTGTTATTGTTTGTGTTTGTTTTACACCATAGTCAAACTTAGTTGTTGTATTTAAATCTGCATTTTGAGGAAATGTAAACTTTTTTCCCCACATTAAAGAACCAATTTTAATAGGTGATTCACCCCATACACCAAGTCCACTAGCTGTTAAGTTAAATCTCATATTCCAAGAATCATTGTTTGGTTTATCATCTAAATTAAATAAACTCCAACCATCATACTCAGGTGTTCCATCAGGTATATGGTTTACAATAGATGATGTAGATATACTAACTACACCTTCTTCTGTGTCATTATTTGCTTGTATTTTAACAGTAGCATTAGCTGATGCTAAATTGTGTCCTAAAATACCCATAAAATCAAAATTCCACAATCCTGAATCAATAACATCTGTAAAATTATCTTCTTTAGGTACAATCCTATATTTATGTACATTGAAATCACCTGCAATAGGATAAATATTGGTTATTTTTGATGGATCTAATTGTATCATTCTAATTAAATGTTCATCAGGAGGAATGTATGTATCAGTTCCATCTATGATATAATTAGTTTGCAAATCTGTTAATGCTCCATTAGCATATTGCCATAAAGGATAAGATACATATAAAGTTGGTGTTGTTATTGTTTGATAGTATGAATCTGCCATTATCTTTTCCTTATTTCTTTAGTTGTTGTAAATGTTTTTGTTTCATTGTCATATGTTTTTATTCTTTCAATATAGTGTTTTTTATTGTTGTTACCATCAAAATCTAAATCTTCCCAATTCCTAGTCATATATGCCCAATCTTTTTCATCTATATCTTCTGCAAGATAATCATCTTTATATCCACCTAAAACATTCCAAATATCTAAATCATTTCTTACAATACCTAAAACTAATTTCATTTTATGTTTATTTATTAACAAAGCTTCAGTAATTGGTGCTGTTCCTTTATATTTAAATAAATCTAAATCATATGACTTATTAAAAACTGTACTTGTTTGATTTAAATTTATAATAATAATTTTATTTAGTCCTTTATGTATAATATAATTATTAGGCAATAATGATATAGTATTTATTGAACCAGCAAAATTCATTTCTAAACATCTAAAATCTTGTACAGCATTTAAAGTAACTTTGTGTTTATCTATTATTATTTTATTTCTTCTATATTTTGCCATAATTATCCTACTATTATATTAACAAGCGCTACTACCGTTGTAGCATCAATATTACTATTTTCATATTTAAGCCTAGATTTCTGAGATTCAGTTAAAATTGTTCCCTGACTTAAATAATTAATTAATAAATTTAAATCATTAATATCTATATTGCCATCACCATTTAAATCAAAATAAGGTATTTCTACACCACTATCAATAGTTGCATTAGGATTATAATTCCAGTTACGAATATAATTACCATCAGGATAAGTGTATGTTGAATTAAATTCTTTCATATTTCCTATTATATCATACTGTGTTTGATCAGGAAATGTAAATCCGTGCATACCATCACCTTTTAAATAATGTAATTGAACAGCATTTATTTTTATTCCATTTAAACCAACATCTGTACTCATAACAATCCACAAAGGATATATTGGTTGTGTATTAACATAATCAACTATTCCATAGTCCACATTAAATGCTTTTTCATTATTAATTAATGGTATATGTATTATATCACCAACAGATAATTCTAAATAATTAAGTGGTAATGTAAAATCAATAATGTTGTGTGGATTACAATTATTTGCTAAAGTGTATCTTAAAAAATCATCAACTGTTTCTATATTAGTATGATACCTAAGTTCCATTTCTTTATGTGTATCTTCAGGTAATAAATTATAATTATCAAAAGCAGTTGTTGCATAACTATCAAATATATCTGATATATCAATATGCTGATATTTAAAATACCTTTTATGGCCATTATCATATCTAAATCCTGCATTAATAGAAGTAACTATATCTTCTCTTTTACTTTGTGTAAATTTATATTTTATAATATCATTTGTATCAATAAACATATCTATATCATCATATGAATATTGTTCTTTAATGGTTACTAAACCAAACTTTCCACTATTTGTAAATCTAGGATATGATTTTGTTTCTTGTAAAATATTTTCTATTAATTTTTTACCACCAACTTCATTATCTATACAAAAGCCTAATTTCCAAAAACTATGTGCATCTCTTGATTTTTGTATAGAAGCTAAATCAAATTTATCATAGTCAGGTATTCCAATTAAATAATTAGCATCATCTATATTATCATTTAACCTACCAAAAGACATTTCATTAACTAAAATATTCATTACAATATCAGAAGGTTTTTCAATTATACCATCAGTTGTAAAAGAATAACCACTTGCACCTAAATAATATCCATATGCAACACTATATAAATCATATTGTGCTAAATCTAAATCATTCATACTTCCTTCTAAAGCACCAATTCCTTGTTCTAAATAATCAGGAGCTGTATTTGCAATAGCACAAAGTTCTAATTCAACACTAGAAGAGCCAGTTCCAAAAGTTGCACTTCCTAAATATCCACTTGCATTGTCTGAACCAGTTGGTGCATTTGTGTAACCATTACTTAAAGGTGTTCTGCTTGAATAAGGTAATAATGCTTCATCTAATGAATCATATATAGCTTGTTGTAAATCGTCCATATAAACATAAAAGTTATTTAATAAATCATCTATAGTGTTTATTTCAAAACTATCCCAATCATATTGCCTTCTGCTGTTAATTTCACTTGTTAAATTAAAGTTAGTAGTATGTTGTGTTACTGAAGTTGAAAATCCATCAGGTGCAGAATGATCTTCTAATTTGCTATCAGGTTGCCAACCCTGTGCTCCATAATTTTCAGCTTGTTCAGGATCACTAGCACTATGCCAATATACTCCTAATAAATCAGTATTTGTAAATTTAGAATATGTATATTGAAATGTCCAACTATCATCAAAATCATCACCCCAGTTTCCATCTTGAAATAAATATTTGTACACAGCTTTACCAAATGTTTTTGCCCAATTTTCATTAAACATTTCCATATAATTAACACTTGTTTCTATTAATTCATCTCTAAATATATAAAACCTTCTTTGCATTACAGTAAATTCACTCCAATCATCATATGAACTATGAGGTGTAACAGTTCTTTCTTCATCATATGGTGTTACTTGATATGTTTGTGTTGCAGCACCTCTTACTAAAGCACCTCCATAGTGCATAACTTCAATAGGCATAAGATATGCTCTAAATATATAATCCTTCAAAAAACTAAATGTATTCCAAAAAGCAGATGTGTGTTGATTTTGTGTTAAATTAGTAAATGCTGCTGATAATGTAGTTGAATAACCTTCAGGAGTAAAAAATGTTTTAATAGTATTATATTCATAATCTATAACTGTTCCTGCTGATTCTACAGGAATTACTGTATTAGCTGTATTATATGCCATTTCATAAAATGTTTGTAATAGTATATCACTAGATAAATTTGTATCAGCTTCATTTCCAACCCAATACTGTTCTAGCGATAAATCTATTTGTTCACCACCTATTGTATAATTTTCAGGATCTAATTGTTCTGTAAATAAATGATTTTTTCTACCAACTATAGAAGCATATAGTTTTTTCTTGGTAATATCGTTTACAAGGATAGATTGAACTAAGGCAAAATTATTTAATTCTAATCCTTGATATACTTTTATTCTATGTGCTTTTAGGTTTTCCACATTAACACCATATTCAAATATTCCAATATCATTAAAATTTTGTTGAGGTATTGTAATTTTATCAGGTGAACCTTTAAAGCCATATGTTAATCCGTTAATAGTCCTCCAACCTGTATTATCACTATCAGCAAGTGTACCCCTGCTTCCCCAAAATTTATTATTTGTTCTATATCCTTTATTTATAGTACAAAACATTGGACATTCACCAAATGGATTACTTATATCTATTGAACCCCCATCAACACAATCATTAGCTATATTACTTGAATTATCATTAGGAGGATCGTAAGCATTATCTTCAATATGATCTATTTGTTCATCTGTTTTAGCTAAGATGTAGCCTAATCCTCTATGTCTTGTTGCTTGTGCAGCAGAAACATCTAAATCCCATTCTTTATACATAAGAGTTTGTCCCCAATCATCAACTGAAGTTCTAGTTTTTCTTGCTATATTTTTCCAATGATCTGCTATTGGTGCAACAAAAAAACCGTGCCTATCTGCATTATTGAATCCTGAATAACCTAATTCGCAATGTTTAGTATGAGTTCCACCAGGTTGTATAATTTGAGAATAATTATTTTGTAATGAATCGCTATAAGGTTCATAACCAAAAACTTGCCAATCTGCTGCTAAAAAGGTATTACCTAACCAATTACCTGAATATCCCAAGTTTATCAATGAAGTACCAACTGCATCTTCCATTCTTAAAATTATATATCTACCTGAACCATCAGCTTGTGTTTTGGAATAACCTCCAAATTTTGCTTCAGGCATATTAAAGTTTACATCACCTGATGCTATATCTGAATCACCATCTCTAAACCATTTTTTAGGTAAATTATTATTATCTATAATTTTTTCAGGATTAGTATGTTCAAAAGATTCAATATCACCTACTTGTGTATTAGTTAATGACAAAATACCCTGATTGTTTCCCTCAACACTTGATTCTGTACCCATAGATGTTATAGAAATTGCTAATCTTTGGCTATAAGCTGCTAATTGCCAATTTTTAAATACACTAACTGCTTCTTCTTGACTAACAATATTAGGTAATACATAACTTGTTGTTGTACCTGCATAAGATTGTAATGTAAAATTAGAAAACAATTCATTTTGTCTATTAATAGTATTAGCTTGATGTTCTAATATTAAATAATCATCTGATTCTTTTACATACAAATAAAAATTACTTGCACCAAGTGGAGTGCTATCTAGTAAAGATGGTATTCTTGCTGTTTGAAATGTACTAGCAGTTGGTTGTACATCTAATAATACTTTTAAATACTTACTATTTTCAGGCATAACATATGGTAATACAGATGCTTTATCTACTTGCCCAAAACTCATAGGCACAATAGCATTATCTCTTTTATAATTTTTATCTACAGATTCTTGTATAGGTAGTTCCATTTTATCTAATCTTAAATGTGGTACTTTTTTATCACCCATTTTTATCTGAGTTTTATCTTCTGCTGTTATATCTATAGTTTTTTCATTAAATTTTATTCTACTTATTTCACCTGCAAATATTAAAGCACAATCATAATCAGATACAGATTCACTTATATTTAAAATATTAGTAGTTGGTGATTTATAAAACAAATATATGTTCTTATTAATAATACCAGTATTTAAAAAATCTGATAATTTGTGTTTTAAATCATAATAGTTATATAATGTACACCGTAACCTATTTATTTTTATTTTTTTGGTATCAAAATCATTAGATATTTTTACATTTGATACTGTGCTTATACAACTAATAATATCAACAGAATCACCTATATTATTAAATAATTCATCTTGATCTAATGTTAATGTAAATAATACATTATCATCAATATCAGTTATTAACAGAACTGGTTTTAAAGTTTGGTTGGAATCTACTGTATCTAGGTTAAAGTATTTTGAGAAGTTTTGCATTAAATACCCATATTTTCACCTAGTCGTAATCCTTCTCTAATCTGTGGAATTACATTATCTTCAATAAATGATTCGTGCAATACATTACCTGATATGTTTAATGTTATACCTTGTCCTTGTGGGCCATCTAAATTTGGATCTGATAACGGAGTAACTTGCACTCTTTCAGGCCCACTTCCTTCACCTACCATCATCATTTGAGGCCCATCTGTAACAAAATCTGCACCATATTGTGCTTTTAAAATACCAGCTTTATATGACATACCTGCTGCATAAGCAACTGCTGCTGCTGCAACACCAAGTGCTGGGCCTATTATTGGAATACCTGCCAAAGCCTTGTATGCTTCTGCTGCCATACCATATGCGTCTGCGTGTGCTTCTTTAATATTAAAATCTTTTGAAAGTTGATGTTTCTTTTTTAATTCTTCTTCTATTTTTTTTATTTGTTTAACTTCTTGTTCTTTTACTTTAACAGCAACTTCAGCTTCCCTTTTACTCATACCTTCTGCCATATACTTATTTAATAATTGTTGTTCTTTTGATACCATACCAAGAGCAACAGCATCTTCATAATGTAATTTTATAAATTCCCTTTGGTTATTTAATCTTTCTTTTTCTCTTTCATCTTGTGCAATTTGCTGTTCTAACAACTTTTGTTGTTGTAAAACATATTCTTCAAATGATGATAATGTTTCATTTTGAGTATCAGTATTAGTTCCTAATATTTCAGCTATTCTTTGTTCAATAGCTTCTCTTTCTTGCAAAGTTAAAACCTGTCCTCTAATGATTTCAATTTCCCTCAATGCATTATCTATTTGTTGTTTTGTTTTTGCAGTTATACCATCAAGATTAAGTGTTATACCATCTAGTTCATCTTGTAATCCTGCTAAACTTGTACCATAACCAAGAGTTGCTTGTAATGTTGCTATCAAACCATCAAGAGTTGCAGCATTTAATCTTTTTTGTGCTCCAGTATATTGATTAGTAACTAAAATCATTCCATCAACAACATCTGCATTTCCTTCATTAAGTTCTTTTTCTGCTTGTATTAAGCCATTTAATCTACCTAATTGTGTTTTTCTTTTTTCTATTTTTTCTAATGCTTTGTCATCAAGAGTAAGCAATTCATCACTAATATCTTTTATAGCCTGTTGTGCTTCTTCTACACTTTCATATTTTATTTTTTGTAAATCTATAGTATCATTAACTTCTTCTAAATTTTGTTGTAAATGTATTAAAACTATCCCATCAAGTGCTTCACCAGCAATTCCTGCTTCTTCAAAAGTTCTTATTAAAGTTTCTATAGGAGTTTCATCTAATTCTTTGAAAAAATTACTTGCTCCTTCTGCTGCTGCCTGAAAAAAACCAGCAACTCTTTGTACAAATGGTGCTAATAGTCCACCTATTGCTTCACCTGCATCACCTACTGCATTTTTCATTTGTTCTATTTGTCCAGTAAAAGTTTCAGCATCTGCTTGTGCAGTACCACCAAATTGTTCAGCAATAAATTTAATACCATCACCTGCCTTTAATGCTTCTTGACTTAATTCTCTAAATCCTGGCCCTAACTTTTCACCTAGTTCACCTGCCATACCACTAAGTGTTTTGCTAGTATTCATAACAGCACTTTCTAGTGTCATTCCAGTAGCTGCTGCTAAATCAACTGATGCTGATATAGTATCTTTTATTTGTTGTTCTGTTAGTCCTAATGATGCAAGGTATGCCTGTTGTGCAATTATTTGTTCATCACCAAATCTTGTGTTTTTTTGGAGGGCATTTGCTTGTGCAATTAATGCTTCTGTCATTTGTCCTGCTGCAAATCTTAATTTCTTTTCAGCTTCTTCTTGTTTACCAAAAAGATCAATAGAAGATTTTATTGCACCAAGTAAAGCATTAGCACCTATATAAGCAGCAGCAGCTAAACCTGCCTTTTTAGCCATATCTTTTAAGCCACTATTAACACCTTTTATTGCTTTTTGGGATTTTTTTGCACCTGTAGTTTTTACCTGTATGTGTTGAACATTTTTACCCATTTTGCTCCCTCTTGATATTATTCATTATATATTCAATCTCTAAAAAATCATCTACTACTTTAGCAGGTGTTTGACTAAGTGAAGGATATGGTGCTGTGTTAAAGGTTTTACAATAGTTATATTCTTTTATCCTTTGCTGTATTTTACTATCTAATAACTCAGATGTATTACAGAAAAAAAAGTGTTCTATATATAAACTTTCAGATTTATTTACAACTTTTTTAGCTTCTAATTCTTCATTACAATAAACTAACTCAGAATATACATCTTCTATAGATTCAAATAGCTTTTCTTCACCACTAACTGGTGATATTGCTTTATAAGGATATTCAAAACCATTATAACCTAAGTTTTTTAAACCTTTTATAGATACCCAAACATTAATGTAAAATATTATTTCTTCTGTTTTTTTTTATTCATATTGTTAATAATCTTAGCACCTAGTGCATAGATTTCTTCTTGTGAATATGAATTTATTTCATCATCAGAAAGTTTAGTACCTTTTCTTATAATGTCTATCCAAAATGAAAAGTTTTTAGATTGCTTTTCATCAAATATTCTATCATTTATTTCTGCTCGTTCATCAAGGTTTAGATCCTTTAATTCAACTTCAAAGGCTTTTATACCTTTTGCTTCTATCTTTACTTTTGCCATTCCCTTCCCTTTCTCAATCGCCAAATTGATTGTTTATTACATAGAACCTATTGCTGTATCACTAAATAATGATATTTTTAATGCTTCAGTAGATGAGTTTTGAACACACTCAAAAGGTATAGTCCAAAATATACCATTCTCAGATATGTCTTGAGTTGGATCACCTGTATATTGAACTTCAGCTAATATGTTCATTTCACTTACTGATGATACAGTACCATCACCAAATTTTAATGCTAATGTACAAGTATTACCATCAATAAATGATTGTACAACATTTTCACCTGCTGATAATCCAAACTCACCATCATATTTAAGTGTAATATCACCTGTTACTGTATATTCAGGAAAAGCATATGCTTCAGCACCACCCTTAGTGTCCATACCAACTCTATTAACACCATTAGCTATATTTAAACTAAATGACTTTAATATCATATCTTGATTAGCACCATCTACTTCTAATTGTTTAGTGCTTAAAGAACCCATATTAAAAAATACACCAGCATCAGGTTCAACCCAAGTTCCAGTATAATTATCTTCTAATAAACTACCAGTTCCTGATGATGAAAATATGTTTGAAAATCCACTAAAATAATTACCTGATACACTTAGGTTTCCACCATTAGAACCTACATCACCAGTTAATGTTAAATCAGATACAACACAGCCTGGTACTGTAATTCCCTGTGAAGCAGCTGGCCAATATGCTAAATTAACTGAATGTGGTAAACCACCTGATATAGTTCCTCCAATACTTGTATTATTATTAGAACCATCTACTTCAACTGTATAAACATCAGATCCATCTGCATTATATGTTTGAGTAGCCATAACTAAATGCTGTAATAATAATTCAGGTGTAGCAAGAAAATCAAATGGTGCTGTAACTGTTCCACCTTTTGTTGTTATAACAGTATCTGCTGCATTTTTTACTGTTCCTCTACCTGATAATAATCTTGATTCCCTTGTAATATTAAATGTTGGTTTAGTTGCTTGAACAACTGGTAATTGTCTGAATGCTGTTGTATTTGTTCCATCACTATCTAGTAGTGTGCCAAATGTAGTTTCAGATTTAATTCCAAGTTTAACATCACTAATAGGAATAACTGTTTCACTTATAGCCATTACTTAACTCCTTTTCCTTTTTTAGTTTGTTTTGTGTTTACTTTTTTCACTATTCCCATAGCCAACATTTTGTTTGCTACTTCATCTTTTAAATTTACCTCTTTGCCATCTCTTAAATCTGAAAATTCCACAGTAGAACAAGGAACATTCATAGAATTAAAATTACCTAATTTGTTTAATCTACCCTTTACTTTCATAATCCTCCTATGCTGTATTTCCATAATGAGTACAAGTTAAAGTCCATTGTGCTACCATATAATCATCATAATCTTCAACTTCTACATTAAAATCTAAATCACCTAATGTTACATCAACTGCTTTTGTACTATCTGCTAATGTTAATGTTATATTATCGTGTACTAATGCTTCTAATATACTAACTTGGTTTAAAACATAATTCTGAAATTGTGTATCTTTTCTTCTCATAAAGTAATACTGACAATCCATTTCAAACTCTCTAACTTCCATAAATGTAGCTTTTTCAGTTTGACTAGAACCAACTGGTATTATCCTTATAAATTGGTTTGCTTTAATATCAGTATCCCAATCACTATATACAGGGCATTTTAGTTCAGCTCTAATTTTGCTTTGTAAAGCTGTTAAAATGTTCTTCCAGTTGTTTGTATAGGTTACTGCCATTATCTAACCATTTCTATAGTAGCATTGCTCTTATTTGTCTGTTTCCTGTGGCTTCCATACACTTCAATTTCCCATATATCACCATCAGTAGCACTTGCACCTTGAAATCTACCATATAAGCCATTATGTATATGTTGTAAACCACCTGTAATCTTTTCAGCACTTGAAGTAGCACCAAATAATTGATCATTAGATAAATAATGTACTTTAAATGTTCCAGTTCCATATGCACCTGTAGATTCTATTTCTACTTTTAATAAATCATAACCTTCACCGTGATATGTTCCTGATAGTTCAACAATATCCATAGTACCTGATACATTTCTATATTTAATCTTACCATTCTTATCTTTATCATCAACTTCAGAAGATAGTTTATATATACCATCATTTAACTTATCTATTAAACCTGTTCTTTCTTCATTAGTAACTAAACTATAAAAATAATCAGCTTCTTCTGATGTACCTTCTTTTGCTCTTATTAAATTAGCAGTAGCTATATAACAAGTAGCTTTAATTATAATTGGATCAAATTCTTCTGCAACTGATACTGTTGCTGTATCTGTATCTATTTGTTTTGCTTTTTCTAAAGGTGTAGAATATCGCATATCTAAATAATTATGTAATTCTAAACTAGCATCTGTTAGTGTTTGTTCTAAAAATGCAGTAAAATCAACACCTGCTTCAAACACTTGTTCATTTATAGTAGTAGAAGAATAATTACTATTATAATATTCTACTTGATTAGTTGCACTTGCATAAAACCACTCACCATTACTATCTACATCACCTGATGTTGATTGTGCTGCTGCTAATTCTTCACCATTAACAAATAATTGTGATACATATCCACTATCTCTAAATAAATGAAGATTACCTGATGTTAAAGTTGGAAATATTTGTACTTTAGAATCAAAATCATTAACTCTATTAAAATACTTTGTTAAATCTGACACACTTGCATATCTAAAATTACTTGCCATTATTTCTTCCTTCTTCTAGTCCTAGTTTTAATTTTCATTTTTCTAGCTTGTTTACCTTTTTTCTTACCGTATGTTCCTTTTCCGTATGGCATTACTCCTCCTATCCTAATAATAATAATTCTACTTTACTATCTGCTTTTGCATTTAAACTTCTTCCTTTAATATTGTAAATAGTATTATAAGCATTTAAAACATATGAAGTTCCACCTGATAATGCAGATAATGCTTTAGCATATATCTTAAATTCAGCATTTGGTAAATGTGTAAATTGGCAATGTCCTTTAACATAGTTTATTGAACCAACAACTCCTCCATTATGTTATTATAAATGCGTTTAAATTTTGAACTACTTTACCTGTAACAGGATCTTCTATTTCTTCAGGAGGCATACTTGATGCAGGGCCAAAACAAATAGTGTCTACTGTTCCTCCACCGTGTATTGAACCTAGTAAGTCAGGAACACTAGAACTCAATGCTGGAAATCTACCAACACCAAATGGTGAAGTTCCTGATACATTTGCTATACCTACTCTAGTTTCACTATGATTTGATAATGAACTAACCCTTATATCCCCATTATGTAATGAAATTCTAACTTTTTTATTAAATAAACCTGATGAAGCATCATAAAACTTTTCATCTAATACTGCTTGAATTTTAGGTATTACTGCATTACTTGAACCTGCAAATGTTGTATCTGAAGCATCAGTTGTAAATGCTATTGCTGTTTCACTTGAAACACTATCTATACCACCAATATTAAATTCATCAACAACTATATGGAATGTATATGTAGTTGAAGCTGTTAATCCAGTTTTATCAGATGCTTTAATATTTTGTAAACCCCAATCCAAATTACCACCTTGTGTATAGAAAGGCCCTATTGCTACTGAACCTGCTACGATTCCAGCTCCCTTTTTATCTGCACTTCTTCCATATCCAAAGAAAGCACCTCTTTGTGAGAACTTACCATTTTGATCTGTCATACACTTACCATTATCAAAAGCTAAATGTTCATTTCCAAAGAAAAATGATATTTCTTCATTATTTGTTATAGTTCCAGCAGGAGTTCCTAGTAAACCTCTTTTAATAGTCATTTGAGTAGTGCCTGTTCTAGCTTCTACTTCAACAACTTCTGTTTGGCTATTTCCTAAAATTAATAAATCACCTACTTCAAACCACTCATTATCATCTACAGTTAATGTTGTTGATGTAATATCTGAAACCGTACCATCAATTAAAACATCAGAACCACTTGCATATGTAGTACCTGAAAATGTAGCAACTTTCTTAAATTCATTACCACTATTAATATCTTTAGGTTCTATTGCTATTGTACCTGCTACTGAATTACCTGCTGATTCTAATGTAGCTGCTGAATAAGGTGAATAACTTACTATCTTGCTTGTTGGTAAATACATATACTCACCACCTGCTAGTATCATAGTCCAAGTTCGATAAACTGTTTCTTCACCTGATGAATTTTCTGCATTTAAATCTACTGAATTAGTTACATCTGTTGTAGTATCACTTGTTTTATCAGCACCACCATCATTCCTCCAATCACTAACTGTAATTGCTATTTCTTGTGCTACATTACTAATATTTTTAATGACTATAGCTTTAGCAGTATGAACTGTAATAGCACCTAATGTTTTACTAAATTCTGATAATGTAATAAATCCATCTGAATCATCAAGTGCAGTTATAATACTTACTTTATCATTATATACTTTTCCTGATTGACACATATAATTACCTTCAGGAGTTGATACACCTAATGACACCATAGCAGATTTAGGGCCTGAACCTCTTGTTTGATTACTACCGTTACCATTACCACTACCACTACCCCATATTAATTCTTGTCTTGGTTCATTGGGAGGTTTTGTTCCACCCCACCATTGGCTATCACCGTGCCAGTTAAAAACTGAACTACCACCATTTTTTTTCTTGCCATATGCCATAAATCTTTATCCTTCCTATGTTAAGTGATATTTTATAGTTACTTGTATAGTCATATCATCTGTGTCTGATGCTTCTGCAAACAATATAATAGCTTTTCCACTCGCAACATTTGTTGTATTAATTGTTAATGTTCCATTTGATACCCTGTCAGCTCCTGTTGTTACAGGACTTAAACTATCAGATGCTGAACCTGTTTGAGCCAATACTACTCCATTTGATAAATCCCCTGCTGTAGAACCTGAACCTGCTACTATATCATATTGCATAAGATGAAGATTTATAGTAGAGGCTGCTCCTGATGCCATTAAATATTGAATTTGATCAATATATATATTCTGTTGTAATAGCCAAATAGATGGTAGATATTCTTTAGCAAGAGAAGTTGTAGTTAAAGATGTAGCAGGATTTGTTCCTGTTCCACCCCAAGCAGAACTATTTACCTCACCATCAAAATCTTCATCTAAAGTTGTTGGTATAGCAGGTGATGTTATTAGATTATGATGTTCACCTGCTGTTGGACTAAAATCCCAAATTCCAAACTCTTTAAATTGTGTGTTAATATGATGTCCTAATGCCTTAACTTGATCGTTAGTAGTATCAACATTTAGTTTAACATTACCATCAGCATCTCTTACACTTAAAGTAGTTGTACTGTCAGCATCAGGTGAAAATCTTAAATGTCTTGTAGATAATTCTAGTCCTGTTGCTGAACCATTACCTGTTTTTACACTTCTTACAGATGAATCTGCACCACTATTATTATTATCAACATATAATAAATCTTTGTATGTATCTGCTGGTGATTTGCCTGTTAAACTCATAAATTTGTCCTAATATTTGTATTATAATATAACATAATATTTGTTTTTTTATACACTTATTTTATTCTAAGTTGATATTGTTGCAGGTAGTGCTGTTGCTTTCATAATGAAATCAAGTGATTTACCTGAAGCATTACCACCATAATCTATATGTGGTGTTCCTGTTGTACTTGATGACTTAACTCCCACATAATAAGTATAAGAAGTTCCTGCTGTTAATCCTGTCAAAGTCCAATTACAAGTAGGTGAACCAAATCTAAATCTTACTCCAATATCAATTACTTCTTTTTCGTGAAAATCCTCTAAAGCACTATAACCTGATGTTGCATTTGCTGTTGATAACCCAGCAAATAAATCACCCATACCATTTCCACCTGAATCAACATTACCAAATTGCACAAATATTTCAACATTTCCACTTGGGGGAGCAGTAAATGTAACACCCCATTCATCTGTTGGAACAACATAAGATGTTGTAAGATTATATGTTGCTGTTGCTTCATCTAATCCAATGTCAGTATAACCAAGTATCATTCCTGCATAAGCACTATTTGCAGCACTAAATTCAGTTCCATCTTTTTTCATTATATAAGTACCATCAGAATCTAATGTCAATGTATCTGTTGCATCTATTGTTATATCATCACCTGAATTTAAGGAAATATCACCATTTGCACCTGTATTAAGGTTTAAATTTGGTGCAGCTCCTTCTACTTCAAAATTTGTTTGCCCTGTTCCAAGTACATTTATTCCTATTAAATTAGAATCATCATATTTTAATTCTAAATTATTTTGAAAGGCATTGTTACTTGTAGCTTTTAAACAATAACTATTCCAAGTAAGATTTGTTTCTGCATCAAGTTCAGTAGTAGTAGCACCAACTGTAACTAATTCATTTTCTGTTGCATCATTTAAAGCTGTAATAACATCATCACTAGGCATTGATACAGATGTTCCATTAACAGTTAAACTACCATTAATATTAACTGTATCTTCTGACATTTGTATAGGAGTGCTTTTGGTATCAACCTTTAAAAATTTTAGGTTATTCTCTAAGTTACTGTCTTGTTCAAGTTGAATTGGATTCTTTCGTTTCCTTTCAAAAACACTCCTAAGATTTCTTAATATATCAGAAAATCGCATTTATTATTTATCTGATTTAAGTCCGTCAATAAACCCTTGTACTGCTGCACCTACTGTATTATCAATAAGATCAATAAAGTATGGTTCTACTGTACTATTCCATAATGACTTTGTCCATTTAAATTTACTTAGTCCAAGTGTCATTGCTGTACCTGCCCAATATCCACCTGCTTTAACCCAACTATATAAATCTTCATTAGGTATCTTTTTAAGTAACCATAATGCTAAACCTGCTGTTGTTCCACCTGCTAATAATGTTATATTGTTTGTAAAAAAATCCATATTATTCTAACTCCTCTTTATTTGTAGTTATAAGTTTAATTCCATTAAAAAATGCTTCAACAACTTGCAATCTTGCATCTATTACTTCATAGGATTCTTCATTGAATACTGGGGGATGTGAATCCTTTTCCAATTTATCCAATCTTGCTTCTAATTCGTGAATAGATAATTTTATATCTCTTAAAGCATCTTTTGTATTCATTCTTTTATACCAAGATAAGTTAATACAAATCCTATCATAGTTGTTATAGATAAACCAACTGATTTGTGTGTAGCTATATCTTTTTCTGCTTTTTGTAATCTTCCATTAATCTTTTCAAGATGTTTTATTATCACAGTAAACTTTTCTTTGTTATACTGGTGATGTATATCTGCTTCTCTTTTATCCATTATGGAATCTGTTTAATTAAGTTATTGTTTAATCTTACTAATCCTTCAGGAGGATCTGAACCTTCAAATGTAATCTCTAAATTTGCATAGTTATTTCTAGTTGGTAATATAGAAGCACCTAAATCTGCATCAACTGCTCCTGCATCTTCTTTTTTAAATATACCACCACCACATATTGATTTTCTTTTACCAAACTTATTCAATCTTACTTTTAAAGACATTTTAAGTTCTTTAATTCTTATTGAACTTTGTGGTGCTAATGTTGCTAAAGGTACATTTACTTCCTTGCCTTCAATAACCATCTTCATACATTTAGGAGTACCATCATCATTGACATACTTACTAAAAGATTCTATATGCTGATTTTCAGCTAATGCCTGTGCTTGTACAACAGCATCATATAAACCCTTAGTTAAATGATCTAAGAAATGTCCTTGTTTAACTTCCTGAGCCATCTGTTGGTGCTGAACCTTTTTGTTTACCTATTGAATTATTAAGCATATCTAATACTTTCATTAATCCTTCAGGTTTCTCTTGTTTGCCCTTAACTGATACTGTGTATTTAGCAGATGTGTCTGATTTTCTACTATTTTCTGAATGATGTGATACTTTACCTTCAAATTTTGCACTCCAACAACCCCAACCTACTGATGCACTTGCAGTAGCACTTGTATCTGTTGAAGATTTACTTGCTGTTTGTGTAGATACTTCCATATCAAAGTTAATACCTATTTCATCTACACATAAACTTGGAATATTAATTATAGATAATAAAGGAACATCTAAAGCAACACTTTCAGATCCATCTTCATATTTAAATGCAACTGATTTAGTATTACCATCTTTATCCATACCTACTTCTTGTATGAATGAAGCAGTAGTTGCTGCTAATGTTTTTTGTCCTTCTGCTGCTGCCAATAGTGGTGCTGCTATTAAATTCTCTATTGGTAGTCCTGTAAATTGATTTGCTATTTCATTTGCCATTTGTTCGTTCCTTATTTATTATCATTATTTAACATATTCATAAACTTGTGCTTTAAACCATTACCTGAAAGTTTGGCAATTATTTCAACTAATGTTCTGTAACTTCTTTCTAAACCTTTTTGTTCTATCTGCATTTTCTTTTGCTGATCAATTAATTTTATTAAGATACCCTCTTGTCTATCAAACTTTTGGTGCATATCTTTGGATAAGTCATCTTGTATATATTTATTTTGTTTTTGTATAAACAACCAAAATGCTACTGCTACTACTAATGGTACTCCATACTGTTCTAATAATTGTAACCAATCCATTATACTACTACCTTAAATATTGTTGTTCCCTGATTAATCTTTGAACTACTCTTTGCATTATAAGATTCTAATGACTTCTCTATATCATATCCTTCACCATAATTCTGTAAATCTACTTTAATACCATCTCTATTACCATTGTCATAGAATATATAGCAGTTTTGAGATGCTCTACCACTTAGATTCAATGCTTTTTCACTATAATCATTAGCACCTACCATTGATGAACTTCTTGAATAAATATCACCAACTCTTGCTGAGTGTATGTGGCCAAATATTGTATAATCAATACTAATACCTCTTGCTTTATACCGTCCAACCATTTGAGTTATGGAAGATTCAATACCAGTTTTCTTAATAGCACCGTTACCGTGTAATACTAATAAGTTTTGCCCTGCTACTTCAACTACTACTTCAGTTGGATCACCATCAATAAACTTTATATCAGAATCTCTAAATAAATACCTTAGTGTTTGAAATATAGTATAATCATAGTTATCACTTGCAATCATTGTACTCCAACCCCAATCTTTCTTAACTCTACTTTCATTACCTGTTACCATAGCCACAGATACATTAAAATTGGTGTTTAAATGCAAGATTACTTGTTGTAGTATATCAACTGCTAGGAATGTAGCTTTTGCTCGATTAGTAGCCATTTGTAGTAATTCATCTAATCTTCTATCACTATTGAGTAAATCACCTGATTGTACCATTAGTACATTAGTAACACCCATTGCTTTAAAATATTGAGTAGATTTATCAACAAATAGTTTACACCTTGCAGATGCAACACTAAAATCATATTTATTGTGTTCCAAATTAACCAATTCGTTGAAATGAACATCTGAAAATTGTATAACACCAACTGACTTACTATTTTCTTTATGTTTCTTAACATAACTAGATAATTTGTAATTGTCAAAAATCTCAGATAATCTTTTGGTGTATTTCTCAACAGCATTTTCTACCCTTGCGTGTTCCCTAAAAGATTTTCTTTCTATCCTGTTAAGATCCTGTGCTGATTGCTTTTGTTTAGCTAATCTTACATTCTCTTTTAATAAACTTAAATCCTCTATGCCATTGACAGTTCTAAAGTTACATACTTTACATAAATATCTTTGTTTGCCATCAGTAAAACCTGACTTAGCCATACCGTGATTATAACACTTAGGGCAAACTATTTCATTTGGCATAGTATCCTATATTTTATTCATTCTATCACTTAATTCTTTTGCTCTACTAGGTGTGTCATCTCTTGCCCACTTACTATCAAGCATTTCAATAGATGCAGCTTTGTAATCTTTCACTTTTATATATTGTATTGTCTTTTTGAACTTACTGAAAGCTGATACACCTAATTGATAATTCATATTCATAACTATATCTTTGACTTCTGAAGGTGCTGATAAGAACCAATCATACTTTTCTGCTAACACATAATGTAGATGGCCTAAATCTTCTTCTAACCATTCAATAGCTTGTTCTTCAGTTACTTTAAGATATTTAATCCTCTTACCATAACCAATAGTGTCATATCCTGCTGTACACTTATATACAACAGGACTGAAACCTTCGTGCTTCTTAATACTATCTATTAAAGACATTTATTAAGTATTGTCATCTAAAACTATTAATGTAAATATTTGATTATTACCATAAGGACAACAAGTAATATTTAAATTAGATGTACCATCAATAGTACCACCATTTGCAGTAATCA
>LUMV01000430.1_pt2 | contig 22407 bp, 19 predicted proteins | sample 729731 | NCBI WGS metagenome assembly LUMV01 (sample SAMN03860301, study PRJNA289734) | marine metagenome | biome: seawater column; feature: ocean; material: water; isolation source: Red Sea water column Station 192 - depth 200m | place: Saudi Arabia: Red Sea | collected 2011-10-15 | depth 200 m
CTCAATCGCTGACGACACCCCGCGGATGGCCGCTGCCGAAGCCCGGTTCTCGGGCAAAATTTGCCTCGATTGCCCCCGCCCTTGTGTTATGTTATTACGTGGCGAACAAACAGGGGAAAATAACGATGGCTATGGCGCTTTCCGCATCCGACACCCAACCCATGGGCGAGATGAACACCACACCCCTGATCGATGTCATGCTGGTGCTTCTCATCATGTTCATCATGGTGATCCCCGCCGCCACACACTCGGTCGAACTCGACCTCCCTGCCCCTTGTACGGATTGTCCGCTTCCCAATCTCGAGCCAACGCGGAACAAGATCGTCATCGACGGAAGCGACCGCGTGCTCTGGAATGGCGAGGCGATCGATCAGCGCCAGCTATCGACGCTGTTGGTCCTGTCCCGCGATCTCCCGATCGAGCCCGAGCTGCAATTCGAACCCGCAGCCAATGCCAGCTACGCCGCGTCGTCCCGCACGCTAGCGACGATCAAGGCCAGCGGCGTGACCAAATTCGGCTTCGTCGGGAATGAGCGCTACCGCCAATTCTAGGCTCGCTCCAATTTGGGTCGAGGCCGGATAACAATGGAGAGCGCTGCACCGCTTAATCCGGACCGTCGGAAAAATCCTCGACCCGCATAGCTTCGCCAGCCAGGCTCTCGGCCTCGAGCAGCAATTCGTCGTCCACCGCCCCTTGCGGCGTAGCCTCGCGTCCGATCATGACCATAACCGGCACGGCCAGCGGGCTGACCCGATCGAGTTCGACATGCACCATTTGCTCGCCCGCGCGATCGAGCAGATCGCCTAGGCGCCCGACATCGGTCATCCGCGTCCGCGCATCGGCCCAGGCGGCTTCCAGCAACACATGGTCGGGCTCGTATTTGCGCAGCACGTCGTAGATCAGGTCGGTCGAGAAAGTAACTTGCTTGCCCGTCTTGCGCTTGCCCGGATGCTGCCGCTCAACCAAGCCGCCGATCACCGCCACCTCGCGAAAAGCGCGGCGCAGCAAGTGCGAATTCTGCACCCATTCGATAAATTCGTCCTGCAGGATATCGGGGGAGAGGAGCGGCGCGGGATCCTTCACCGGCTTCAGGCCCCAGACGGCCAGCGAATAATCGTTGGCGACGAAGCCACCGGGCAATAGCCCGCGATCCTCCATGCGCCGCGTGATCAGCATGCCCAGGCTCTGGTTCGCGTTCCAGCCTTCGAAAGTGTAATAGACGGTGTATTCGCGCCCGCCGCGCGGGAAACTTTCGACCAGCAATTGCCCCGGCCCCGGCATTTGCGAACGCCAGTCCTGCACTTCCAACCATTCGCGGACATCGTCGGGAAAGCGCGCCCACCCGGCACGGTCGACAAGCATGCCGCGCACTCGGTCGGCCAGATGGGTGGTCAGGGGCAGGCGCTGCCCCCCATAGGAAGGGATCATGGCCGAGGATTTTGCCGCTCGCACCAGAATCTCCATCTCCTGCAGCTTCACCACCTCCAGACTCATGCCCGCAAAGGCGAACGTGTCGCCGGGAGAGAGCGATGCGGCGAAACGCTCCTCCACCTTGCCGAGCGAACGCCCGCCCCGGTTCGAGCCCGCCGTGATCCGCACGTCGAGCATTTCGGAATCGATGATGATCCCGGCATTCAGGCGATGGCGCGCGGCCTGTTCGGGATGCGCCAGCCGCCATATGCCGCCCCCCTCGCCGTCATCTTCGCGCACGATGCGCTTGAATTTATCATAGGCACGCAGCGAGTACCCGCCCGTCGCGACGAATTCCAGCACGCGGTCCCAGGCCGTCTCGTCCACCCAGGCATAGGAAAGGCTGGGGCGTATCTCCGCCAGCAGCGCAGCCTCGCCAAAGGGCTCCGCGCAGGCGCAGGCCATGACATGCTGGGCCAGCACGTCGAGCCCGCCGGGGCGGAACTCCTCCCCATCGCGCTGCCCTTCGTCGACCGCTTCCTTGGCTGCGGTCGCTTCCAGAAATTCGAAGCGGTTGCCGGGCACCAGCAAAGCTCGGCTACGCTGGTCGAGCCGATGATTGGCGCGACCGATCCGCTGCAGCAGGCGCGACGAGCCCTTGGGTGCGCCCATCTGGACGACCAGGTCGATATCCCCCCAATCGACGCCCAGGTCGAGGCTGGCAGTGGCGACAAGCGCGCGCAATTCGCCCCGCGCCATCGCGCCTTCGACCTTGCGGCGCGCTTCCTTGCCCAGCGATCCGTGGTGGATCCCGATCGGCAGCGTGTCCTCATTCATGTCCCACAGGTTCTGGAAGATATATTCGGCCAGAAAGCGCGTGTTGGTGAAGATCAGCGTGGTGCGGTTGGCCTTGATCGCTTCGTAAAGCTGCGGGATCGCCCAAGTGGCGGCGTGGCCGCCCCAGGGCACGCGCTCTTCGTCGGGCAGGAGAATTTCGACTTCGGCGGGCGCGCCAACCTCGCCCTCCACCATCGCGACCGCTTCGATCTCGCTCTCGTCCCCGGTTTTGAGCGGGGCAAGCCATTCGCGAAACCCTTGCGGGTTCGCCAGCGTGGCCGAAAGCGCGGCGCGCTGCATATCGGGCGCGATGGCCTGAAGGCGCGAGAGGGCCAGCGCCAGCAAGTCGCCGCGCTTGCCGGTCGCGAAGGCATGCACTTCGTCGATCACGACGCGCTTCAACCCGGCGAACATGGCGAAACTGTCGGGATAGCTCAGCAGCAGCGAGAGGCTTTCGGGCGTGGTCAGCAGCACATGCGGCGGTTTGGTACGCTGGCGCTTTTTGCGATCGGACGGCGTATCGCCGCTACGCGTCTCGACGCGGATGGGCAGGCCCATCTCCTCGATCGGCGCGATGAGATTGCGCTGCACGTCATGCGCCAGCGCCTTGAGCGGGGAGACGTAGAGTGTGTGCAGCCCGCCGGGCGGCTCCGTCTCTCCCAGCCGTGAGGGGCAGAAGGCGGCCAGCGTCGGCAGAAATCCCGCCAGCGTCTTGCCCGCCCCCGTGTCCGCGACGAGCAAGGCGTGGCGGCCCGCATCGCTCGCCGCAAGCATTTCGGCCTGGTGGCGCCGCACGCGCCAGCCGCGGCCAGCGAACCAAGCTTCGATCTCAGGCGGTATCGGGGGCGTGCTCACCAAGAGATAGCGCGGGATGGGGCGCGGTGTTCCGCCCGTGTCCCATCCGGCGCGAAGTTCAATGCCAATACTACTCCACTTCGGGCTCCTCGCCCTCTCCGTGCGGTATCACCATATCGCCCAGCGCATCCGGTTCCACGCCCAGCAGATCGGCCATGCGCGCGCGCTGAGCCGCCGACAGGTCCGCATAGTCCCGCTCCGCCGGGAGGCTTTCCAGCGCCGCCTCCATCGAAGTTTCCATCTCGGTGAACGAGCCCACCATTTCCGGGAGGGCCTCCATCGTGGCGCCCATGACCTGAGGGTCCGCGAACAGGGCCATGGACTGGCGCGCGAATTCGCTCCCGGTCGGGGTCGCGAAGAAGCTGGAGATATCGGCAAGCTGCGCTTCGTCGAACCGGACCGCATAGGCCTTTGCCAATCCCGCGCGTACGGGGGGCTCCACCGCGGCGAACGCGCCGCCCATATTCGCGATGAGCGCGTCCACCATGGTGTCGTGGTGTCGGCCCGCCGGTCCCACGCGGGATCGAGCATGGTCAGAAGCTCTCTCTTCTCCGCATCGCCCAATTCCGCGATGGCCGCTTCGTCGAGCGTAAGCCTGCTGGCGAGGATGAAGTCGGGCTCGGAAAACATGGCCATCATCGGACGCATGGTCTTTTCCATCATGTCGCGCATCATTTCGCCATAGAAGCCCTCGGGCATCATCGTCGCCACGATGGCGGTGGCGGCGGGGAGGCGCGCTTCCTGGTCGGCAGTTAGCGGTTCGGCCTGGAACATCCCGCTCATCATCGCGAGCACGGCGGCTTCGTCCATGGCCCCGCCCGCTTCGGCAGGCTCCAGAGCGACCTCGCCCTCGACCTTCCCAATCTCGATATCCTGCGCCGCCAAGGGCGCGGACAGGCCGAGCGAAAGCGTGCCCAGGGCCAGCGAAAATGCAGTCTTCTTCATGATATGTCCCCCTCTCTTTTACCTCAGTGCCCGACGCTCTCGCCGCGCTCCAGCCCCGACAGGGACAGCTGTTCGTCGATCTGCGCCATCAGGCGGGCGAGCCCTTCTTCGCTGTCGCTTTCCGCACGTGCGACGAGGACGTCCTGCGTGTTGGATGCGCGCAGCAGCCACCAGCCGTCCGGCGTCGAGACCCGCACCCCATCGGTCCCGTCGACGTCGGCGTCGCTGCCCGCAAGCCGCTCCTCGACCTCGCGGATCGCAGCGAATTTGCGGCTTTCATCGACCTGGAAACGCAGTTCGGGTGTGTTGACCATGGCGGGCATGCCCCCGCGCAGATCGGTCACCGACCGGCCAAGCCGCGCGCTCGCCGCGATCAGGCGCACGCCGGCATAGAGCGCATCGTCATACCCGTAATAGTCATCGGCGAAGAATACATGTCCGCTCATCTCGCCTGCCAGCGGAGCGCCCGTTTCCTTCATCTTGGACTTGATCAGCGAATGGCCGGTCTTCCACATCAGCGGATTGCCCCCGCACCGCGCCACATGATCGAACAGGGCGCGGCTCGCCTTTACATCGGCGATGACCGTGGCGCCCTGCCGGTTTTTCAAAGCGTCCTCCGCATAGATCATCAGCAATTGATCGCCCCAAACCACCCGGCCTTCACCATCGATCGCGCCGATCCGGTCGCCGTCGCCGTCGAAAGCCACTCCGAAATCGAGGTTCTTCTCGGCGACGAGCGTGCGCAGATCCGCCAGATTCGCCTCGACCGTAGGATCGGGATGATGATTGGGAAAAGTGCCGTCGACATCGGTGAAAAGAAGGTGGTGCTCGCCCGGCAGCTTCGCGGCGAGCATTTCGAGCGCGGGTCCGGCAGCGCCATTGCCCGCGTCCCAGCCGACCTTGAGATCCGCGAGCGCAGCAGGGTCGACATCGCCAAGGCCCATCAACAGGCGCTCGACATACTCGCTCAGAATCTCGCGGCTCTCGACGCTGCCCGCGCCTTCGTCCCAGTCGCCCGTCGCGGCCATTTCGCCCAGTTTCTGGATATCCGCGCCGAAAAACGGACGGCCCTGAAAGACCATCTTGAAGCCGTTGTAATTGGCGGGATTGTGGCTGCCGGTTATCTGAATGCCGCCATCCACATCCTCGCTTGAGGCTTCGGCGTAATAGAGCATCGGCGTCGCGCCGAGGCCGATCGTCACGACATCGCAGCCGCTCGCCGTCAGCCCCTCGATCAGCGCGTGCTCGAGCATGGGTGAGCTGACCCGCCCGTCATAGCCGACCGCGACCTTGCTGCCGCCCGCGCGCCGCAGCAGCGTCGCAAAACCGCGCCCGATGGCACGGGCGTCGTCCGCACCCAGCGTTTCGCCGATAATGCCGCGAATGTCATATTCGCGCAGGACTGTGGAATCGAATTGGTGTGTCATTCACGAGGCTCCGATGGATCGGTTCCGATCTGGTTCAAAAGAAGGTCGCGCGCGGCGTTGATTTCGGCAAGGCGCGCCGTACTGCCGCCGCGATCGGGATGAGTCTGCGCGGCAAGGCGGCGATGCGCCTCGCGTATCGTGCGCGCATCGGCGTCGGTCGCCACGCCCAACATGCGGCGCGCCCACGTCAGCTCTTTGGTCCGCGTCGGAGCAGTGCGTAGATACTCCCACGGCCATTTACCAAACAGCCAGCGGGAGGCGATCGCCAGCAGGGCGGCGATCACCAGCCAGCGGATCATGCCGCCTTGTCCTCCAGGCCGATGCCGGGAAGGCGCAGGCTGGCGATGAGACCGCGCAGTTCCTGCCGCGCGACGAGGTGGCTGGTGCCGAGATCGCCGAGATGCCCCTTGTCGAGCAGGGTCAGGCCCGAGGGGAAAAGCTCGCGATAGATCACACGCTCCGACAGGCCCTTGGCGATGCGGAAGCCGACCCGCTTGGACATTTCCGCCAGCGCCTTTTCCAGACGCGCCATATTGCGCGCTTCGGTATAACCGGTGCGGTTCCTGACTACGACCCAATCCAATTCGCGCCGATCCTGCTCCAGCCCCATGCGCGAGCGTTTGAGGCGCGCTTCCCAGATCAGTTCGGCGTAGAAGGACAGCTTCTTAACCTTGAACGTTTCGGCATCGACCTGGCCGATGAGGTCGAAATCGACGAAGCTGTCGTTCATCGGCGTGACCAGCGTGTCGGCCTGTTCGGCGGCGATGCGCGCCATCGGATCGTCGCGCCCCGGCGTGTCGACAATCAGGAAGTCGGCCGTCTGCGCGAACCGGTCGAGCGTCGCTTCGAGCGTTTTCTCGTCCTGGCCTGCCGCCGTTCCGTCGAAAACCTCGCAGGTCGGCGTCGGCAGTTCGATTCCGCGCTTTGCCTGAATGGCCTCGCGGTTCTCGATATAGCGATGCATCGTGCGCTGACGCGGATCGAGATCGATCGCGGCGACCGTCTTGCCCATATAGGCGAGCGCCACCGCCACGTGGACCGCCGTGGTCGATTTGCCGGTCCCGCCCTTCTCGTTGGCGAAGACGATGCGATGGGCACGATTGTGAGACAAGGGGTGCGCTGCTTTCCGTGTTCGTACGTCGAGTATTGTCGCGCCCGAACCGATGCGGCTAGGGCGGTCCCGGCCATAACCGAAGGGTGCCCCCGTGCAAACCGCGACCACGCTCGAAATGTTGAGAAGCTTCATCGCCGGGCTGCGCGAGGAAGGCGGCGGCTCGATCGCACTCGTGCCGACGATGGGCGCGCTGCACGAAGGGCATCTGACACTGATCCGCGAAGCGCGGGCGCGCGCCGACCATGTCGTCGCCTCGATTTTCGTCAATCCGCGCCAGTTCGGAGCGAACGAGGATCTCGACGCCTACCCCCGCCAGTTGGCGCGCGACAGCGACCTTCTGGCGGGCGAGGGCGTGGCCGTGCTTTGGGCGCCCGCGCCGAGCGAGGTCTATCCTGAAGGCTATGCGACCAATGTCTCGGTCAGCGGGGTCAGCGCAGGGCTCTGCGGCGCGGATCGGCCGGGTCATTTCGACGGCGTGGCAACGGTGGTGCTGAAGCTCTTCAACCAGGTTCGACCCGACATGGCGCTTTTCGGCGAGAAGGACTGGCAGCAACTCGCCGTGATCCGCCGCATGGCCCGCGATCTCGACCTGACCTTTCCGCATGTCGCGGCCATTTACGGCGTCGGGATCGTGCGCGAGGCGGACGGGCTCGCGATGAGCAGCCGCAACGCCTATCTCTCGCCCGACGATCGCCAGCGCGCCGCCGCTCTGCCCCGCGCGATGGAGGATGCGGCGGCCGTGATCGCTGATGGCGGCGATGCCGCGCGCGCTCTGGGCAATCTGAAGGAAACGCTGCGCGTGGCAGGCTTCGAAAGCGTCGATTACGCCGAATTGCGCGATGCGGACAGCCTGGCCCCGCTGGAGAGCGATAACGGCAATGCGCGCCTGTTCGTCGCCGCGCGGATCGGCGGCACACGCCTGATCGACAATCGCGCGGTCTAAAGAACCGGTTGAGCGATTAGAATCTTGGCGTCGCCTTCAATCGAAAGCGACGACCAGTCGCGAACCAGCGCACATTGCCCTGCCGCGACCCTTTCGCCCTCAATCGTGGCGCTTCCTGAAACCGGGATGACGAGAAAGGCGCCCTCATACCGCGCCCTCACGTCAGGCGAGGCCGCGCCATCGAGCCGATCGAGCCGGAACAGCGGTCCCTCTACCAGAGTGACCTCCCCCGTTTCCGCCACGCGGCGCCTCATGCGCGGAGGATGCGGTTCACCCTTGGCGACTGCGATTGCCGCATCGAGATGCAGTTCGCGCGGGCGCCCATAATCGTACAGGCGATAGGTTATGTCGCTGTTCTGCTGGATTTCGATCAGGCTGCACCCTGCTCCGATTGCGTGCACTGTGTTGGCGGGGATATAGAAGAAATCGCCTGGGACGACATCGAACCAGGCCATTCTCGCTTCGATCGAGCCGTCGAGAGCGGCCGATTTGAGCGTTTCGGCGTCGAGCGGTTCCTCGAAACCGATACCGATCCGCGCACCCGGTTCGCAAGCGGTGATCAACCAACACTCTTCCTTGCCTTCGCTCCTGCCGGTCGCAGCCAGAGCCTGAGCGTCGTCGGGATGGACCTGGACGGACAGATTTTCGCTGGCGAATAGATATTTGACGAGCAGATCGTCGAGCGCGGCCGGCGGTTCGAACCAGAATTCACCGATGCGCTTTCCTTCGGGTGCCACGAACGGTGCGGGCAGCCGATCACGCCCCCAGGGTTTTTCGACCGAGCGGACCGGAAGAAGCGAACTCATTCGTGCTTATCCTGGTTCTGGGCGCCCGTGAGTTTTCCGACCTTTTGCGTCCCGTCCACGGTGGTCACCAGCACCTCGTCGCCATCGACAACGATGCAAAGGTCCTCGAGACCGATCGCCGAAACGCGCGGGCCATCGGTTTCGATGAGGACATTGCGGCAGTCGACCAGTTCCGCCCATCGCGCACCACATGCCAGTTGCCGATATCCGACCATCCCATATCGACCGGTACGACGGCAGCCCGATCGGTTTTTTCCATGACGGCATAGTCGATCGATTCGCTGGGCACGGCGGCGAACAGTTCCGCATCGGGTTCGAAGCGATTGTCCTTCTCGTGACCGGTCGCGACCGCGTTCGCCACCGCATCAGCGATATCGGGTCGGTGGGCTGCGAGCTCTTCGAGATAACGCCCGGCGGTGAAAACGAAGATACCTCCGTTCCAATCGTATCCGCCGTCTTCGACAAAAGCTTTGGCGCGGTCACGATCGGGCTTCTCCACAAAGCGCTCGATCTCGTACGCGCCGTCCCCCATGGCATCGCCGCGTTTGATATATCCAAAGCCGGTCTCGGGCGCGGTCGCGCGGATCCCAAAGGCCACGAGCCGTCCTTCGCGCGCCAGTTCCGCCCCCCGGCGCGCCGCTTCGATAAAGGCTTCGGTATCGGAGATGTGATGATCGCTCGGACAAACGAGCATGACCTGATCCGCAGGTAGCCGCAAAGCCGCAAGTGCGATCGCCGCGGCAGTGTTGCGCGCGCTCGGCTCCACGATGATCGATACGTCGCCCTCGAGAGTCTCGCTCTCCACATGGTCGAGATGACCCTTACCGGTCACGATCATCGCCGAGGCGAATGCGCTGTCGCCCTGCGTCCTTGCTAGCGCCTGACCGAACAGCGTCTCATCGCCCACAAGCGGCAGGAAGGGCTTGGGTCTCGAAATTCGGCTACGCGGCCACAACCGCGTGCCGCTACCGCCGCAAAGAATTACGGGTGAAATACTCTCGCTCATGCGATGGCGCTTATTGCTCCGCCACGTCGCGGGCAAGCCAAGATGGTGGGAAAATCAGATGCGTGTCATGTTTACTGTGGCGAAGAGCGTGCGAAACACGGCGAAGCGATGAAAATCATGGAGCGGGTAGCGGGAATCGAACCCGCATAACTAGCTTGGAAGGCTAGGGCTTTACCACTAAGCTATACCCGCCCGCTGCACGTTTCGGCAGGCGCCGGCGGCCGATCACCGGGCGCTTGTCCGTGCGACACGAAATGTTTCTTCCGTCGCGTCGGGCCCGACCTTACCTCGCCATCCATCATGACCAGCCGAACCCATCTCGACCGGCTTGAGGCCGAAAGCATCCATATTCTGCGTGAAGTCGTCGCCGAGGCGGCCAAGCCCGTCATGCTGTACTCGGTCGGCAAGGACAGTGCAGTGATGCTGCACCTGGCCCGCAAAGCCTTCCATCCCGCCCCGCCTCCCTTCCCGCTTCTCCATGTCGACACGACCTGGAAATTTCGCGCCATGTACGAGCTGCGCGAAAAGGCGGCGAAGGATGCAGGCATGGAATTGCTCGTCTGGCAGAACCCCGAGGCCAAGGAGCGCGGTATCAATCCGTTCGATCACGGCCCGCTCCACACCGATATGTGGAAGACGCAAGGGCTGAAGCAGGCGCTCGACCATTACGGGTTCGACGCGGCGTTCGGCGGGGCGCGGCGCGACGAGGAGAAGAGCCGTGCGAAGGAACGCGTGGTCAGCTTCCGCAGCGCGAGCCACGCCTGGGATCCCAAGGCCCAGCGGCCGGAACTCTGGAACCTCTACAATCTGCGCAAGGCCAAAGGCGAAAGCCTGCGCGCCTTTCCGCTGTCGAACTGGACCGAGCTCGATATCTGGCAGTACATCATGGCCGAGAATATCGAGATCGTGCCGCTCTATCTGTCGCAGCCCCGCCCCACGGTGGAGCGTGACGGCATGCTGCTGATGGTCGATGACGAGCGCTTCCCGCTGCGTGACGGGGAAGAGCCGCAGATGCGCTCGATCCGCTTCCGCACCCTTGGTTGCTATCCGCTCACCGGCGCGGTCGAGAGCGAGGCGGACACGCTCGAAGGCGTGGTGCGCGAAATGTTGCTGACCACCACCAGCGAACGCCAGGGCCGCGCGATCGACAAGGACGATTCCGGCGCCGGGATGGAACGCAAGAAGGTGGAGGGGTATTTCTGATGAACCGGCCTGACGACACCGCCTATCGCGCCGATGCCCTGATCGACGAAGACATCGGCGAATATCTCGACCGCCATCGCGACAAGGACATGCTGCGCTTCATCACCTGCGGCAGCGTGGACGATGGCAAATCGACGCTGATCGGGCGCCTGCTCTATGACAGCCGCCGGGTCTTCGCGGACCAGCTGGAAGCGCTGGAGGCGGACAGCAAGGCATCGGGCACGCGCGGGGCGGAGCTCGATTTCGCGCTGCTGGTCGATGGGTTGGCGGCGGAGCGCGAACAGGGCATCACGATCGACGTCGCCTATCGCTTCTTCGCGACCGAGGCGCGCAAGTTCATCGTCGCCGATTGTCCCGGCCACGAACAATATACGCGCAACATGGTAACCGGCGCGTCCACTGCCGATGCCGCCGTCATCCTGATCGATGCGCGCAAGGGCGTGCTGACCCAGACGCGCCGCCACAGTTTCCTGTGCCACCGGCTCGGCATTCGCAACATGGTGCTGGCGGTCAACAAGATGGACCTCGTCGATTTCAGCCAGGAACGGTTCGACGCGATCGAGGCCGAATACCGCGCCTTTGCCGAGGAACTCGGGATCGAGCGCATCACGGCGATCCCGCTTGCGGCCGTAACCGGAGACAATATCGCCACCAAATCGGAAGCGATGGATTGGTGGGACGGCCCGACGTTGATCGCGCATCTCGAAACCATCCCGGTACGCGACCAGTCGAGCGCGGACGCGCCATTCCGCTTGCCGGTCCAGTGGGTCAATCGCCCCCACCAGGACTTCCGCGGTTTTGCAGGCCAGGTCGCGGGCGGCACGGTCAAGCCCGGCGATGCAGTACGCATCCTGCCCTCGGGCACCACCACCACGGTGCGCGCGATCCCGTCCTTCGACGGCGACAGGGACAGCGCCGAAGCGGGCGATTCGATCACGCTCACTCTCGACGATGAAGTCGATTGTTCGCGCGGCGACGTCATCGCATCCGCCGACGATCCGCCCCAGGTGGCCGATCAGTTCGAAGCGACGCTCGTCTGGATGGACGCCGAATCGCTGAAACCGGGGCGCGGATACTGGCTCAAGCTCGGCACGCAGACCGTGACCGCCACGATCGCCGAGCCGAAATACGAGATCAACGTTAACACGATGGCGAAGCTGGCGGCGACCAGCCTGGACCTCAATGCCATCGGCGTGGTCGAAGTGACGACCGAACGGCGGATCGTGTTCGAACCGTACGATACGAACCCCACGCTCGGCGGCTTCGTCCTGATCGACAAGGTGAGCAACCAGACGGTCGCTGCGGGCATGCTGCATTTCGCGCTGCGGCGCGCGCAGAACGTCCATTGGCAGGCGACCAGCGTCGGGCGCGAGGATCATGCCAGTCTCAAGAACCAGACCCCGCGGCTGCTATGGTTCACCGGTCTTTCGGGCTCGGGCAAATCGACGATCGCCAACGAAGTCGAAAAGAAGCTGGCGCTGATGAACCGCCACACCTTCCTGCTCGATGGAGACAATGTCCGCCATGGCCTGAACAAGGATCTGGGCTTCACCGAAACCGACCGGATCGAGAACATCAGGCGCATCGGCGAAGTCGCCAAACTGATGACGGATGCGGGCCTCATCGTCCTCACCGCCTTCATCAGCCCCTTCCGGGCCGAGCGGCAGATGGTGCGCGACATGCTTCCCGATGGCGAGTTCATCGAGATCTTCGTCGATACGCCGCTTGAAGTGGCGGAGCAGCGCGACGTGAAGGGTCTTTACAAGAAAGCGCGCGAGGGAAGCCTCAAGAACTTCACCGGGATCGACAGCCCGTATGAAGAGCCGCAGGCGCCCGAAATTCGCGTCAACACGGTCGATATGACGGCCGAAGAAGCGGCGGATTATATCGTGTCGCGCATCCTCCCGCTGAAGTGAGCGAGCGAATGGCAAGCCACGAAACCGATGGCGATCTGGCCGCGCGGCTGGCGCAGGAAGCGGGCCAATTGCTGCTCGATCTGCGCGCACAGGGCGAATTCGAAGGCCGCGCGTTGGGCGAGGAAGGCGATCGACGCGCCAACGCGCTGTTGATGGCGGCGCTGAAAGAGGCCCGTCCCCACGATGGTATCCTGAGCGAGGAAACGCGCGACACGCCCGAGCGGCTCGAGAAAAGCCGCGTCTGGATCGTCGATCCGGTCGATGGGACACGCGAATATGGCGAGGGGCGGCCGGACTGGGCCGTCCATGTGGGCCTCGCCGTTGATGGCGCGGCGCATCTCGGCGCGGTTGCGCTACCGGGTATGGCGGGCCAGCGCGTGTTGCGATCCGACCAACCGATCGCCTGCGATCCGACGACGTGTCGCCCCCGCATGGTGGTCAGCCGCTCGCGCCCTCCGGCAGAAGCCGAAAAGGCGGCGGCGGCAGTCGATGCCGAGATCGTGCCGATGGGCTCCGCCGGCGCGAAGGCGATGGCCGTGGTGCGCGGCGCAGCGGAAATCTATCTGCATTCCGGCGGGCAGTACGAATGGGACAGCTGCGCCCCGGTCGCGGTGGCGCTCGGATATGGACTGCACTGCTCGCGTCTCGACGGGAGCCCGCTGCGCTACAACGCGCGTGACACCTATCTGCCCGATCTGCTGATCTGCCGACCCGATCTGGCGGACGGCATTCTCGGCGCTATCAGCTAGTCCGGCTAACGTCGGTTTGAGTGGCTTCCGGCTGAAGCCATTCGCTGTCGAAGCCTCAATCCGCAGTCGCTCGCGAAAGGTTCTCCGCGATCGTCGGCTCGGGCTGTTCGATCTCTTCGGGGGCGGCTTCTTCCGACGCACCGGGAAGCGCGACATGCACTTCGACACGGCGATTGGCGGCGCGGTTCCGCTCGTTCGGAGTACCGTCCGGATTGGCGTTCGGCGCGATCGGGTTCTGTTCGCCAAAGGCGATAATGGTGATCCGCTCTTCGTCGATCCCGTTTTCGACCAGATAGTCCCGCACCGCCTCGCCGCGCGATTGCGATGCGCGCTGGTTGGCGTCGCCCGGCCCGCCCGCATCGCTGTGGGCGCGCAGGACGATCGGACCGCCCTCTTCGATCTGGGGCGACTGAAGCAGGGTGTCGAGATCGGCGGTCGCCGATTCGGACAGCTCCGCTCCGCCTTCGGGGAAGCCGATCCGCGCGTCGAGCGGCGCCAGAGGCGGCGGCGGCAGAGGCGCGGTATCCTCCAGATCGTCACGAATGATCGAATTCTGCGCCCCCGTCTGAGTCGAGCTCGGCTCTGGCGCCGGTTCGCGCGTATCGCCGGATCCGCAGGCGGCAAGCGCCAGCGCCAGAGCGAGGCCGGTGAGAATACGATGCGATGGGACGTGCGCGAACGGGTCGATCATGCTGGTTCGGGCTTGGGCCCGCCTTTCTCTTTCTTCTGGGCTTTCTTGGCCGCGGTGTCTTCCGCAGTACGCGCCTGGGGCGAAAAGCTGATGATGACGTCGCCTGCACGCGGTTCCGGCCGGGCGGCGTGGGTAAAGAACCGCATCCGCCCGTTATCGCGCAGCAGCAGCAGCATGTGCGCGCCATCGGGCAGCTTCGCCTGGGCGGCCTCGAAATCGAATTCCTCGGACAGCTTGGTCTTGCGGAAGACCCAGCCCGCGGCCGACCTCGTGCGCGAATTCGTTGCAGACGAGGGTGTTGTAGGCCTCGTTATCGGTTGCTGCGACCAGCGTCTGGAAGGGGCTCAGATCGAGATTGTGCTCGGTCGCCTCGTTCAGGATCTCTCCGTGGTAATAGGAAACGCCCTTGCGGCGGGCGAGCGCGAGGCGTTGCCAGCTGGAATCGACTACAGTCACCGGCGTTTTCAGATCGCGCATCTGTTCCGCCAGCGCGACCGTCCAGGGCGTGCTGCCAACGATGAGCAGGCCGGGGCGGGTCTGGCCCTTCACCTTGAGGAGACGGGCGACGAGATCGATGGTGAAACCGTGTGCCACGATGGTCGTGACCACCACGGCGAAGCTGAGGCCGATGAGGACATTGCCGTCCCCGAAGCCAAGTTCGGCAAGGCGCAGCGCGAACAGGCCCGATATCGCGACGAGCACGATCCCGCGAGGCGCGATCCAAGCTAGGAACAGCCGCTCGTTCCACGGGATCGAGCTGCCCAGCAGGCTGATGATGATCGTCAGCGGGCGGACCAGGAACAGCAGCGCCACGAGGAACGCGCCGAAGCGCCAGTTGAGATAGGAGAGATCTTCCCATTTGAGCGAAGCGGACAGCACGATGAAAATGCCCGAGACGAGCAGGATCGCGATGTTTTCCTTGAACGGATGAATGCTCCTGAGGCTCGACACGTTCATATTGGCGAGCGCGATGCCCATAACCGTCACCGCGACGAGGCCCGCTTCGTGTTCGATCATGTTCGAGACGACGAACACGGCGATCACCGCCGTCAGCAACACCGGAACCTTGAGATATTCCGGCACCGCCCCACGCGGAAAGGACCACGCTATTATGACGGCGGCAACGTAGCCGATCAGCCCGGCGAGGACGGCGGCGATGATGAGCGGCGGCACGACCTCGATCAGCGAGGCGCCGGGACTTTCCGCGACCTTGCGGAAATATTCGTAAGCGATGACCGCGCATAGCGCGCCGGTCGGATCGTTGACGATAGCTTCCCATTTCAGGATCGTCGCAGGACGCTGCTGGACCGCGCTCTGGCGCAGGAGCGGGATGACGACCGTGGGGCCTGTCACCACGAGGATGCCGCCGAACAGCACGGCCACCGGCCAGACGAGGCCGGCAATCTCATGCGCGGCGAGCGCCCCGAGGAACCAACCTACGACAACGCCCACCGTAGCGAGCCGCCATACAGCCTGGCCGGAATGGCGCAGTTCGCGAAAATCGAGGCTCAAGCCGCCTTCGAACAGGATCAGCGCGACGCCCACCGCCACCATCGGTTCGAGCAGTTCGCCGAATGCGTGTTCGGGATCGAACAGGCCGAAGACCGGTCCGGCGAGAAAGCCTGCGGCGAGCATCAGCACGATGGCAGGCCAACCGGTCCGCCACGCGATCCATTGCGAACCGATGCCGAGAATGCCCACGAGGGCGATGACGATCGCTTGTTCTTCCATGGCCTGAGCCGTGTTGCCCCCGATTGGTGCTCGTCTCGGCGCGACTGAACCCGCACAGGTGAGAGTATGCAAGGAGAAAGTGGTTTATTCGGCGCGGCTTAGACCCCGCGCATCAATTTCCAGGGAAGTCCATCAGTGCCGACACTGCAATGCCCATGGCATCCAGACGGGACGCCCCGCCGAGGTCCGGCAGGTCGATCACAAATGCCGCGGAGTCCACCACCGCACCCGCCTGGCGCAACAGGCTGGCCGCCGCACAGGCCGTTCCACCGGTAGCGATCAGATCGTCGACCAGGACGACGCGCTGGCCTTCGTGAACCGCGCCCGGATCCATTTCGAGCCGGTCGGACCCGTATTCGAGGGCATAATCGATCCCGATCGTTTCGACCGGCAGCTTGCCGGGTTTGCGCACGGGGACGAAGCCGATGCCGAGTTCGATCGCGACTGCCGACCCGAAGATGAAGCCGCGCGCTTCCATGCCCGCGATTGCCTGCGCCCCCGCCCCGCGCGCATGGGCGGCGAGGTGGTGGACGCTGGCCTTCAGGCCTGCGCCATCGGAAATCAGCGTCGTGATGTCGCGAAACTGGACGCCCGCTGCCGGGAAGTCCGGAACGGTGCGGACCAGCGCCTTGAGGTCGGAAGGTGTCATCATACACGCACCCAATACAAAACGGCCTCCCGCGCCGCAAAGCGCGAGAGGCCGGATGAATGAGGGTAGGAGACCGGTTTAGGCCTTGGTCTTCTTGGGCTTAACCGCCGACCAGATCTGGGTCTTGGAGAACCAGGCGAGAATGGTCGCGAACAGGAGGAAGACCAGCACCGGCCAACCCGTCTGCTTGCGCTTCACCAGCGTCGGTTCGGCAGTCCAGGTCAGGAAGGCCGCCACGTCGGTCGCCATCTGGCCGATGGTCGCCTCGGTTCCGTCGTCATAGGTCACCTGTCCGTTGCTGGTCAGCGGCGGCGCCATGGCGAGGTTCATGTTGGGAAAGTAGACGTTGTGATAGAGGCCCGGTCCCGGCGCCGCTTCGGGATGCTCTTCCAGCAATTCTTCCGACGGGGGCTGATAGCCGACCAGCAGCGAAGCCACGTAGTTCGTTCCATCTTCCCGCGCCTTCGTCATCAGCGAAAGGTCCGGCGGAATGGCATTATTGTTCGCCGCCGCAGCCGCCACGTTATTGGGATAGGGCTTGGGGAAGTAATCCGTCGGCTCGCCCGGGCGCGTGCTCGCCTCGCCGGTGTTCGGATCGATACCCGGCACGGTCCAGGTCGCCGCTTCGGCCTTTACCTGCGCTTCGGTGTAGCCAAGCTCGCCGAGATTGCGGAAGGCAACGAATTTGAGGCTGTGGCAGGCCGAGCAGACTTCCTTGTAAACCTTGTAGCCGCGCTGAAGCTGCCCGTAGTCCCACGTGCCGAAAGGTCCATCGAACGAATAGTTGACGTCCTGAGGATGCTTGTAGGGCAGGTGCGTGTCGGGCGCGTCATCGGTCGCGGCGGTGTAGGCCCCGACGCCGAAGGAGACGAGCGCGACGACGGCGAAACCCAGGCCGACGAGGATGGCGATGATGCGGATCATGCGAAAGTCTTCTCTCTCGTAGCGTTGCGTCGCGTCAGACCGCGGGCTGGGTGTTTTCGCCCAGCACGGCCTTCTTGTCGGATCCCAGCACCGCTTCGGTGATGGAATAGGGCAGCGGCTCGGGCTTCTCGATCTGGCTCACGATCGGGATGATCACGAGGAAGTGGATGAAGTAGTAAGCCGTCGCGATCTGGCTGAGCATGACATAGGGTTCTTCGGCCGGCGCACCGCCCAGATAGAACAGCAGCGCCATGCAGGGGATGAGGCCGAACCAGAAGAACTTGCGGAACAGCGGGCGATAGTGGCCGCTGCGCACCGGCGACTTGTCGAGCCAGGGCAGGAAGAACCACAGCAGGATGGCCGAGAACATCGCCAACACGCCCCAGAGCTTCGCCGGCAGGATGAAGTCGAAGGTGAAGGCACGTAGGATCGCGTAGAACGGATAGAAATACCATTCCGGCACGATGTGCGCGGGCGTAGAAAGTGGGTTCGCTTCGATATAATTGTCTGGATGGCCCAACACGTTCGGCAGGAAGAAGACGAACGTGAAGAAGATCAGCAGGATGATGCCCAGGCCGAAACCGTCCTTCGCCGTGTAATACGGGTGGAACGGCACGGTGTCGCTCTCGCTCTTCACTTCGACGCCGGTCGGGTTGGACGAACCGGGGATATGCAGCGCCCAGATATGCATGATCACGACGCCCATGATCACGAACGGCAGCAGGAAGTGCAGCGAGAAGAAGCGGTTGAGCGCGGCATTGTCGGGCGCGAACCCGCCCAGCAACCAGACCTGGATCGGCTCGCCGACAAGAGGAATGGCGCTGAAGAGGCCGGTGATCACCTTGGCGCCCCAGAAGCTCATCTGGCCCCACGGAAGCACATAGCCCATGAACGCGGTCGCCATCATCAGCAGGAAGATGGTGACGCCCAGCAACCAGATCATTTCGCGCGGAGCCTTGTAGGAGGAGTAATAGAAACCGCGGAAAATGTGGATGTAGACGACCACGAAGAAGAAGCTGGCGCCGTTGGCGTGCGCATAGCGCATCAGCCAGCCCCAGTTGATATCACGCATGATATGTTCGGTCGTCGCGAAGGCCACGCTCGCATTGGCGGCGTAGTGCATCGCCAGGACCACGCCGGTGACGATCTGGAGCACGAGGAAGAACCCGGCGAGAACGCCGAAATTCCACATATAATTGAGGTTGCGCGGCACCGGATAACCGGCACCGACCGCGTTGTAGACCAGACGCGGCACAGGCAGCTTCTCGTCGAGGAACTTGGTCAGCCCGTTGCTCGGCTCGTATTGTTTCGCCCAGGGAAAGCTCATGATCTCTCTTCCAGTCCGTCCTCAGCCTCAGCCGACGAGAATCGTCGTATCCGTGGAAAACTCGTAATCGGGCACCAGCAGATTGGTCGGCGCCGGCCCTTTGCGGATGCGGCCCGCCGTGTCGTAGTGCGAGCCGTGGCAGGGACAGAAATAGCCCCCGTACTCGCCCTTGTTCTCACCTTCGGCAGCGCCCAGCGGCACACATCCGAGATGGGTGCACACGCCCATCGTAACGAGAAGGTCGGTGTGCCCTTCCTTGGTGCGTTCAGCCAGAGTCTCGGCATCGCGCAGATCGCCGATCGGCACGGCGTCCGCCTTGGCGATTTCTTCCGGCGTCAGGCGGCGCACGAAGAGCGGCTGCTTGCGGAAGACCGCCTTGATCGCCTGGCCGGGCTCGATCGCGGATACGTCGATCTCGGTCGTGCTTTCGGCAAGCACGTCCTTCGACGGCGCCATCTGGCTGATCAGCGGCAGCAGGACGACTGCCCCACCGACGCCGGCGGCGCTGATCGCGGCGACATTGATGAAGTCGCGCCGGCGGAATTCGCCCGTCGCGGTCTCGACCTGCGTGTCCGTGGTTGCAGCGGTGGTTGCAGCGGTATCTGCCATCAGAGCGTTGCCTGTCTCGTCTCGTTTCGCGCGTCCGGCGGATGCCGGACGGATTGCCCCTCCGGCCCAAAGCGCCAATTGCCTGCGGGGTCACCCCTCCAAAAGGTCAATTCGCGCCACGCATGCGAAGGGCGCGCCGCGCCCCGACATTGCCGGTTAGCGCGGCCTGTAAACGCTATGTCACACCTTGCCAACCGCCATTTTAGGCAAGTTGCGGCGCAGTGCGCGCTACCGTTACGGCACGCTTAGGCGAGCAAGATGAGCGAGATCTGCCGCCCCCCGGTGGGCTCGCCGCGATGCGAAGCGCGGCGGAAGCTGAAAAAGTTGCTCTCTTCGCGATAGGTGTCGCGCCCCAGCGCATCAATTTGATCGACACCCGCTTCGCGCAGTCGCGCCGCGACATAGCCGGGCAGGTCGAAATGCCAGTGGCGTTCCCGCCCCGGCGCGAAGAAGCGCGCGTCTTCGCCGTCGAAATGCGCCCGGAACGGCGCATCGACCTCGTAGCTCGCCTGCGCGACGCAAGGTCCGATGGCCGCCGCGATGCGGGCTCTCTCCGCGCCCAGATCCACCATGGCGGCAATCGTGTTGGCGATTACGCCGCCCCTCTCGTCACCCACGGCACCGCGCCACCCGGCATGCGCCGCGCCGACCACGCCTGCCTCGGCATCGGCGAGAAGGACCGGAGCACAGTCGGCGGTGACGATCCCGAGCACGAGGCCGGGCGTCGCGGTGACGAGCGCGTCGACTTCGGGCGGGTCGCCCGGCCAAGGCTTTCCGACGACTGCGACATCGGGCGAGTGGACCTGTTTCGCTACGATCAGCGGCGCGCCGGGAAGGATATCCTCCGCAGTACCGCCCGTGCGGGTCGAAAACCCGTGCGGCACTTCGCCCAGAATCGCGCTGGTCAGCAGATCAGCCAAGCGAACGGGTAACCTGTTCGTAGGTGTCGCGCGACAATTTCGGCGCCTCGGCGATGCGTTCGAGCTGTTCCTTCATCAGCGCGGCCCTCTTCGGCTCCATGCGGCGCCAGCGCCCGAGTGGAGGGACGAACCGCGCGGCGGTCTGCGGATTGATCGGATCGAGGGCCAGGATAAGGTCCGCGATCATGCGATACCCTTCGCCCGATTCCGCGTGGAAGCCCTGCGCCGTACCTGCAAAGGCCATGTAAAGCGATCGCACCCGGTTGGGATTGCGAAAGGTGAAGTCCGGATGGTCCGCCAGCGCCTTCACTTGGTCCAGAACGTCGGGATGCAGCGAGGAGGCCTGGATCGCGAACCACTTGTCGACTGCCAGCGGATTGTCGCGATAGCGTTCGTAGAACGCCGCGAGCCGGTCCGTCCGCGCAGCGCCTTCGAGCCCGCTCAGCACCATCAGCGCGCCTTGGCGATCGGTCATGGTGTCGGCGGAATCGTATTGGTCCGATGCCAGCTTTTCGGCCCGCTTCGGGTCGGACGCGGCGAGATAGGACAGGGCCAGCGTCTTCACCTTGCGTGCGCCGCTGGCTTGCGCCGTGCGCCCGCCATCGGCCGCGGCGGCGCGTTCGTAGAGGGCGTTGAATTCGCTCGCCAGCTTATCGCCCAGCCACGCCTTCAGCCCTTCGCGCTCTTCGAAGATGCGACCCGGATCGGCGACCAGCATCTGTTCGGCGAGATAGGTCTGGCTCGGCAGCATCAGCAATTCGCCGCGCATCTGATCGTCCAGCGTCTCGTCGGCGAGGATGGCGCGCACAGCTTCGGCGATTGCCTGCCGCGCCGAATCGCGATCGGTTCCGGACAGGCCGCCGCCCACCGCCTCGACCAGATGGCCGACTACGAGATCCTGCAAGGCCTCGTAACGCGCGAAGGGATCGTCGTCCTTCGCGGCGAGGAAGGCGAGATCCTCGCGCGGGATGTCCCGTTCGATCCGCACCGGAGCGGTGAAGCCGCGATTGATCGACAGGACCGGTTCGGCGTCGAACCCGTCGAAGGTGAAACGCGCACGGGCTTCGTCGAGCACGATCAGCTTCTCGCCGCGATGCGCCCCGGTTTCGCGATCGAACAGAGCGATGCGCAGCGGGATCGGCATCGGCTGCTTCTCGTCCTGCCCCGGTGTCGCGGGCACGTCCTGCGTCAGTTCCACGACCGCCGTCGAGCCTTCGAGCGCGGTCTTCACGCTCACCTTCGGCGTGCCGGCCTGGCTGTACCATAGGCGGAATTGCGTGAGGTCGAGCCCGGCGCCGTCTTCCATCGCCACGATGAAATCCTCGCAGGTCGCCGCTTCGCCGTCATGGCGTTCGAAATAGAGGTCCGTGCCTTCGCGAAAGCGCGTCTCGCCCGCCATGCTGCGCATCATGCGGATGATTTCGGCGCCCTTGTTATAGACCGTCGCGGTGTAGAAATTGCTGATCTCGCGATAGCTGTCGGGGCGGATCGGATGCGCCAGCGGGCCCGAATCCTCGGGGAATTGGACGCTGCGCAATATCCGCACATCCTCGATCCGCTTGACCGGCTCGCTCCCCATATCCTGGCTGAACAATTGATCGCGTAGGACGGTGAAGCCCTCCTTCAGCGACAATTGGAACCAGTCGCGGCAGGTCACGCGATTGCCCGACCAATTGTGGAAATATTCGTGCGCGATCACGCCCTGAACCGCGTCGAAATCCCCATCCGTCGCCGTATCCGCGTCGGCAAGCACGTATTTGGTGTTGAAGACGTTGAGACCCTTGTTCTCCATCGCGCCCATGTTGAAATCCGAAACCGCGACGATGTTGAACACGTCGAGATCGTATTCGCGCCCGAACACCTTCTCGTCCCATTCCATCGAGCGTTTCAGCGATTCCATCGCATGCTCGGTCCGCTGGAGGTCGCCATCGCGGACCCAGATGGCGAGATCGACGTCTTTCCCGCTCTTCGTCGTGAAGCTGTCCTTGCGCGCCACCAGATCGCCCGCGACCAGCGCGAAGAGGTAGGAGGGCTTGGGCCACGGATCGTGCCAGACGGCCCAGTGCATCCCGTTCTCGCTCTTGCCCGATCCGGTGCGGTTGCCGTTCGCAAGCAGGACGGGGAACTGTTCTTCCGACGCATCCATGCGCACCGTATAGGTGCTGAGCACGTCGGGCCGGTCGGGGAAGAAGGTGATGCGGCGGAAGCCTTCCGCCTCGCATTGGGTGCAGAGCATTCCGCCGGATGCGTAAAGTCCCATCAGCTGCGAATTGGCGCTCGGGTCCAGCTCGGTCACGATGGTGAGGGTGTGCTTGTCGCCCGGCAGCGTCACGACGAGATCGTCC
>LUMV01000957.1_pt1 | contig 22392 bp, 20 predicted proteins | sample 729731 | NCBI WGS metagenome assembly LUMV01 (sample SAMN03860301, study PRJNA289734) | marine metagenome | biome: seawater column; feature: ocean; material: water; isolation source: Red Sea water column Station 192 - depth 200m | place: Saudi Arabia: Red Sea | collected 2011-10-15 | depth 200 m
CACTGCAGCACAGCGCGACCCCGTTCGAATTCGCGCGCAGCGGGGAACCCGGTTCAGAAAACGACGTTAGAGGCTGAATAATTCAGGGCTCAATTGCTTCAGGGAATAAGACATGGCCGATGACCGTATCACTGAAACCCGCACCACCGATCCGCAGGGCAACACCCATACGACTGTGACCCACGACACGCGCGGCGGGGGCGGCGGGGGGGGCAAGATCGCGCTTCTGCTCGTGCTCGTGCTGCTCGTCGCGGTCGGCGTGTGGTTCTTCACGCAGCAAAGCGGCGCGGAAATCGCCAAGGACAACGCAGTCGCTGATGCGGCGAACCAAGTGGGCGAAGCCGCGAACCAGGTGGGCGATGCGGCACAGGATGCCGTCAACGGCGAGTAAACTTCGCCGATCCTGATCCGAACGGGGCTGTTGGGGCGACCGGCGGCCCCGTTCTGCGTTTCAGGCGTCGGGAGGTCGAGGGCTGGAGTTCGGTGTAAAGTTTACCGACAGTTCATCGCTTCGATCTATAGGACAGCCCCAGGCACGGGGCCCAAGCCGGAGCGACCTTCGCGATCGAACGATGATCAGAGTTTTCAAACACTACGTATCCCATGCCGTAATCCTGCTCGGCATCGTCGATTTCGCCCTGTTGATTCTGGCGGGCGAATTGGCGTGGGATTTGCGCATCTATCAGATCGGCGCGGGCAGCCAGCCTTTCGCTGAACGGGCGGTCGCCATACTCGTTTTCGCAGCGATCGTGATGACGGCGCTGATCGGGGTTGGAAGCTACGGTGCCGAAGCGCTCCGTTCGATGCGCTTCGCCGTTGCACGGCTTCTCGTCGCAGTCAGCCTAGGCGTCATTGGGGTGTCGTTGCTCGATTTCGTGATGCAGGGGGAGACCTTCTGGCGCTCGGTTCTGCTCTACGCGATGGCGATCGCAATTCTGCTTCTGGTTCTCAACCGGCTGATCCTGGGGCCGATGCTGGGGACTTCGACCTTCCAGCGAAGCGTTCTCGTGCTCGGCGCGGGAACGCGGGCGGAGCGGATCAGGGCGCTGGCACGCCGCAAGGGCGGGAGCTTTCGCGTGGCAGGCTTTATCGCCATGAATGACGCCGAGCCGGTGGTGCCCGACGCTCGCCCACGTGGCTCCATCACCGATTTCGGCCGCTTCGTCGATGATATCGGCGCCAGCGAGGTCGTTCTGGCGCTGGAGGAGCGGCGAAATTCCCTGCCGGTCAAAGACCTACTGCGCGTCAAGACACGCGGTCTCCATGTGATCGATTTCAGCGGTTTCATCGAACGCGAGACCGGACGGGTGGATCTCGACACGCTCAATCCCAGCTGGCTGATCTTTTCCGACGGATTCTCCTCGACCCAGTTCCTGTCCTCGATTTCGAAGCGCATTTTCGACGTCGTCGTGAGCCTCCTCCTGCTCGTGCTGGCCTTCCCGGTGCTGGTGCTGTTCGCGATTCTCATCAAACTCGAAAGCCCGGGCCCGGTGTTCTACCGCCAGACGCGGGTCGGGCTTTACGGGCAGCATTTCGACGTCGTGAAGCTGCGATCGATGCGGCAGGATGCTGAAAAGGACGGGCCTAAATGGGCCAGTGAGAACGATCCCCGCGTAACCCGTATCGGGCGCATCATCCGCACGGTGCGGATCGACGAGATCCCTCAGGCGTGGAGCGTTCTGAAAGGGGAGATGAGCTTCGTCGGCCCGCGCCCGGAGCGTCCGCAATTCGTCTCGCAACTGGAAAATCTGCTGCCCTATTACGCCGAAAGGCACATGGTGAAGCCGGGCATCACCGGTTGGGCGCAGATCAACTACCCCTATGGCGCGTCGACCGAGGATGCTCGCCAGAAGCTCGAATATGATCTCTATTACGCCAAGAATTACACGCCGTTTCTCGACCTTTTGATCCTGTTGCAGACGGCGCGGGTCATCCTCTGGCCGGACGGTGCGCGGTGATGGGTCTCGTCGGCAGCCTGTCCTATGTCGCCTACACGATCGGGGCGATCGTCTGCGCGCTTGCGGCGATCTGGATCGGGCGCAAGGGCGATCCCGCGCGCGGCGACCGCACACCCGCGATCGTCGCTGTGGCGCTGACTGCCAACTGGTGCTTCGCCCTTTTCGCGATCGACAGGCGCAACGCAGGGCTGCTTTCGGTACGAACGGTCGTGACCGTGCTGGCCTTCGTCGAGCTGCTGCAGGCCCCGCTACTGCTGCTTCGCTTCGACGACGTTTTTGGTGGATCGGCCACACATACGGTCGCTCTCCTTCGCGTTCTGTTGTCTCTGGGTACGCTGGTTCTGTTGCACGATCTCGTTGCCAAGACGAATTCAGCGCATCGCGGAGTCATCGCCTGGAGTGCTGGTGGCCTTGTCCTGTGGTGGGGCTTCGCGCTGAATTACCATCTCGCGAGATGGTTGACGTCGGATACACATGCGGTGCTCGAAGGTCTGCGTCCGCTTGTGGCTCTGTCGCTTGCCTTGATGGTTGCGATCGGTTTCGCCCGTTCGGCATCGACGGCCACGACCGCTCTGCGCTTGCGTCCCTCGCGCGAATTTACGCTGCAATGCATCGTTCTGATGGCCTTTGGCGCTTTCGTCGTCGTCCTGGTTTTCGCATCGCGCCAATTCCTGGCGATGCCGGGCGATGTGAGCCGCGTCGTGCAAGTCGCCTTTCTGCTCGGCGCTGCGGCTCTGGCCATTTTGTGGCTTCCCTCGCAAGCGTGGCGACGCAAGGTGCGGGTTTTGGTGCTGAAGCATCTTTTCCGCCATCGCTACGATTATCGCAGCGAATGGATTCGTTTCACCGAGACGATCGGGCGAGAACGCGCTTCAGGACAGGGATTGAAGCAGCGAGCGATCCAGTCATTGGCCGACATCGCCGATAGTCCCGGTGGCTTGCTGTTCACTCCGGATGCGGACGGCGTTCTGCGCCTGGAAAGCGAGTGGAACTGGCCCGACGCCGATGTTCCCACGCCAGCCGCTCCGCTCGCGCTGGTGCGTATTCTCGAACAGACTCGGTTCATTCTCGAATTCGACGAGGTGCGACACGGTATTTCCCATGGCGGGGAAGCGGAGCATGTACCGCAATGGCTTGTCGAGGATGTGCGCGCCTGGGCGGGTATTCCGCTCGTTCTTCGCAATCGGCTCGTCGGCCTCGTCGTTCTGGCTCGCCCGGCGCAGAATCGCGGGCTCGATTGGGAGGATTACGATCTTCTCGGCATCGCGGGCTGCCAGGTGGCCAGTTATCTTGCGGAGCAAGCCGGGCAGGAAGCCCTGGAGGAAGTGGGCCGGTTCGATGAATTCAATCGCCGGATCGCCTTCGTGATGCACGACGTCAAAAATCTGTCGAGCCAGATGGGCCTGCTGGTCCGCAACGCCGAACGCCACGCCGACAACCCCGAATTCCGCAAGGATATGTTGACGACGTTGCGCAACAGCACCGACAAGCTCGACGCTCTGATCGCGAGGCTGGGCCGTTATGGCGCGCACACGACCAGCGCCAGCGAGCGGATCGACCTTGCGAAACTGACGCGCAGGATAGCCCAACGTCTGCGTGCGCAGCACACCATCCAGTTCACAGGCGATCGCGCATCTCGCGCAGAATGCCATCGATGCGAGCGCATCAGGAACTCCGGTTCGGATCGAGACCCGCAATGACGGGCTTCGCTGTTCGGTCTCGATCGCGGATTCGGGCGAAGGGATGAGCGCGCAATTCATCCGCAACGAATTGTTCCGTCCCTTCGTTTCGACGAAATCCGGCGGCTTCGGCATTGGCGCGCATGAGGCGCAGGCAGCCATACGCGGCATGGGCGGCAGGCTCGATGTCGAAAGCCGCGAAGGCGTCGGCACCCGTTTCACCATGGATTTCCCGATCGCGGATCTGGAAACCCTGATGAACGATGCAGACCGACTGCACGAGAGTGCGGCATGACAATACCGCAGAAACCCAAATTGCTCGTCGTCGAGGACGATAGCGGTCTGCAGGCGCAGCTTAAATGGGCTTACGAAGATTTCGAGGTCGTTCAGGCGACCGATCGCGAGGAAGCCCTCGCAGCCCTGCGACTGCACTCGCCGGCGGTGGTGACACTGGATCTCGGTCTTCCGCCGGATCCGGATGGAACCAGCGAAGGCTTCGCCGTGCTCGATGCGATCATGGCCATGAAGCCCGATACCAAGGTCATCGTCGCCAGCGGCCACGATGCGCGCGAAAGCGCGCTGCAGGCGATCGATCGCGGAGCCTACGATTTCTACGCCAAGCCGGTCGATATCGACGAATTGGGCCTGATCGTGCGGCGCGCTTTCGGTCTGCATCGGATCGAGGCCGAGAACCGTCGCCTGGCGTCAAGCGTCGGTTCGGATCGCACCGTGCTCGGCACCATGATCACCGCCGCACCCGAAATGCTCAAAGTGGTGCGCATGATCGAGCGCGTTGCCGAGACCGACGCATCCGTCATGCTGCTCGGGGCCAGCGGAACGGGTAAGGAACTGCTTGCAAAAGGTCTGCACGAACGCAGCAATCGCGCTGCAAGGCCCTTCATCGCCATAAACTGCGCCGCCATTCCGGAAACGCTGCTGGAAAGCGAATTGTTCGGTCACGAGAAGGGCGCGTTTACCGGCGCGATCCGAACCGTGGAAGGCAAGATCGAGCAGGCCGATGGCGGAACGCTCTTCCTCGACGAGGTCGGCGACATTCCGCTCGCCCTGCAAGTCAAACTGCTGCGGTTCCTGCAGGAACGTACGATCGAGCGCATCGGTGGCCGCAAGGCGATTGCCGTCGATACGCGGATTGTGTGCGCGACGCACCAGGATCTCGATCGGATGATCGCGGATGGCACGTTTCGCGAAGACCTGTTCTATCGTCTGGCCGAAATCGTGGTGAAAATTCCGGCGCTGGCGGAACGGACCGGGGACGCGGTGCTGCTGGCGAAGGCTTTTCTGGCTCGCTTTGCTGCGAAGATGAATCCCGCCGTGAAGGGATTTGCGGCCGACGCGCTGGCTGCGATCGACGAATGGGCCTGGCCGGGCAATGTTCGCGAACTCGAAAACCGCGTGAAGCGCGCAGTCATCATGGCGGATGCGAAATTGGTCACTGCCGAGGATCTCGATTTCGACGGAGCCGATGGCGAGAGCTCCGAATTGCCGCTCAATCTCAAATCCGCGCGTGAGCGAGCCGATCGCAAGGTCATCCGCCGCGCTCTGGCGCGCAGCGAAGGCAATATTTCCAGCAGTGCAAAGCTGCTTGGGATCAGTCGCCCCACGCTCTACGATCTCCTCAAGCAGTATGATCTTCAGCCCTGACATCCGGCGGCGCCTGCTGGCCGTTTTCTGCACCTTCGGGATTCTGGGCGCGCTGGCTGGATGCGCCGATCCGGCCCCTGCGCCATCCGGCTTCGAGCGGGCGCAACAGGCGCTTGCCCGGGGCGATGGAATAGCCGCCGAGGAGGATTTGCGCGCTTTGCTGGAAACGCAGAGCGCGCCCGAAGATCTGGCCGCCTATCTGGGAGAAGCCGCACTCATCCAGGGAGATCTCGCGAAGGCACGGCGCTGGTTGCAACCGGATGGCTTCTCGCCTGCAACGGCCTTGCATGGCTATCGCATGCTGGGACGCCTGGAAATCCGTGAGGGCAATCTGCCATCCGCCGGAGCCGCGTTCGATCGCGCCTTGGCGGTCGCGCCGGACGATGCGAATCTTTGGGTCGATATCGGCCATTTGCGCTATCGCGGCGGCGAGCAGGTGCAGGCCATCGAAGCAGCGGATCGCGCGCTTTCGCTTGACCCGCAAAATGCCGCCGCCCTGCAATTCCGCGCCCAGCTCGTTCGCGACGCGTTCGGCCCGGCCGCCGCTCTGCCCTGGCTAGAACGGGCGCTCGAGGTGAAACCTGGCGATCCTGTTCTGATGACGGATTATTCGGCTTCTCTGGGCGAAATCGGCCGTGCCAAGGAAGCGCTCGCCATTCTGAGGGACGTTGCGCAAATCGCGCCGAAGGCACCGCGCCTGCTTTATCTTCAGGCGGTCATCGCCGCCCGCGGGGGAAATTTTGCGCTGGCCCGCGACCTCTATCTGCGGGCCCCCGTTGAGGATCGCGAAATGCCCGCAGGCCAGATGCTGGGTGGTATCCTCGATCTGGAAGTCGGCCATTACGCCAGTGCGGCGCAATCCTTCGATCGGCTCGCCGCGATCCAGCCGGACAATCGCCAGGTCGCTCAACTTCTCGCCAAGGCGCTTTCGATGAGCGGAGGAGAGCGCGAGCTGGTGGCCAGGTTCAAGCGGCAGGCCGCGCGATCCGATCCGTATATCAAGACCTTGGTAGGCCGGGCGCTCGAAACGCTCAATCGGCGTGAGGAGGCGGCGATATTTCTCGACGCCGCTGCCCGGCCGACCAATCTCGCGCTAACTCCACTGCCCGGCGTGCGGCCTCTCGAAGCGGTCCGCTATGCCGATGTGCGCACAGGTCGGATGCTGCGCGATTATCTGAGGGCGGTGCTGCCGACCGGGCAGGCGGAGTATGCTGCGCAAAAGGCTCGCCTTTTCGCACGCCGGATGCCGGGATCGAGCGACGCGCAGAACCTGCTGGGTGATGCGCTGCTCGCCAATGGCGAGACCCAGGCGGCCATCGCTGCCTATCGTCAGGCCGGGCAGGTGCGGATGGACTGGCCGCTCGTGAAGCGGCTGATCGCGGCCTATCAGCGGATCGGCAATCAGGCGGCAGCGCGCGCCACTCTCCGGGCGTTCCTGGCGGGCGGTACGCGCGAACCGATGGCGGCGGCGCTGTATGGCGATTGGCTGGCACGAAATGGCGAGCTGCAGCGTGCGGCCGCGATGCTCGACAGCGCGCTGGCGCATGGGGCGGATCGCGATCCCGCCGTGCTGACGCTGCGTAGCGAGATTGCGCGTCGATCGGGCGAGGCCGAGGATGCACGCGAATTTGCCTACCGCGCGTATTACATTCAGCCGCTTTACGCGCCTGCGATCAGGGCCGTTATCGCCACGACGGATGACGACTCCCTGCGCCAGCGGCTTCAGGCCCGGCTCGCACGCCTTCGCTGACGCTGCGGCTCGACAAGCGATGCGGTGCGAGGCAGGGGCCTTCCCATGGCGTTCCTGCCGGTGGGAGAAGCGGGGCAGCCGATCGCGACAGGCGTGGCCAATGCGGCGGTGTTCGTGCTGTTCCTGCTCAACGGCATGCGGATCGCGCGTAGCGAGATCGCGCGCGGCCTGCGCAATTGGCGCTTCCTCATCCCGCTGATCCTGTGGGTCTTCGTCGGTATGGCGGTGGTCGGATGGGGCATGGAAAAACTGGGTGCCGGGCTTTTGCCGCCGATGATTGCGGTCGGCTTTCTCTATCTCGGCGCCCTTCCATCCACCGTCCAGTCCGCGACATCCTACACCTCGATCGCGCATGGCAATGTCGGCATGTCGGTCATCTCGGCGGCCCTGCTCAACATCCTCGGCGTGTTCGTGACCGTGCCGATCTTCATCCTGTTGGGGGGATCGGGCGAAGGCGCCATTGGATGGGAGACGGCGGAGCGGATCGCGCTGATCCTGCTGCTTCCGTTTGCGATCGGGCAATTGGTACAGGGGTGGACCAAGCAACTCATCGCGCGCCATCAGCCCAAGATTATATGGATCGACCGCTTCGTGATCGCGCTGGCCGTCTATGTCGCGTTTTCCGGCGCGGTCGAACAGAATATCTGGGGCCGGGTCGATTCTTTGGGCTGGGTTGTGCTGGCAGGACTCGTCGCCGCGTTTCTGCTCGCCGCCAATATCGGCGCCTGGGTTTTGGGCGGGGCCCTCCACCTGCCGCACAAGGACCGCGTCTCCTTCCTGTTCGCGGGCGCGCAGAAGAGCGCGGCGGTCGGCGTTCCACTCGCGACGATCCTGTTCGCACCCGACATCGCCGGCTTCGTGGTCGTGCCGCTGCTACTCTACCACCTGTTCCAGCTGGTGGTCGCGGCGCCGGTGGCGGAGCGGCTCAGGCGGACGGAGGCAGAGTGACGGCTTCGGCCTCGCTATCGCCATATTTGCGATTGTGCCGGATCGACCAGTAGAGCGAGATGCCGATCAGCGTCGCGCCCAAGAGTCCAGTAATCGTTTCGGGGATGTGGAACACTGCGCTCAGCAGCATGATAGCACCCAGCACGATGATCGCCCAGAACGCACCGTTTTCGAGATAACGGTACTGGGCCAGCGTGCCCGCGCGCACCAGATGGATCGTCATCGATCGCACGAACATCGCCCCGATCGACAGACCCAATGCGATGACGAGCATGTTGTTGGTGAGCGCGAAGGCCCCGATCACCCCGTCGAACGAGAAGCTCGCATCGAGCACTTCGAGATAGAGGAAGCCGCCCAGACCCGAACGCACCGCGCCTTCGGCCATCTTCTTCTGGTCCGCGCGGTCGAGCAGAGTGCCGATCGCGTCGACGACCAGGTACGTCACGAGGCCGAGAATGCCCGCGACGAGGAAGGTCAGGGCATCGGCATCGTTCAGCATCAGCGAGATGAGATAGAGCGCCAGCAGAAGGAGGCCGATTTCAGCCGCCTTCACCACCGAAACCTTGACCAGGAATCGCTCGATCACTGCGATCCAGTGAACGTCCTTGTCGGCGTCGAAAAAGAAGTTGAGGCCCACCATCGTCAGGAAGGCACCGCCGAATCCGGCAATGCCGATATGGGCGCCGCTGACGATCGCCTCGTAGCGTTCGGGATCGTTCAGCGAGAGGTTCAGCGCGTCGATCGGCCCCAGATTGGCCGCGATCGCCACGATGGCGAGCGGGAAGACGATCCGCATGCCGAACACCGCGATTGCGATACCCCAGGTGAGGAAGCGCCACTGCCACTTCTCGCTCATGTCGCGCAGCACCGTGGCGTTGACGACCGCATTGTCGAAGGACAGCGAGATTTCGAGGATCGAGAGGACCACCACGATCCACATCAGTTCCAGCATGCCGACCCAGCCCTGGCCCTGCTCGAAGCCGAGCCAGACGCCGAGTGCCAGACAGATGGCCGTGAAGATCAGCGAACCGCGATAATGCTGCATCAGTGTTTGCATCGAAGGGGTAGTCCTGAAGGGGCCGCTCAGGCCTTGGGCTGATAGGTCTGGTCTTCGCTCGGGAAGCGGCGCGCGCGCACTTCCTCGGCGTATTTCGCGGCCGTCTTCTCGATGATGCCGGCCAGATCCTCGTATTTCTTCACGAAGCGCGGCACGCGTTCGAACATGCCCAACATGTCTTCGGCCACCAGCACCTGACCGTCGCAGCGGGCCGAGGCGCCGATGCCGATCGTGGGGCAGGATACCGCTTCGGTCGCGGCGATGGCGATGGGCTCGACCACGCCCTCGATCACGATGGCGAAGGCACCCGCATCGTCCAGCGCCTTTGCATCGCCGACGATCTTGTCGGCCTCCGCATCGCTGCGCCCGCGCGCGGCATAGCCGCCCAGCACGTTCACCGCCTGGGGCGTCAGGCCGACATGGCCCATCACCGGAATGCCGCGCTGGGTCAGGAAGGCGACCGTTTCGGCCATCTGTGCCCCGCCTTCCAGCTTCACTGCCGCCGCGCCGCTTTGCTTCAGCAACATCGCCGCGCTTTCGAAGGCCTGTTCCTTCGACGCTTCGTAGGAGCCGAACGGCATGTCGACCACGACCACCGCGTGATAGCTGCCGCGCACCACGGCGGCGGCATGATTGGCCATCATGTCGAGCGTGACGGGAATGGTGGAGGGCAGGCCGTAAATCACCTGCGCGAGCGAATCCCCCACCAGCAAGAGGTCGCAATGGCTGTCGAGCAGCTGCGCCTGCCGCGCGGTATAGGCGGTCAGCATCACCAGCGGCTCGCCACTCTCGCCATCGGTCTTGCGTGCGCGGATCTTCGGCACGGTCAGCCGCTTCATCGGCGCGGGCGTGGGATTGGCGCGGCTGGTGGAGGTGTCGATCTGAAAGGTGGTGGACATGACGCGCCCCTAAACCGCGCGGGGCGATAAGGCAAAATATCACGATAATGTCACGGTCCGGCGCGCATCGGATTTGGACATCGGCGCATTTCCGTGCAAATGCAGCCGAAGGACAGCGCATTCGACGCACATAGCAATAGTTCCGGGGAGAAATGATACATGGTCGCCAACACCACGGGCGAGGGTTGGTCCTCACGCCGAGCATTCGTTTTGGCTGCGGTGGGTTCGGCTGTCGGGCTCGGCAACATGTGGCGTTTTCCGGCCGAAGCCGGGGCCAATGGCGGCGGTGCCTTCGTGATGTTCTATTTGCTGTGCGTGCTGCTGATCGGCTTGCCGGTCCTGCTGTCCGAAGTGCTGATCGGCAGACACGGTCAGTCCAACGCGCCCGAGAGCGTGCGCAGGGTCGCGGCTGAAAGCGGCAAATCGACGCGCTGGGCCTTCCTGGCCGATATCGGCGTGCTCGGCGCGTTTCTGGTCCTCAGCTTCTACTGCGTCGTAGGGGGCTGGGTGCTGTATTACATCGGCGTTTTCCTCAGCGACATATTCACCAGCGGCCTGATCGGCGGTGCTTTCGAAGGCTGCCGAATCTGTTCGGCAATGGCGCGCTCATGCTCGGCCTTCACGTCGCCTTTCTGGCGATAACGCTCTATTTCGTCGCGCGCGGCGTTTCGGGGGGAATCGAATGGGTGGCGACATGGTTGATGCCCGCCTTCTTCATCCTGTTCGTCGCGATCACGATCTACGGTTCCTTCACCGGCGGATTTGAAGAAGCGGTATCCTATCTCTTCACAGTGAACTTCTCCGCGCTGACCGGGCCGGTCATGCTTGCCGCAGTGGGCCAGGCGTTCTTCTCACTCTCGCTCGGCGTCGCGGGCATGATGACGTATGGCGCCTATGTCGGGCGCGACGTCAATCTGGCCGGTACTTCGGGAATTATCGCCGGAGCCGATTCGGCGGTAGCCCTGCTGGCCGGGCTGTGCATCTTCCCGATCGTGTTCGCCGCCGGGCTGGAAGCCAATGCCGGTCCGGGCCTCATGTTTCAGAGCCTGCCGCGGGCGTTTCAGGACATTCCTTTCGGTTCGGTCATCGGGCTGCTTTTCTTCGTCATGGTGTTCTTCGCCGCCCTGACCAGTTCGATCTCCCTGCTCGAAGCTCCGACGGCGTGGTTCAAGGACCGTTTCCGTATGCCGCGCCCGATCGCAACCGGCATCGTCTCCGGCGGCGCCCTGGTCCTGGGCGGATTCGCGGCCTGGTTCTGGGGGCAGCCGGTGCCGGTCCTGTCCGATATCGCCCTGTTCGACGGGCAGGACACGTTTTCGATCCTCGACACGCTGACCAGCCGCATCCTGATGCCGGTAGGAGCGATCCTGACCTCCCTGTTCGTCGGCTGGGTCGCCTCGCGCCGCCTGATCGATAGCGAGAACGGCCTGTCCGGCGGGTTGCACCATTTCTGGCTGTTCCTGGTGCGCTGGGCGTGCCCGCTGGCCTTGATCGTGATCCTGATCGTAGGAATCTTCCCATCGATTATCGGCGAGTGACAGATTTCGCTTTTGCGAACGTCATTTCGGGAATAAATCGCACGCTTCCGGCTGGCTGAGTGGGATTGTCCTGCTGCGGGCCTGGGGGGCTTAGCGGTCCATATGATTTTCGACAGAGTGAAACCGCTCGACGCCATTCTGGCGACGGCGGAGAAGAAGGCGCTGCACCGGACACTGGGCGGCCTCCAATTGATGCTGTTCGGCATCGGCTGCATTATCGGCACGGGTATTTTCGTGCTGACGGCGGCAGGCGCTCAAAAGGCGGGACCGGGCCTGATGCTCGCTTTCGCCATTGCAGGTGCGGTCTGCATCGTGGCGGCGCTGTGCTATGCCGAGGTCGCCTCGATGATCCCGGTGGCGGGATCGGCCTATACCTACAGCTACGCTTCGGTCGGCGAATTCCTCGCCTGGACGGTGGGCTGGGCGCTGATCCTCGAATACGCCGTCGCGGCGAGCGCGGTTTCGGTGGGCTGGTCGGGCTATTTCTCGGGCACGATCCTCAATGAATTTCTCGGCATAACCCTGCCACCCTGGCTGGCGGCAGGGCCGCTGGCCTTGGGCGGTGCGCCGGGCGGGTTCATCAACCTGCCTGCCCTGGTGATCGCGATGCTGGTCACCTGGCTTCTGATGGTGGGCACGAGCGAAAGCGCCAAGGTCAATGCGATCCTAGTCGCGATCAAGGTGACGGCGCTGACCCTGTTCATCGCCCTGACGCTGACCAGCCCCGAATTCGACGTCGCGCGCTTCAATCCGTTTTTGCCCGCCGGCGTGTTCGGCGGGTTCGGCTCAGGGCTCGGCGCGGTGGGCGCGGCGGCGACGATCTTCTTCGCTTACGTGGGCTTCGATGCAGTCTCGACCGCGGCGGAGGAAACCAAGAATCCGCAGAGGAACGTTCCGATCGGCCTGATCGGTTCGCTGCTGTTCTGCACCGTGTTCTACATCCTCGTCGCGGCGGGGGCGATCGGGACGATCGGCGGACAGCCGATCATGGGGCCGGGTGGTATTCCCTTCCCGGCGGGATCGGAAGAGCTGGCGCGGCAATGCGCCCTGCCGGCCTATTCCGGCGCGCTGGTCTGTTCGGACGAGGCGCTGGCCCATGTCCTGCGTCAGATCGGCTTTTCGGGGATCGGCAACGTGCTCGGCATCGCGGCCTTCCTCGCCCTGCCTTCGGTCATCCTGGTGCTGATCTTTGCGCAGACCCGCATCTTCTTCGTGATGAGCCGCGACGGGCTGCTGCCCGAACGGTTGAGCACGGTGCATCCCAAATGGAAGACGCCCCACGTCGTCACCATGATAACAGGCCTGATCGTGGCGCTGGGCGCGGCGTTCATGCCGGTGGGTCTGTTGGCGGATTACGCCAATGCAGGCACGCTCTACGCCTTCTTAATGGTGGCGGTCGCCGCCATGGTTCTGCGCGTGAAGGACCCGCATCGCCATCGCAGCTTCCGCATGCCTGCAGTCTGGGTCGTGGCTCCGCTGACGCTGATCGGGTGCCTGTTCCTCTATCTCAACCTGCCGCTGATCGCGATCCTGGTGCTGCCGATCTGGGGTGCCATCGGGCTGGTGGTCTATTTCGGTTACAGCCGGTCGCGCAGCCAGATGGGACAGGGCGTGGTCGAGGTGGTGGACGAGATCGGGGGTGAGGAGAAGATCGTCCCGATCGACGCGCCGAAAGCCTGACAGGGCCGAAGCCATAACGAAAAAGGGCCGCCCGGTGGGGCGGCCCTTTTTCGTTATAGGCGTTAGCCGCTTAGAGCGAAGCCTGCTTGACGTGCTTTTCTTCAGCCTCGTCATGGACATACATGCCCAGCGCCATTTTGGCGGTGTTGAGCAGGCTCATATCGCCATCCCAGATTTCCGCCTTGCCGAGGTCCATGCGCAGGAAAACGATGTGCGGATCGTCCTTGCCACCCTCGTACCAGGCTTCGACGAAATTGCTCCAGAACTGGTCGAAGCGTTCCTTGCTGGTTTCGCGTACCAAGTGACCGTCGAAGCGGGCGAACAGGTCGTGGCCCTTGCTTTCGAAGGTTGCGACTGCGGGGCCGCCATCCTTGAAGTCGCTCTTGTCGTGGGTGAAGAACCAGATCGAGCTGTTGGCGTCCTTGTCGAGCTGCGGAGCCATCGGCACCGCGCTGCTGCTGTCGTTGCGGTTCTGCAAAAACAGGAAGGAGGAATCGGCCAGGGCCTTCCAGAATTTGGTCTTGAGCTCGTCGGGATTGCCTTCTGCGTGCTTCATATCGATGCGCTCCTTGTCGCGTTGAGAGTGTGCCGCGCCTTTTTTAAAAAAAACCGGCGGTTGCTGGGGGAACGGTCGAGCGGCGGGATGGTGCCCGGTCGGTTGTGGAGAGGTGCCGGGGGCGGATTGCGAATCCGTGCAGTATGGAACATAAAGAGAACGAACGAGTCGTTTCCCTGTCCATGCCCTGTTTTCACTGGTGCCCCTATGTCCACCGACCCCCGATCGAAAACCGATACCCGGCCGACCATGCCGCTCGATGTCACGCGTGTCGGCTGTACCGTCGGCGCGGCGGCGCTGGGGCACGAGCGTTCGTCGCGCTGGCGGCCGGGACTGACGGCGCAAGGGAGCGCGGCCCCCTGCCATAGCGAGATTTTCGCTCCATCGGGGGATGGCAGCGGGGCCGCCGCCGCGCTCGCTCTCGCGCTCGACGACTGGCGCAACACGCCGCGGCCCGAAGGGTGCGAGGCGGAGGATCGCCGCGCGGTCCTGTGGGTACAGATGCGCGAGGCCGCACGGCTCGTGGGCCGACCCTACCGCCCCGGCCTGCCCGAAGACGTGCGCCACCGGGTGATCCACGTCCTCGCCGACACGCCCGAAGATGCGCTGTTCGCGTTGGAAGAAGGGGTGCGATGCCGCGATATCGCTTTCGTTATCGGAGAGATGCTGGGCAATCCGCGCGCGCTCGATTTTACCGCCTCGCGCCGCCTCACTCTGGCGGCGGAGCGCCATGGCGTGCCGCTGTATCTCGTCCGGCTCGACGCCCGGCGCGATCTGTCTTCTGCCCGGATGCGCTGGAATGTCGCCTCCGCACCTTCTCCCGAGCCACGCTGGAACCCCCAGGCCCCCGGCACGCCTGCCTGGCATGCGGAATTGTTCCGTGCGCGCGGACACCGGCCGGGCGAATGGGTGCTGGGCGATGGCGGGCGGCGTCTGGCTGCCCGGTCGTTCGAGGCACCTTCGAAGGAGCACGCGCCTTTCGAGCAGGCATCCTGCAAGGCTCCGGCCTTCCCGGCATGAGCGATGCAAATGGCCCGCCGCATCCTGTCCCTCTGGCTCCCGGCGCTGGCGATGGATCGCTGGCGGCTTGCGCATGAGGATGAGGATAATACCCAGCCGCGCGTCCTGATTGCCGACACAGCGCATGGCCCGCGGATCGAGGCGGTCAATCGCGCCGGAGCCGTGGCGGGCGCGCGCAGGGGCATGATGCTGGCCGATGCGCGCACGCTGTGCCCTGCGCTGCTGACCGCTCCGGCCGATCCGGCGGGCGATCTCGCCTTTCTCGAACATCTTGCCATCTGGGCGATGCACTGGGGACCGTGGTCGGCGATGGATCCGCCCGACGGGTTGCTGGTCGATGTGACCGCCGTGCCCCACCTGTTCGGGGGCGAGGCCAGGCTGATCGAGGATGTCCATGCTGCTTTCGCGCGCCGCAAGCTTGCCCTGCGCAGTGCCATCGCGCCGACTGCCGGGGCGGCATGGGCCCTGGCGCATTACGGACGATCGCAGGCGATTCTCGATCCTTTCCCGGCGCAAGGGGATCGCATCCCCCCGCAACTCGCAGCCCTGCCTGTCGCAGCCTTGCGGCTCGACGAGGATGTCCTCACCGTGCTGCGCCGCCTCGGGATCAAACGTCTGGGCCAGCTGGATGCGATCGAGGAGGACGGGGCGGGGCGCGATGCGATCCCCGGTCGTCCCCCAGCAGGCTCCGCTGGTGCAGCGCAGGCTGATGGAGCCGATCCGCCATCGCACGCTGCTCGACACCGTGCTCGATGATCTGGCGCTCGACATGGCGCGCGAGCTGGAAGGCAAGGCGCTGGGCGCGCGGCGGCTCGAACTCGGTCTATGGCGCGTCGATGGCGAGGTGCTGGTCCGCCGCCTTGAAATGGCCGCGGCGACGCGCGATCCCGCGCATATCTGCCGCCTGTTCGCCGCCCGGCTCGACGATGTGGATGCGGGGTTCGGGATCGAGATGCTGCGCCTGCGCGCCAGCTGGGCCGAGCCGCTGGCTCTGGCGCAGGGCGATATCGAAGCCGCGGCAGAAGCGCACGGCACTTCGCTATCGGCCTGTATCGACCGGCTGAGCGTGAGGCTGGGCGCTGAAAGGATCACTCGCCCGATCCCGTTCGCAAGCCACATTCCCGAACGCGCGCAACGCTGGCGTCCTCCGCTGGACCCCGAACCGGCTTCACAAGGCCTGTTGGCTTTCCATAACAGGCCGATGAAATTGCTGGATAAAGCGGAGAAGATCGCCGTGCTCTACGCCACCCCCGATGGCTATCCCAAGCGTTTTCGCTGGCGCGGGGCAGTGCGCGAAGTGGCGCGGGTGGAAGGACCGGAACGGATCGCGCCCGAATGGTGGCGCGAACGCGGCAACGCGCGCCTGCGCGATTACTACCGGATCGAGGACGGGGCCGGGTGCCGCTACTGGATCTATCGTCAGGGGCTTATCGGCGATGGGCGAGGGGGAATGCCGGACTGGTATTTGCAGGGCCTGTGCGGCTGACGCCACGCCGCCATGCATTCATGACGTCATCGAAAGGTACTGATTCAAAAAAGAAAAGGCGCGCCCCGCAGGACGCGCCTCGTTCTCTGTCACGATCTGTCCGCCAATATCAGGCAGACGCGATCGTTCCACCTTCGGCCGTGGCTCTGCTGCTTCCGGCGCCGCCGAGAAATTCGAGCAGATCGTCGCCCAGACGCTCGGTCTGAGTCGCGAACACGGCATGCGGTTCGCCGTCATATTCGATCAGCGTTGCGCTCGGCACCTTTTCGGCGACCTGGCGTCCGGTGGCATCGATCGGCACGGTCTGGTCCTTGGTCCCGTGGATTACCAGCGTGGGCACATTGAAGCTGGCGAGGTCGGGACGGAAATCGGTGTTGGCGAACGCGCCTGCCGATTGCAGCGTCGCATACTGGCTCGCCATCATCGTCGTCATCCAGGCCCAGTGCTTCTCCTCGTCATGCACCTTGGTGGACAGCACGCCATCGCCGTAGAAATCCTTGAAGAAGCCCGTGAAGAAGTGGCGAAATTCGGTCTTCATCCCCTTGGTCATTTCGTCCAGCGTGGATTGCGGCACGCCGTCGGGATTATCGTCGGTCTTGAGCATATAGGGAACGACGGAGCTGACCAGCACCGCCGCGCTCACGCCCTTGCCCTGGTGACGCGACATGTAGCGCGCGATCTCGCCGCCACCCATGGAAAAGCCGACCAGAGCGACATCGTCGCTCGCGCCGACCTCCTTCATCACATCGGCGAGATCGTCGGAGAAGGTATCGTAATCGTAGCCCTTGGGCGCATGATCGGAATGGCCGAAACCGCGCCGGTCATAGGCGATCGCACGATAGCCGTTTTCGGCCAGCTTCATCATGATCGGATCCCAGCTATCGGCCGAAAGCGGCCAGCCATGGATCAGGATCACGGGGCGGCCTTCGCCAAGTTCCTTGTAGCGCAGGCGCGTTCCATCACGAGTGATGAGGTTGGGCATTCATCGTCTCCTTGAAAGGGGGGATATGGTGAACCAACCCACCGGAGGGCCCGCGCGTTCCGTAAGTTACGAAATCGGCGCTTTTTTCCTGCGAGGGCTAGGCAAGGCCTTCAGCAGAACATATATAGAACAGATGGCTTCGCAGACCGTCCTCGAAAAGCTCGCGATTCTCGCCGATGCGGCGAAATACGATGCGTCCTGCGCGTCGTCCGGCACGGCGAAGAAGAACTCGCTGGGATCGGCCAAGGGGATCGGATCGACCGAGGGGATGGGCATCTGTCACGCCTATGCGCGACCAATCACTGCGTGTTCGACTGCCATTATTGCGTCAACCGCAAGAGCTCGAACGTGGCACGGGCGCGCTTCACGCCGCAGGAGGTGGTGGACCTGACGCTGGCCTTCTATCGCCGCAATTACATCGAAGGGCTGTTCCTCTCGTCGGGCATCGTGAAGAACTCCGATCATACGATGGAACAGATCGTAGAAGTCGCGCGCATCCTTCGGGAAGAGCACGATTTTCGCGGCTATATCCATTTGAAGACCATTCCGGAAGCGGATGCCGAGATCGTCCACCGCGCGGGGCTTTACGCCGATCGCGTCTCGATCAATGTCGAATTGCCGACCGATAGCGGCCTCACTCGCCTGGCGCCCGACAAGGACGCCCGCCAGATCGAAGGGGCGATGGGAAGGGTGAAGGCCGATCTGGTCGAGGCGAAGGATGCGAGGAAGCGCTTCCGCCACGCGCCGCGCTTCGCGCCCGCGGGCCAGTCGACGCAGATGATCGTGGGCGCCGATGCCGCGACCGATGCGGACATCGTCGGCAAGGCGAGCAGGCTCTACGACAATTTCCGCCTGCGTCGGGTCTATTACAGCGCGTTCAGCCCGATCCCCGATGCGAGCGCGGTGCTGCCCCTGAAGCGTCCGCCACTGATCCGCGAACATCGCCTGTATCAGTCAGACTGGCTGATGCGATTCTACGGCTACAAGCCGACAGAGGTGATGCAGGCGACCGAGGCGGACGGGAATTTGCCGCTCGATATCGATCCCAAGCTCGCCTGGGCATTGAAATTCCGCGACAGTTTCCCGGTCGATGTCAATCGTGCGACCAAGGAACAGCTTTTGCGCGTGCCGGGGCTGGGGGTGAAGGCGGTCCACAAAATCCTCGCCAGCCGCCGCCACCGCACCCTGCGCCTGGACGATGTGGCGCGGCTCACCCAGTCGATCACTAAGGTGCGTCCGTTCATCTGTACGGTGGATTGGCGTCCTACTCTGCTGACCGACCGCGCCGACCTCAGGACCATGCTCGCTCCCAAGACCGAGCAGCTCGAACTGTTCGCGGCATGAGAGAGGCGCGATCGCTCCAGTCCATGAAGCTCGGCACATATTACGTGGTCGAGCTGCCCGAGCCGGACGATTTCGAATTCTGGCGCGAGCGGGCGCGGTCGCTGATCCAGTGCGACGTGCCGCCCGATCGGATCGCCTGGATCGAACCGGGAAGTAGTGGCGATCTGTTCGCGCATGGCGAGAGGCGCGCGCCCGTACCGCCCGGCGATGCGCCTGCGGTGCGTGCCAATCGCCGCTTCGTACCCCTTGCGAAGAACGCCGCGCTCCATTCCGATCCCGAACGCTTCGCCTTGCTCTATCGCCTGCTGTGGCGGCTTCAGGCGAACCCGCGCATGATGGAGGACAAGGCCGATCCCGATGTGCGCCGGATCGAAGAGCTCGACAAGAATGTCCGGCGCGACAGCCACAAGATGCACGCCTTCGTCCGCTTCCGCCTGGTGGAGAACGAGGAAACGGATGGCGAGCACTACGTCGCCTGGTTCGAGCCCGAGCATCATATCCTGCGCGCCAATGCGGGCTTCTTCATGCGTCGTTTCGCCAATATGCGCTGGTCCATCCTGACGCCGCAGGGCAGCCTCCACTGCCGCGCTCATTCCCGAGCTGGTGGCGGGCGCGCAGAAGCGGGAGAGCGCGATGGTCGATGCCGGAGCTCTGGAATTCGAAGAACGGCCCGAGACGCTGGCAGCGATCGACAAGGCGATCCACGCATGCCGAAAATGTCCGATCGGTGCGCTCGAAAACCAGGCGGTGATGGGCGAGGGACCGCAGGATGCCGCTCTCATGATAGTCGGCGAACAGCCGGGCGATCAGGAAGATCAGGCCGGGCGGCCCTTCGTCGGGCCTGCAGGGCAATTGCTCGACGTCCATCTTGAGAAAGCGGGGATCGACCGAAAGGCGAGCTACGTCACCAACACGGTCAAGCATTTCAAATACGTTCAGCGCGGCAAGCGGCGGCTCCATCAGTCTCCGGCTGCGAAGGAGATCGATACCTGCCGCTGGTGGATCGAAAGCGAGCGCGCGATCGTGCAACCGAAACTCGTGCTCGCCATGGGTGCCAGCGCGGCGCGCGGAATGCTCGGCAAGACGGTCAGCATTTCCAAGGCACGCGGCGCGCCGATCGCGCTGGAAGAGGGGTGCGAGCTGTGGATCACCGCGCACCCCTCTTATCTGCTGCGCCTCGAAGGCCCGGCGCGTGAGGAACAGGCGCGCCTGTTCGACGCCGATCTAGTCGCGGTGAAGGAGCGGTTGGAGGAGCTGAGCGGGTGATCGACATGCATGTCTTCGTCATCCCCGCGAAGGCGGGGGTCCAGAGCGGAGCCGCCGAGCTTGCAGCTGGATTCCCGCCTTCGCGGGAATGACGGCCGGGCAGGCACATGCCCGAAAACGATCTCCAAATACCCCGGCGCAGGATCGAGCTCGGCCCCGATTCTGTCGATGCGCCGCCACGCGCGCCTTTCGTGGAGCTTGGGCTGGTGAGCTGCTTTAGCTTCCTTCGCGGCGCGTCGGATGCGGTGGATATCGTCAAGCGGGCCTGGGAGCTTGGCTACGATGCGATCGGGATCGCCGATGCCAATACGATGGCTGGCGTGGTGCGTATCCATACCGAAGCGAAAACGCTGAAATTAAAGCCGGTTATCGGTTGCAGGATAGAAACGGTCGAAGGCTTGGCCTTCCTCGCCTACCCCGAAAACCGCGCTGCCTATGGGCGGGTGTGCCGCTTGATCAGCGCAGGCCGGATGGCGACGCTGGATGGCGAATGGCAGGCGAAGGGGGCCTGCGAGATCAGCCTGGCCATGCTCGCCGATCACAGCGAGGACGTCCACCTCGTCCTCATACCGCCGCGCGATCTGGACGAGCGTTTCACCATCGCAGTACCGAACAATGTGGTTCCGTTTCGGTCGGGAATACTCGGTGAGACCTCGCCACCGTTTCGCAATATAACCAAGCCTTTCGAACAGCTTGTCGGTCACATCGCAGACCGTCTCCCGACCCTGCGTCATATCGCCGCCAGCTATCTCCACTCCGGCGACGATGTCGTACGGATCGAAAGGCTCGACGCGCTGGCAAAGGCGAATGGCCTGTCCATCCTGGCGACCAACGATGTGCATTACGCCACGCCCGACAGACGCCCGCTGCAAGACGTGATGACGGCGATCCGGCACAAGACCACCGTCGCCGCCGCCGGTCATCTGCTGCACGGGAATGCCGAACGCTATCTCAAATCGCCCGAAACCATGCTCCGCCTGTTCGAACGCTGGCCCCATGCAATTGCGGCCACGCGCGCAGTGGCGGATTCATGCGAGTTCTCGCTGGACGATCTAAGCTACGAGTATCCCGAGGAAATCTACCCTGACGGCATGACGCCACAGGAATTTCTCGAAAGCGAGACCTGGTGGGGGGCGGAAGATCGCTATCCATCCGGTGTGCCTGACCATATCGCGGAGACGCTGGAGCGCGAATTGGCGCTGATCGCCAAGCTCGACCTCGCGCGCTATTTCCTCACCATCAAGGATATCGTCGATTTCGCGCGCTACGGGGTCGATCCGCCGATCCTGTGTCAGGGGCGGGGCAGCGCGGCCAATTCGGCGGTCTGCTATTGCCTCGGCATCACCAATGTCGATCCCGCCAAGCACCAGTTGCTGTTCGACCGCTTCATTTCCGAAGAGCGCAAGGAGCCGCCCGATATCGATGTCGATTTCGAGCACGAGCGCCGCGAAGAGGTGATCCAGTACCTTTACAGGCGGTACGGCCGCCACCGCGCCGGATTGTGCGCCACGGTGATCCATTTCCGCCCGCGCATGGCGATCCGCGAGGTCGGCAAGGCGATGGGCCTGACCGAGGATGTCACCGCCGCGCTCGCGAAGACCGTCTGGGGCGGATGGGGCAAGGAGATCAGCGAACGCCACGCCCAGGAAACCGGCATGGACGTGACTGACCCTCACTTGAAGCGGGTTCTTAAACTGACCGAGCAGATGATTGGCATGCCACGCCATTTGTCGCAGCATGTCGGGGGCTTCATTCTGACCGACAACGCGCTGACCGAGACGGTGCCGATCGGCAATGGCGCCATGCCCGAGCGCAGCTTCATCGAATGGGATAAGGACGATATCGAAGCGCTCGGTATCCTCAAGGTGGACGTGCTGGCGCTGGGGATGCTGACCTGTATCAGGAAGTGCCTCGATCTGCTTGAAAACCATCACGAAAGATGTCTCGATCTGGCCAGCGTCCCGCGCGAGGATCCCGAGACTTACGCCATGCTGCGCAAGGGGGATTCGCTCGGCGTGTTCCAGGTGGAGAGCCGCGCGCAGATGAACATGCTGCCGCGCCTGCGCCCGCGCGAATTCTACGATCTCGTGATCCAGGTCGCGATCGTGCGGCCCGGCCCGATCCAGGGGGACATGGTCCATCCTTATCTGAAGCGCCGCCGGGGGGCGGAACAGGTCGTCATCCCCGCGCCGAGCCCCGAACACGGCCCGCCCGACGAATTGTCCAGCATTCTCGAACGCACACTCGGCGTCCCGATCTTTCAGGAACAGGCGATGAAGATCGCGCTCGACGCGGCGAAATTTTCGAGCCTCGAGGCCAACCGTTTGCGCAAGGCGATGGCGACCTTCCGCAGCCGGGGCATGGTGGACGAATTGCAGGACATGATGGTGGAGCGTATGGTGAAGCGCGGCTACGATCGCGAATTCGCCCAGCGCTGCTTCAACCAGATCAGGGGCTTCGGCGAATACGGTTTTCCGGAAAGCCACGCGGCCAGCTTCGCGCATCTCGTCTATGTCAGCAGCTGGCTGAAATGCCATTTTCCGGCCGCCTTCGGATGCGCGCTGCTC
>LUMV01000328.1_pt1 | contig 22208 bp, 16 predicted proteins | sample 729731 | NCBI WGS metagenome assembly LUMV01 (sample SAMN03860301, study PRJNA289734) | marine metagenome | biome: seawater column; feature: ocean; material: water; isolation source: Red Sea water column Station 192 - depth 200m | place: Saudi Arabia: Red Sea | collected 2011-10-15 | depth 200 m
GGCCAGCAGCGCGCTGGCGGCCATCGCGATGCCGGGCGTGCAATAACCGCACTGGATCGCCTGCTCGGCCACCAGCGCCTGCTGCGCCGGATGCGACCGGTCACGGCTGAGCCCCTCGATCGTGGTGATGAACCGCCCTTCGGCCTCGGAAATGGTGATCAGGCACGATCGCAGCGCCTCGCCATCGACATGCACCATGCAGGCGCCGCAATCCCCCTCGCCGCAGCCATATTTGGTGCCGGTCAGATTGGCCGCATCGCGCAATGCCCACAACAGGGGGGTATCGGGATCCATTAGGAAGCGCATCGGCTTCCCGTTCACGGTCATGCTGGTCATGCGCGGCGCGGCCTAGTGAGGCTTCAGTGTTTCCAGCTGTCGTCGATCTTCGACACGCGGCGCTTCCACGCTTCGAAGTCGAACACGCCCGCACCGCCCTGCGATTGCATCACCGACAGATCGCGCTGGTGCACATCGACGACTTCCTGCGAGATGACATTAGCTTCACCCTGGCTCAGCGTGGCGACCTGGATTTCGCAGGCGCGTTGCAGCGCCCACATTTTCACGAACATGCCCTGGATGGTCTTGTCCATGACCACCGGCCCGTGATTGCGCAGCATCAGGATCGAATTGTTGCCGAGGTTCTGGACCAGCCGTTCGCCTTCCTCGGCGCGAACGGTGACGCCTTCGAAATCGTGATAGCCGATCTGCCCCTGGAAATTGCAGGCATAGAAATTGGTCGGCAGCAATCCGTCCTTGTGGCTACACACCGCCATCGTCGCGGTGGTGTGGACATGACAGATTGCATTGGCCCGCGCGCCCAGCTTCTCGTGGAAATAGGCATGCTGGGTGAAGCCCGCCTTGTTGACCATGTATTGCGACGGGCCGACATTGTTGCCCTCGACATCGATCTTGACCAGGTTCGACGCGGTAACTTCGTCATAGAGCACGCCGAAGGGGTTGATGAGGAAGACGTTTTCCTCACCCGGGACGGCAACCGAGATATGGTTGTAGATGCTCTCGCCCCAGCCGAGGTGATCGAAGATGCGGTAACAGGCCGCCAGGTCCTGCCGCGCCTGCCATTCGGCATCGCTGCATTCGAAATCGCGGGTTTTCATCTGGGTGGCCATGGCTCGCTCTCTCCGTAAGCGGTTTCGTTTGAAGACCTGTATCGCACGCCCGAAGGCTTCTTCGCAAGCGCCCGAAGGCTTCTACGCGAGCGGGAAGAGTTCGCGCTAGGCAAGCGCGCGAGCGGGCGCTAACGCCCGCAGCGATGAGCGAGATGGCCAAATTAGCCAGCGGCAGTATCCGCGGCCATCTGGTGGGACAGACGCTGCCGATGGTCTTCGGCGTTGCGGCGATCATGTCGGTCGGCCTGATCGACGCCTATTTCATCGGCCAGCTCGGCGCGCAGGAACTCGCTGCGGTGAGTTTCATCTTCCCGATCACCATCGCGCTTTCGAGCCTCGGCGTCGGGGTCATGGTCGGCATCAATTCGGTGATCGCACGCGCACTTGGCGAAGGCGATGCCGAACGCGCCGGCCGGCGGGCCAATTTCGGCGCGGTGTTCGCGCTTGCGACCGGGGTGGCGCTGGGCGCGATCCTCTATCTGCTGCTCGATCCGCTGTTCCGGCTGATGCAGGCATCCGAAGAGCTGCTGCCGCTGATCGGCGAATACATGCGTCCCTATGCGCTCGGCCTGCCGGTCATGCTGCTCCAGATGGGGCTGAACGGCGTGCTGCGCGGCCAGGGCGAGGCGCGCAAGACCAGCTATGTCTCGCTGACCTATTCGGTGGCCAACTGGGCGCTCGACCCGATCCTGATAACGGGCGCTTTCGGGATCGGGGGCTTCGGCGTGGCGGGCGCGGCCTATGCGACGATCGCCGGGTTCTTCATCGCGATCCTTGTCGCCCTGTGGCTGATCAAGGGCGCGCGCCTGCAGATCAACCCCGCAGCGATCCGCGACTGCAACGTCGCGGAATCGAGCAAGGCCATCCTCTCGGTTGCCGGCCCGGCGGCGTTTTCCAACGCGATCAACCCGATCGGCCTCTCGGTACTCACCGCGCTGCTAGCCAGCCAGGGCGAGGCCGCAGTCGCCGGGTTCGGCGCGGCAGGGCGGTTGCAAAGCTTCGCAGTGGTGCCGCTGTTGGCGCTGTCGGGATCGATCGGGGCGATCGTCGGGCAGAACTGGGGCGCAGGGCACGCCGACCGCGCGCGCCGCGCCATGTGGTGGTCTGGCCTGTTCTGCGTCGGCTACGGCCTCGCAATCGCCGTGGTGCTGTTCTTCACCGGCGACTGGTTCGCGGATATCTTCACCGACGATCCGGCCGTGATCGAGGAGTTCTCGCGCTATCTGGCGATTTCGGTATGGGGCTATGCCGGCTTCGGCCTGCTGATCGTGGCCAATGGCGCGCTCAATGCGGTCGACAAGGCTGGACTTGCGCTGGCGCAAAGCGCGGCGCGGGTCTTCCTGGTCATGCTGCCGTTCGGCTGGGTGCTGCGCTCTGGCTGGGGTTCCTCGGCGATCTACGCATCGGAACTGGTGGCCAATCTCGCCGGCGGCGCGCTGGCCGCTGTCATCGTCTGGCGCGTGCTGCGAGCAGGCCCCGATCGAGAACGCCAGGCTCAAACCAATACTTAACCATCATGGTCCATAGCCCGTCCGATCGTACGAGGGGCAATGATACATGGATGACCTGCTGGCGGACTTCGTCGCCGAAACTCGCGAGATGCTGGAAGCCAGCAGCGGCGAAATCGTCGCGTGGGAAGCCGATCCGTCCGATACGGCGCGGCTCGATACCATTTTCCGTTTCGTCCACACGGTTAAGGGAAACTGCGGCTTTTTCGACTTCCCGCAGCTCGAGAAGCTCAGCCATGCGGCGGAGGATGCCCTGTCCGAATGCCGCAGCGGACGCCGCGAACCCGACCGTGCGCTGGTATCGGCAGTGCTCGCGATAATCGACCGGATCGGCGTGATGACCGATTCGATCGAGGCCGGCGAGGAATGTTCAGCCGATGGCGACGATGACTTGATCGCCGCGCTGCAACCGGGCGAGATCACCAGCGTCGTCGGCGAACCCAAGGCCGCGGCGCCGCAGCAGGCGGAACCCGCCGACGGCGAAGACGATGCCGCGCCCAAGGCCGCGCGCAGCAATGGCGTCCAGCGGTCGATCCGCCTGCCGACCGAATTGCTCGACGAGGTGATGAAGGGCGTGTCGGACATGGTCCTGGCGCGCAACGATCTAGCGCGCCGCCTGCGCGAGGCGGGCGAGCAACCGACGATCGACGGCCCCTTCGACCGGCTCAGCGCGATCCTCGCCGATGTTCGCAATGCAATCACCCGCATGCGCATGCAGCGGCTTGAACATCTGTTCGGCTCGCTCCCACGGCTGGTCCGCGATCTCTCGAACGAGCTTGGCAAGCAGGTTATGGTCGATTTCGAAGGCGGCGAAGTGGAGCTCGACCGCGAAATGGTCGAAATGGTCCGCGATCCGCTGACGCACATCATCCGCAACGCGATCGACCACGGGCTCGAAGGGCCGGGCGAACGCATCAAGGCCGACAAGCGCGAGATCGGTCTGCTGAAATTCGCCGCACGCCAGTCGGGCAACCGGATCACGCTGACGATCAGCGACGACGGGCGCGGCATCAATATCGAACGCCTGGCGGCCAAGGCTGTCGCGGCGGGCATATACAGCCAGGCCGAAGTCGATGCCATGTCGCAGCGGCGCAAGCATTACCTGATCTTCGAACCCGGCCTGTCGACGGCCGACGAGGTCAGTTCGGTGTCGGGCCGGGGCGTGGGAATGGACGTCGTGCGCGCAAACATCGAACGCGTGGGCGGGTCGATCGACGTCGCCAGCAAACCCGGTGAGGGCACGAGCTTCTATCTCAAGCTTCCGCTCACGCTCAGCATCATCGCCGCGCTGACCGTAGGCAGCGACGGGCAACGCTACGCCATTCCGCGCAGCTATGTCGAAGAGATCGTGTTCGGGTCGAGCGACCATATCGACTTCGCCGAAGCGGGCGATCGTCGTCTCATCACCTTCCGCGGGAAACGCGTGCCCTGCCTTTCGCTGGCCGAGATCCTCGGCACCCAGGCCGGCGATGCAATGGACTGGGAAGCCAGCACGCTGGTGCTGGTGCGCCTTGCCAGCGACGATATCTTCGCGCTCGCCGTCGATCGGGTCTACGATCACGAAGACGTGGTGGTCAAACCGATCGCACCCGCGATCATGGACACCGGGCTCTACGCTGGCACTACCCTGCTCGACGACGGCCGCCCGATGATGCTGCTCGACCTGCCCAGCATCGCGCAGAAGCACGAGCTCGTGAATGAGATGCGCAGCGCGACCCGCGTGCCCGAGGAAGAGACGGCCGAGCAGCGCAAAGCCCAGCCGATCATGCTCTTTACCGGGCTCGACGGTCGCCGGCGCGCCGTACGGCTCGAACTGGTCCGCCGCATCGACACCATCGCCCGCGAGGCGATCGATATCGAGGGCTCGCGCGTGCAGGCGGTCATCGACGGCGCGATCTACCCGCTTGCCGGCCTCGAACATGGTGAACTCACCGCGGACAGGTGCCGCCTGCTGCGCCTGTCCGATGGCGACAGCGAAATCGTCTACGCGGTCCGCGAGGTTCTCGATGCTGCCGAACTCGAGGGCGAGGTCATCCCATCGGATGCCGATGCCATGATCGAAGGCGTCGCGCTGATCGACGAGCGGCCCGTGCCGGTCATCGACGGCCATGCGCTGTTCGCGCGCCACAGCGGGGGCCAGCGCAAGGCCCCGCCCCTGTCGTGCCGCCTGCCCGCCGACAGCGACTGGGCGCGCACCATACTCGAGCCACTGGTCGAAGCCGCTGGCTATCGCATTGCCGGTGACGGGGATGAAGAAAGCGACGTCGCGATCGAGCTGGCCGAAGCCCCGGCGGTGGCCGCGGGACCGGCGCGGCGCGTCATCCGCCTGCGCCACGAACCCGATGCACCCGGCGACGGGGCGGACAGTATCTACCGCTATGATCGCGAAGCGCTCTTGAACGCGCTCAAACGAGCCCGGATGGGAGAAACAGCATGAACGACCTGCTGCTCATGTGCATGGTCGCGGGGCGCCGGGCGGCGATCCCCGCGATACGCGTCCAGTCGGTCATCGAGATCGAGGACATCACGCCGATTCCCGGGGCCCCCGCTTTCATCCGCGGCCTGACCGCGCTGCGGAGCCAGGCGTTGACCGTGATCGATTGCTCTGTCGCGCTGGGTTTCGAAACCGCCCAGGCGCCGCCCGACCAGCGGGCCGCGGTCGTCGAGATCGACGGCCATCTCTATGCCCTGCTGGTCGATGCTGCCTACGATGTCGGCGAAGCGCTGAGCGATCCGATCGAGGTGCCCGGCGGGTTCGGCGCCGGGTGGCAGGCGGCAACGCGCGGCATGGTCGAAACCGATGGCGGTCCCACGCTGCTGATCGATGTCGAAGCGCTCGTGTCCGGCCCGGTTTCGCAGGCGGCTTAAGCGATTGGTTACCCTCGGCCGCTACGGATGGCTGGCAAACACCAGAGGTCATTGAAATGAAATCCTGCCTAATCGTCGATGATTCGCGCGTCATCCGCAAGGTTTCGAGGCATATCCTCGAGACGCTCGGCTTCCAGGTCGAGGAAGCCGAAAACGGTCAGGAGGGACTAGACAAGTGTGCCGAGAGCATGCCCGACGTCGTCCTGCTCGATTGGAACATGCCGGTCATGACGGGCATCGAATTCATCACCCAGCTGCGCCAGCGCGAGGGGGGCGACAAGCCCAAGGTCGTGTTCTGCATCACGGAAAACGATGTCGCGCACATTCGCGAGGTGAAACCGGCCGGCACCGGGGGATTCTGCCCCGATCCGGTTCGTGTGATGATCGTCGATGATTCGCTGACCGTGCGCACGGTGTTCTCGCGCATGATCAAGCAGGAACGCGACATGTCGATCCTGGCGACTGCGAACAGCGCCGAGAGCGGCCTCGCGGAACTCGCCAAGGCCGCACCCGACGTGATGCTGCTCGATCTGGAAATGCCCGGCATGGGCGGGCTCGAGGCGTTGCCCCGGATCATGCAGGCGGCCCCGCAAACCAAGGTGCTGGTGATCTCCTCGCTGACGGCCGATGGCGCCGAGGCAACCGTCAAGGCGCTTTCGCTGGGCGCGGCGGACACCATGCTCAAGCCCCGCCCGGGCGGGTTCAACGAGGACTACAAGTCGAGCCTGCTGGGCAAGATCCGCGCGCTCAAGGGCCCTTCGGCCAGCGACGCAGCGGCTGCCGCGGACGGCGTCGCCGCGCCTGCCGAGGTGCAGCACGTCGGCAAACCGCCGCAGATCGTCGCCATCGGCGCCTCGACCGGCGGCATCCATGCATTGAACCTGTTCCTGCGGCAGGTCCCGAAGAATTTCGACCTGCCGATCCTGGTTACGCAGCACCTCCCGCCCAGCTTTATTCCCGTATTCGCGCAGCAGCTGGAAATGGCCGCCGAACGCCCGGCGATCCTCGCCGACGAAGGGACGATGATCGAGCGCGGGAAGATCTACATCGCGCCCGGCCACGGACATCTGGTGGTCCGCAAGTCGGGCGGCCGCCGGGTTCTCGGCCTGGCCTATCATCCGGTGAAGAGCGGCTGCATGCCCTCGGTCGATCCGATGTTCGAAACACTGGCCGAAGTGTATGACGGCCATGTCGCCGGGGTCCTGCTTTCGGGGATGGGCCGCGACGGCACCGACGGCGCCCATTCGCTGCTGGCCGCCGGCGGCACCATGTATGCGCAGAATGCGGAAACCTGCGCGGTGTGGGGCATGCCGCGCGCGGTCACCGAAATGGGCCTGGCTGCTGCGGTCCTGCCGCCCGCCGAATTGGCCGACGCCTTGCTGGCCAATGCGGGAGCCGATGCATGGCGGTAGACGATGCTTCGCACCGCATCATCGGCGACCTGCTTGCACAGCGTACGGGACAGCAACTGACGGAAGGACGCCGCTGGCGGGTTTCCAGTGCATTGGCTGGCCTGTTCCGCGAATGCGGGATCGAGAATGTCGACCAGCTGGCGTGCATGCTCGAGCGACCCGGCGAACAGCAGCTGGCAACCCGCGTGGTCGAGGCCCTGCTGAACAACGAAACCTATTTCTTCCGCGACAACGCTTATTTTTCCGTCCTCGCCAACCAGGTCCTGCCCGATCTTGCGCAGAAACGGGCCGCCACCAAACGGCTGTCGATCTGGTCGGCCGGTTGCTCGACCGGCCAGGAAGCGCTGAGCCTGGCAATGATCTTCGCCGAACAGCCGGGGCGGTGGAAGGACTGGACGATCGAAATTCTCGGGACCGACGTTTCGAACAAGGCAATCGCGACGGCGCGCAGCGGGCAGTATACGCAGTTCGAGATCCAGCGCGGGATCAGCGTCGCGCAGATGCTGAACTTCTTCACCGACTGCGACGGTCACTGGCAGGCCGCCGACAGGATCCGTTCGATGACGCGCTTCCAGCAGCACAATATCCTCGATTATCCGCCCTCCCCCGGACGGTTCGATCTGGTGATGTGCCGCAATGTGCTGCTGTATTTCGATCCGGAAACGCGCGCCGCCGCGTTCGACCGGCTCGCGGGCGGGATTGCCCGCGATGGCTGGCTGATGCTCGGTGCGGGCGAGACCGTGGTGGGCCAGACCGAACGGTTCAAGCCCGCCGCTTTCGGCTCGTCGCTTTACAGTCCGGTCCATGAGGACCTGGCCGCGGTCAGCCGGCCGCCGCTCCGCGCCGCGGTCTCCTGAGCCGCCGCCGACGCCGCCCCAAAGGGTAAACCGACCATTTACGCTTCCTTAGCGAATACCGCGTAACCCCTTAGGGTAAGACGAGAAAAGGCGCGATTCAGGGATGATGAGCAGTTCGTACGGGTATCGCGAAAGCGAAAGCGCATGGGCGATCGTCTTTGGTCCCATGGCTGTGCTCGCTACGATTTTCGCGCTGACGTGGTCGACCACGATCGCCAATCGCTATCTCGGCTTTTCCTCGCCCTCCACCATTCTTTCGATGGGTGCGCTGGCCTTCGGCCTGGCCACCGTCGTGTGCGCCTATGTCGGACGGCGGCACCTGCGCCGGGTGGAGCATCTCTCGCGTAGCGACAGCCTGACCCGCCTGCCCAATCGCCGCGCGCTGCACTTCGATATCCAGCGCGAATACCGGCAGGGCCACGAAGTCGCGCTGGCGATGATCGACCTCGACGGCTTCAAGCTGATCAACGACCATTACGGCCATTTCGTCGGCGACGCGGCGATCCGCGAATGCGCCCGCATCTTCGGCGACATCTCGGATGGCGAAGCCGGCATCTACCGGCTTGGCGGTGACGAATACGCCATGATGATCGGCGGTCCGGTGGCCGGGACACTGCTCGAAGGCCTGTGCCGACGCATCATCGAACGGCTGGCCAAGCCGATCCATGTCGAAGACCGGCGCCTGACCCTGGGCGCGTCCATCGGCTTGGCGCGCAGCACCACGCAGGACTTCGTCCCTTCCTCCGAATTGCTGCGCCGCGCGGATATTGCGATGTATGCGGCGAAGCGCGGCGGCAAGATGCGCTGCACCTGGTTCAGTTCGGCGCTCGACCGCAGCCGCGAAAAACTGCAGGAAATGGACGACGAGTTGCGGCGATCTCTGGCTGAAGGGCAGTTCCGCCTGCACTACCAGCCGCTGGTCGATTCCAGCACCCGGACGATCAATGCGGTCGAATGCCTGCTGCGCTGGGAACGGCCCGATGGCGCATGCATCGGGCCCAGCACCTTCATCCCGGTCGCCGAAGAAAGCGGGCTGATCAATGCGATCGGCCTGTGGGTCTTGCGCCAGGCCTGCCGCGACGCGTTGCAGTGGGGCGATATCGCGCTGTCGGTCAACATCTCGGCGGCGCAGCTGCGCAATCCCGAATTTCCCATCCAGCTTGGCCATATCCTCGAAGAAACCGGCTTCGATCCGGAGCGTCTCGAACTCGAGATTACCGAAACCTGTCTCGTGCTCGATCCGGTGGTGGCGGAGCGCAGCCTGTCGGTCGTGCGCAGCTTCGGGGTCAAGATCTCGCTCGACGATTTCGGTACCGGCTATGCATCGATCGGCTTCCTGCGCCAGTTCCGCTTCGAAAAGCTCAAGCTCGACCGCAGCCTGGTGGTCCAGGCCAGCGAAGACGACGGCAGCCGCGCAATGATGCTGTCGAGCATTACCGTCGCCCGCGCGATGAAAATGAGCGTCGCGGCCGAAGGCGTCGAAACCGAAGAACAAGCAGCCATGGTTCGCGCCGCCGGGTGCGATCAGATCCAGGGCTGGCTCTATTTCAAAGCCATGCCGCCCGAAGAAATCGGCCAGTATCTCGGCAAGCCCGTCGGGCTGCGGTCGAAGGCCAACAGGAAAGAACAGATTGCATGAGTGCGTTGCAGGATATGGTTGGCGGCATGGTTGCCGAGGGCGAGGCTTCGCCCACCCAGCGGCCGCAGGAGTATACCGGGGCCCCGCACTACCGCGGCGCCGCTCATGAACAGCCGGACCATACGGATTCGAGCGGTATGAACGGCTGGCTCGCCGACAAGTCGGTCGGGGAGAAACTGCGCGCCATCTCGGCGGCCAATATCGCCGTTGTCCTGCTCTGCCTGTTTGCCACGTGCCTCGGCGGCTTCTTCGCTTTGCAGGCGCGCTCCGAACGCATGGCGATTTCCGCCGCTTCCGTAATGGCCGAACGGATGGTCGCCGATATCAACGAGGGCCGGCTGTTCGTCCAGCGTTATGCCGTTTCGGGCGACGGCAACGACCTGGTCGCCGCCAAGGCGGCCTTCGACCAGACCGATCGCAATCTCGGCCGCGTCGAAGCCCGTGCAGCCGAAGTCGCGCCGCAGGTCCTCCCGCAGATCGAACAGCTCGACACCAGACTGGCGGCGCTGCGTACGCGCGTGGTTGCCGCACAGAATTCGCGCGGGACGCAGGGCCAGTGGCAAGAATTTTCGGACAGCGTCTATGGCGAAAGCCAGGAGGTCGTCGACCTCGCCATAGCGGCGCGCGAAAGCATCGAAGCCACAGGCGAGACGTCGGATGCAGCGTCGCAGACGCTGATCGGGTGGCTGTTCGCGTCGTTCTTCGGCGTGGCGGTCATCGGTCTGGGGATTGCCTGGCTGAGCGCGCGTTACATCGGGCGCGACGTATCGGGCACGCTGCGCCGGATGACGCATGTCGCATCGCGGCTCGCCGATGGCGAGAAGGACATTCACATTCCCGCGACCGAGCGCCGCGACGAGATCGGCGACCTTGCCCGCGCCCTCGAGGTCTTCCTGCAGGCCGCTTGGGAAGTCGAGCGGATGGCGCAGGAACGCGAAACCCTGCGCAACGAGCGCGGCGCGGAAATGGTCCGCTTCGCCGAGCGGTTCGAAACCACCGTGGGCGAAGTGGTCAACGGCGTCGCCACCGCTTCCGCGCAGCTCAAGCTGACCGCTGGTTCGATGGCGGCCGCCGCCGAACAGGCCACCACGCAGACTACGCATGTCACGGCATCGATGGAACAGGCCGCCAGCGGGGTTACCGCGGCTGCGGCCGCGTCGGACGAATTCGCCATGTCGATCGGCGAGATCAGCCGTCAGGCCTCGCATTCGGCCGAACTCGCCCGCAAGGCCACCGCCATGGCCGGCAATGCGGACGATACGATTTCCACGCTTGCCGTTTCGGCCGAACAGGTCGGACAGATCGTCGAGCTTATCCAGTCGATCGCGAAGCGGACAAATCTGCTTGCGCTCAACGCCTCGATCGAGGCGGCCCGCGGGGGCGAGGCCGGCCGCGGCTTCGCGGTCGTGGCAAGCGAAGTGAAGGAACTCGCCGCGCAGACCAGCCGTGCGACCGAGGAAGTCGCCGAACAGATCCGTACCATGCAGAATTCCACCGGCGCCAGCGTCGGCGCGCTGCGCTCGATAGCGGAACAGATCAAGGAACTGGAGGGCGCGGCCATTTCGATTGCCAGCGCGGTGGATCAGCAGTCGGTGGCCGGACAGGATCTCGCCCGCAGCATCGATCTGGCGGCGCGGTCGACCGACGACGTGTCGAGCAATGTCGGCCAGGTCCGCGAAACCAGTCTCGCGACCGGCGCGGCCGCCAGCCAGGTGCTCAATTCCTCGACCGAACTGGAGGCTCAGGCCACCACGCTAAAATCGCATGTCGCGCAGTTCGTGGAGCACGTTCGCGCGGCTTAACGTGATTTCAAGCATTCTCGCTCAGGGTTGATACGGCCTTAAGAGGGGGATGCTTGGGGATGAACGCACATAGCACGATCATCGCGGACGATTTGGCCCGCGAAATCGCGGAAATCGAAATCATCGATGCCGCGGAAGATCATCATCGCGGCGCGGTAGGCGCCTGGTTCATGGCGCGGCCGCTGGCTGCGAAAGCCAGGATCGCGTCGGTTTTTTCACTGGGCGGGCTGACGCTCGTGACTGCGATCGCCCAGGCGGGCTTTCTGTTCCCGTCCTTTGCGGGCACCGCACAGGCACTCACATTGATCGTCCTGGCAGTCGCCCTGCTCGGCGGCCTCGCCAGCCTGCGTTTCGTCCTGCGACACGTCATCGATCCCTATATCAAGCTCAAGGACGACATGGCCCGGCTGGCCCAGGGCGAGCGCGACATCCAGGTGACCGATACGCACCGCGTCGATGAAATCGGCGATCTGGCGCGCTCCTTTTCCGTTTTCCTGCGCTCGGGGCACAAGCTCGACGAACTGTTTGCCGGGCGCAAGAAAGCGGCCGAGGAACGCAAGGCCGAAATCATCCGCATGGCGCGCGATTTCGAAACCGGCGTGGGTGATGTCGTCAGCGGTGTCGCCACTGCGGCCAGCCAGCTCAATTCGACCGCTTCGGGCATGGCTGCCACTGCCGAACAGGCTGCGCGCCAGTCACAAAGCGTTACCGAAACGATGGAGCAGGCCGCCGGCGGCGTGACTGCCGCAGCCGCGGCATCCGACGAATTCGCCATGTCGATCGGCGAGATCAGCCGACAGGCCGCCCACTCCGCCGAACTGGCACGCAAGGCCACCGATGCGGCGAATGGCGCCGACGAAACCATTTCCGCGCTGGCCAATTCGGCCGATCAGGTCGGGCAGATCGTCGAACTGATCCAGTCGATCGCCCAGCGCACCAACCTGCTGGCGCTCAACGCCTCGATCGAAGCCGCCCGCGGGGGCGAGGCAGGCCGCGGCTTCGCGGTCGTGGCGAGCGAGGTGAAGGAACTGGCCGCACAGACGAGCCGGGCGACCGAGGAAGTCGCGGACCAGATCAAGGCCATGCAGAATTCGACCGGGGCCAGCGTCGGCGCGCTGCGGTCGATCGCCGGCCAGATCAAGGAACTCGAATCCACTGCGACCTCGATCGCCAGCGCGGTGGACCAGCAATCGGTCGCCGGACAGGACCTCGCGCGCAGCATCGATCTGGCGGCGCGGTCGACCGACGAGGTTTCCGCGCATATCGACCAGTTCCGCGAAACCAGCATCGCCACCGGTTCGGCGGCCAGCCAGGTTCTCAATTCAGCCAGCGAGCTCGAAGGTCAGGCCGGTGCGCTGAAAAGCAGCGTGGAAGAATTCCTCAACCATATCCGCGGGACCTGAGAGGCCCGCACCGAGGACAATCGGGAGACGGCGGCAGCGAGGCAAATCCCCGCCGCCGCACTCTCCATCATTCCCACCAATAGGGCAGGCGCCGGGTAGAGCCGGTCTCGACCTCGTTCATGGTCCGCGCATCGTACAGCCGGCCGCCCAGCATGACGCGGTCGATCTTGTCCGAATTGCGGATGTTTTCGCTGGGATCGGCCGAAAGGAGGAGCAGATCGGCCAGCTTGCCCACTTCGAGACTGCCGATGTCGCGCTCCATCCCCAGCGAGCGGGCCGGTTCGATCGTCCCGGCTCGCAGCGCCTCGACCGGGCTCATTCCGCCGCGAGCGAAACTCCACAGTTCCCAATGCGCGGCGACGCCTGCCTGCTGGCCATGCGCCCCGATGCTGACCTTCACCCCGCGGTCGGCGAGTTTCTTCGCCTCGCGCGCGGCTTCGTCATCGACAAAAGCCCAGTCGGGAGCGGTAACGCGGCGTGCGGTTTGCGCGATCAACTGGCGCGGCGGCGTGTGGACCATCAGCGGATTGTCGAACACGTCGGTGGCCTGTCGCCAGTAGGGGTCGGCAGCAAGGCCGCCATAGGTCACGACGAGCGTCGGCGTATAATTCGATTGCGACCCTTCCCAGAACTGCAGCACGTCCTCGTAGAACACTTCGCCCGGGACATTGTGTTCGATGGTCGAATTGCCATCGGCAATCAGGTTCATGTCCATCCCGAACAGCGAACCGCCCTCGGCCACCACCAGCATATCCTCTTCACGGGCGGCCGCGACGACCTGCTGGCGCTGTTCGCGCCGCGGCTGGTTGTAGTTCTTGATCGAGATGCCGCCCTGCGCCTTGATCCGGCGAATATGCGCCAGCGCATCGTCATAGCTGTCGATCCGCGCATAGACGCTGGGCGCCTTGGCCCCGTAAACGATCTCGGCAGTGGAGAAGATCCGCGGCGCCAGCAGGATGCCGGCGCGCTGACGCTCCGCAGCGGAAAAGATCATGCTCGCCCTCGACGAAGGATCGTGCAGCGTGGTGGTCCCCATGGCGAGGTTCTGCACCAGCGACCAGTTCTGCTGCGGGACGAGATCGTCGACGCCCTGCGGCCCGTGGGCATGCGCGTCGACCAGCCCCGGCATGATCGTCTTGCCCGCAGCGTCGATCACCGATGCGCCCTGCGGCACGGCAATTTGATCGGCCGGGCCGATCGCCGCAATGCGATCGCCCGTGATCACGATGGTGCCATTGGTGATTGCGCCGGCACCATCACCCGCCATCGTCAGGATCTTCGCCCCGGTAATCGCCACCGTACCGCTCGGCTTGGCAGCCGCGACGGTGCGTTCGAGCGAGGTACCGCTGGTCGGCGGCACGAAGGCCGGGGCGTCCTTTTCCTTCGGTGCATCGGCGAACATCGTATCGAGGCTGGCGCGGTACAGCACCGGCCCCATCGTCCAGGTCAGCATGTCGCCGCCCTGGGTCCAGCCGATGTAGTCCGCCCCACCCTTGGACGCGCGCACCACCGGTAGCGAACTGGCCTTTTCGCCCACGGTCACCGCCTGCCCGCCGGGCATCAGCGGTGTGGCGAAGACTTCGTAATTCTCGCGGAAGGCAACGAAATCGCCGCGCGGGCTGACGTGGTATTCGGTGGCCAGCTCGCCCTCGGCATGGACCTGCCGCGCTTCACCGTCGAGATCGGCCGAGAGCAGCTGCAGCTTGCCGTCCTTGCGCCCGAGCATGAACACCCGGTCGCTATCCGCGCCGAACTGAGGGTTCGACGTGTCGCGTGCCACCAGTTCGGCGGTGCCGCCGGCCGCGCTTACGCGGTAGATGCCTTCGTTCTCCGAATAATCGGGAGAGGTCAGATAGCCGCCCGAACGCTTTTCGAAAACGATCGTATTGCCATCGGGCGAGAACCGGGGCTGCGCATAATGACCGGGCATGCGGGTGACCGCGCGGGCACCGGAGCCGTTTGCATGGGCGCTCATTACCTGGCCAAGCCCTCCATCGGTCCAGCGGATATAGGTGAGCCGCCGCCCGTCGCGCGACCACGAGGGCCACAGCTCGAGCGCTTCGTCATTGCCCGAAGTGAGCCGCTGGGCCGTGCCGCCCGCAACCGGCTTGGTGTAAAGCTTGCCGAGACTTTCGAAGACCACGGTGCGGCCATTGGGTGAAACGCTGGCAAAACGCGGTATTTTCGCGGTGAAGCTGTCGGGCGAAACCGGGATGACCGGATGCGGCGCATCGGCGACTCCGCGCGTGTCGTTAACGCTGAAGGGTATCACGCTGTCGCCGCTGCCATCGGCAGCCACGCGCCGCAGCTTGCCACCAGCCCACAGCACCAGCGCGTTGCCGTCGGGCGTCCAGTCGATCAGCGGGTAGAACCCGTGGACCGCCCAGGTTTCCTGCATGTCCATATCGAGATCGCCATAGATCATCCGCTGCTCGCCGCTGGCGAGGTCCTTGATCCACAACTCGGTCTGGTCCTTGTCGCGGCGGATGAAGGCCAGGCTCCTGCCATCGGGCGAAGGCTGTGGGCGGACCGCACCGCCATAGCCGCTGACCGCGATGGTGACCTCGCCGGTCGCCAGATCGTAGCGTTCGATGGCAAAGGTACCCTGCGTCGAATCCTGAGCATATTCGAAGATCGGCCCCGGGGTGACATTGCGCGAATAATAGACCGCGCTGCCGTCAGGCGCGTAAACCGGTTCACCCAGCTCCTTCTGCAGTGCTTCGTTGGCGCGCGCGACCAGCTTGACGCCGCCGCCGCCCGACACGTGATAAAGCCACTCCTCCTTGGTGAGTTGGCGCTTGTCCGATCCGTCGGCGTTCATGATCCAGATGTTGTCGCCGCCGCCCCGGTCGCTGGTGAAAGCGATCCGGCGGCCATCGGGCGAGAAGCGCGGCTGCACTTCCCATGCCAGCCCTTCGGCGATCCGCGTCGGCGTGCCGCCGGCGATCGGCATGGTGTAGATGTCGCCCAGCAGCGCGAAAGCCAGCATGCGCCCGTCGGGCGAGACATCCACATCCATCCACGTGCCTTCGTCCGTCCGTATCGGCACCTGCCGGATCGTCGCGCCGCGCGGAGCGGTAACGTCCCATTTCTCCACGCTGTCGGCGGCAGCCGGGTTGGCACTGGCGGGAGCGGCATCGACCGCAATCCCGCTGCCTTCGGCAGGACCCGTTTCCGCCGATGCATCGACCTCCTGTTCCTCCACCGGATTGGGGCTGGGCGGGTTGTCCTGCGCGTAAGCCGCCTGGCCGGCGAACAGGACGGCAAGGACGGATGCGATGCTGGTTTTCATGATGCTCTCCGGTTGGGAAAATGTGGTCAGCGCACGCTGGCGCGTTCGATCAGATGGACGGGGACGCGCCGCGCAGGCTGTTCGCCTTCGGAAGCGAGCGCGGTCTCGACGAGCAATTGCCCGGCGCGCGCGAAATCAGGTTCGACCGTGGTGAGCGGCGGCGCACTGAATTCGCCCGAGCCGAGCCCGTCGAAACCGATCACGCCGACGTCGTCCGGCACGGCGATGCCGCGCGCGGCCAATTCTTCCAGCGCGCCCAGCGCCATGGCGTCGCAGGCGAAAAACAGACCATCGAACTTGGCATCGGCGTCGGCCAGCTGGGCGATCGCATTGCGGCCTTGCGACACGCGGTCCGTGCCGCTGCTGACCACCGCATCACCCGCTTTCAGGCCCACCGCTTCCATCGCGGCAAGATAGCCTTCGTAGCGTTCGCGGAACTGGCGCTGCGACGATGCGGGATCCCCGACGAAGACGATATGCTGCGCGCCGCCCTGCACCAGCCGTTCCACCGCCAGCCTGCCGCCATCGCGATTGTCCGAGCGCACCCAGACACTGTCGTCGAAAGGCGATCCCCAGAACGCCATCCTGCCAGCGGTCTTGGCGCAGGCGGTGAAATAGTCCCACGCCGCCTGGTTCGTCGCCGTACCGATCACCACGACGCCATCGGCCTGCCGCCGGGCGACATAGTGGCCAAAGAATTCCTCGGGCTGCGCCTGAAAGGATACCAGCGCCTCGTAGCCGCGCTCGGCCGCCGCTGCGCAGGTGCTGCCGAGCAGGCTGTAATAGAACGGGTTGATCGCCGCCGGCCCCTGCCCGTCGCGGCCGATCACGACAATGGCGATGGTCCCGGTTTCGCCGCGCCGAAGCCCGGCCGCACGCGCATTGACCTGGTAGCCCAGTTCCTCCGCCGCCAGTTCGACGCGGCGGCGGGTGGCTTCAGTGATCGTTTCGGAACCCGACAGGGCGCGGCTGACGGTCGACTGGCTGACGCCCGCGCGTTCGGCCACGTCGATCGAGGTGACCGGGCGCGGCCTGGTCTTGTCACTGCTGGACATGCGCGAAAGGCTCTCCCCTTTCCGCCTGCCCTAACCCAGCGAATTGGCGAAAGCGAGAGGCAAGCGGCGCAAGCGCACGATCTGTTTGAAACCAGCGATTAAGTTGCGCCCTGCAACTGAGACTGGCGCACGGGCCCGGCATCGGGTAGGCTCATGCCACTTGGGAGAGACAGATGAAGAATACGGCGACCGATTTCGACGTTCTGATTGTGGGTGCGGGCATCTCCGGCATCGGCATGGCGGCGCATATGAAGGACAAGGCGCCCGGTCACAGTTTCGCGATCGTCGAACGCCGTGACAATCTGGGGGGAACCTGGGACCTCTTCCGCTATCCCGGCATCCGGTCGGACAGCGACATGCATACGCTGGGCTTCGATTTCGAACCCTGGACGCACGAGAAATCGATCGCCGACGGCCCCGCCATCCTCGACTATCTCGACCGCATCGTCGACGAACGCGATATCCGCAAGCACATCCGCTTCGGCCACAAGGTGCTGTCCGCGGACTGGCGCGACAGCGAAGCGCGGTGGCACGTCACGCTCGAAACCGCGCAGGGCGAACGCAAGCATCTGACCGCCAACTGGCTCTATCTCGGCGCGGGCTATTACGATTACGACGAAGCCTATGATCCCGGCTTCGATCTGGGCGAATTCGCAGGCGAAGTCGTGCATCCGCAATTCTGGCCGAAGGACCTCGATTACAGGGGCAAGAAGGTGGTCGTCATCGGATCGGGCGCCACTGCGGTCACCATCGTCCCGTCGATGAGCGACGAGGCCGCCAAGGTGACCATGCTGCAGCGCACGCCGACCTGGATGTTCAGCCGGCCGGCCAAGGATGCACTGGCCAATTTCCTGCGCAAGATCCTGCCCGAGAAGACCGCTTACAGGATCACCCGCTGGAAGAACATCACGCTGCAGGATCTGGGTTTCAAGCGGGCCCGCGCCAAGCCGCAGAAGATGGGCGAAGCGCTGCACAAGCGTATCCGCAAGTCGCTGGGCGACGATTGCGATCTTGCGCCGTTCACGCCGCCATACAATCCGTGGGACCAGCGGCTGTGCCTGGTCCCCGACGACGACCTGTTCGAAGCGATGAAGAGCGGCAAGGCGGAAATCGTGACCGGTCATATCAAGGCCTTCGAAAAGGGCGGTGTGCGCTTGACGGACGACCAGTTCATCCCGGCCGATATCGTCGTCACCGCAACCGGGCTCAAACTGGCGATCGCCGGCAAGATCGCGTTGTCGCGCGCAGGCCGGAAGATCGACCTGGCGCAGCACTATTACTACAAGGGCTGCATGTTCTCGAACGTGCCCAACCTGGCGGCAGTGTTCGGCTATCTCAACGCCAGCTGGACGCTGCGCGCCGATATCAACTCGGACTTCATCTGCCGCGTGCTGCAGGAAAGCCGGCAGCGCGGCGCGGACATCGTCGAACCGGTGCTGACCCCCGCAGCGGAAGCGGCTATCGTCGAAGACGACATCTTCGATTTCTCGTCGGGCTATATCCAGCGCGGCAAGGCGATCATGCCCAAGAACGCGGTGGCCTACCCCTGGCGATTGAACCAGGAATATGTCGCCGATCGCAAGCGGATGAAAGAAGACCCGGTCGACGACGGTCTGCTCGACTTCCGGCGGCACGGAGCCAATGCGCGCGGCGCTGGCGAACAGCTCGAAGCTGCGGAGTAGCTTTCGCGCGCGGACCGCGTTACGCCAGCACCCATGACCGATTGCATCTACACCGCGGGCCTCGTCGTGATCGGCGACGAAATTCTCTCGGGCCGCACGCATGACAAGAATATCGCGCAAATCGCCAGCTGGCTGCAGGTCCAGGGCATTCGCCTGTCCGAAGTCCGCGTGGTGCCCGATGTCGTCGAACGGATCGTCGAAGCGGTGAATGCGCTGCGCGAAGCGTACGATTACCTGTTCACCACCGGCGGGATCGGCCCGACCCACGACGACATCACCGTCGATGCCGTGGCCGAAGCGCTGGGCGTTCCGGTGATCGTCCACCCCGAGGCGAGAGCGATCCTTGAGCGCTATTACGCCAGCATCGGCAAGGAGCTGACCGAGGCGCGGCTTCGCATGGCCCGCGCGCCGGAAGGCGCCGAACTGATCCCCAACCGCATGTCGGGCGCGCCGGGGATCAAGCTTGGCAATATCCACCTTATGGCAGGGGTGCCGCACATCACCGCGGGCATGCTCGATGCGCTGACGGGCACGCTCGAAGGCGGGGCTCCGCTGCAATCCGAAACCGTCGGCTGCTGGACCCCCGAGAGCGAAATCGCCGACATCCTGCGGCAGGTCGAACAAGCGCATGAAACCTGCCAGATCGGCAGCTATCCCTTCTTCCGCGAAGGCCGGGTCGGCGCGAATTTCGTGGTTCGTTCGACCAATAGCGAAGATCTCAGGAGCTGTGTCGACAGCCTGTGCGACGGGCTGGCCACCGCCGGCTTCGATTTCACCCCCGGGGGCATCTGAGCGGCGTCCAGGGTAATCGCACTGTTAACCACCGCGTGATACGGTGCCCTCGATGACCGCGGTCTATATCACGATCGACACCGAATATTCGGCGGGTCTAGCCGTCGAGCTGGGCCGCCATGCCCGCGCAGAGGTCTATGCCCGTTCGATCGCCGGCCGCACTGCTGCGGGCGATGTGGGTATCGATTATCAGATGGACGTGATGGATGCGCATGGAATTGCGGGCGTTTTCTTCGTGGATCCCATGCCCGCGCTGGTCTGGGGTGTCGAAGCCGTCGCCGCAGTGGTCGAACCGATCCTCGCGCGCGGGCACGAGGTGCAGTTGCACCTGCATCCCGAATGGCTCGAACTCGCAAGCGACGCCAATCCGCTCAAGGGGCGGACCGGGCGCAACCTCAACGCCTTCAGCGAAGACGAGCAGGTCGAACTGATCGAGCTGGCGCGCGCCTTTCTCGTCGAAGCGGGGGCGCCTGCACCTACCGCATTTCGCGCGGGTAATTACGGCGCCGACGACGCCACGCTCCGCGCGCTGCGACGTCTCGGCATCCGCTATGACAGCAGCCATGTCCCGGGTATCGCCGGCTCAGACTGCCGGATCTCGCTCGGCGCCGCGGACCATGCGGTTATTCTTCACGAAGGCACGATAGAGGTCCCGGTAAGCGCAATCCGCAGCTTCGGCGGGCTGCGTCATGCGCAGATCACTGCCCTGTCGCATTGGGAAATGGCCGCGGCGCTGCAGTTCTGCGTGCGCGCAGGCGTCGAGATGCTCAACATCGTCAGCCACAGTTTCGAACTGATGAGCCGCGACCGGTTGCAGATAAATGCGATCGTGCGCGACCGTTTCGCCCGGTTCTGCCGAACGATTGCCGAGACCCAAGGGGCGCGCAGTGCCACGTTCACCAGCCGGCCTCCCGCTATCGGCGATCAGACCGGCGCGGGGACCATGCCGCACAATCCGCTGCGCACCGGCGCTCGGATGGCCGAACAGCTGTGGGCCAACCGGCTCTACGGCGGCGGGTGAGAGCCACGGTGGTCGCTACGCCCTATCCCCTGCCCTTCACCATCGGTTCGCGCCGCCTGCTTGCGGTCGAGCGCGAGGTGGCGCCGATAGCCTTTACGTTGGAGGATATTCTGAGCGGCCGTTTGCCAGGTGTCCCCGCCATCGGTCACGGTGAAGGCTACCGCGTGCTGTCGGCGCCCGCTCATGCGGAAAAGCGTCTCCGCGAAGCGATGCCCGGCTTCCTCATCGGCGCACGCGAGGATTACGAGCGCAGCTATATCGCGATGTCGGGCAGCTACGAGGACTATCTCGCACGTTTCTCGGGAAAGACCCGGTCGACGCTGCGGCGCAAGCGGCGCAAGGTCGAACAGGCCGGGGGCGGCGATCTCGACATGCGGACCTATCTCACGCCGGCCGAGATGGACGAATTCCTGCAGCTGGCGATCCCGCTGTCACGGCGCACCTACCAGGCCCGATTGCTCGACGCGGGCCTGCCCGATAACAAAGACGCCAGGGCCGAGATGCGCGAGCTTGCCGCGGATGACCAGGTGCGGGCCTATATCCTGTTCCTCGACCAGCGGCCGATCGCGTATCTCTACCTGCCCGTCGCCGGTCACACGCTGGTTTACGCGCATCTTGGATACGAACCGGATTATGCCGAGCTGTCACCCGGAACGGTGCTCCAGATGGCTGCGCTCGAACGGTTGTTCGCCGAGGACCAGTTCCAGTTCTTCGATTTCACCGAAGGCGATGGCGCGCACAAGAAACTGTTCCGCACCGGCAGCGTGCCCTGTGCCAGCTTCCTGATGCTGCGGCCGAGCTGGGCGAACCGGGCGCTCCTGAACCGGTCCGGGTTCGCCGCGACCCTGCGCAAGCGCCTGCGCTAGAGATCGACGTCCTTCTCCCGCCGTTCCGACAGCTCTTCGCGCAATTCGCGCGCGCCGCGTTCGGCCCGCTGATCGGTTCTCTTGCTCGACCGGCGCGTATAGAGCCAGGCGCCGACCAGCAGCGCGAGAAGTACGAAAGGCCCGACGCTGCGGGCGAAAAATAGAATGGTATCCACGAAAGTCTCCTGACTGGGGGTCTCGTGAATGGAACGCGTGCCGGCGGTTATCTTTCCGGTCCTTCCTCGCGCTTCCAGCCAGACATGGCCCAGCCAAACGAAAAGGGCCGGCGGATCTGCATCCGCCGGCCCCTGCTGTTTCGTTGTCGCAATGCGAAAGAAGCTTAGGCTCCTTCCACCTCCGCCAGGTCGACCTTGAGGCCCGGCCCCATCGACGAAGTCAGCGTGATCTTCTGGACATACTTGCCCTTGGCACCCGAAGGCTTCGCCTTGACGATCGCATCGGTCAGCGCCGCGAAGTTCTTCTTCAGATCGGCGTCGTCGAACGACAGCTTGCCGATGCCGCTGTGGATGATGCCCTGCTTCTCGACGCGGAATTCGACCTGGCCGCCCTTGGCGTCCTTCACGGCCTGTTCCACGTTCGGCGTCACAGTGCCGAGCTTCGGGTTCGGCATCAGGCCCTTGGGGCCCAGCACCTTGCCGAGACGGCCGACGACACCCATCATGTCGGGCGTGGCGATGACGCGGTCATAGTCGAGATTGCCGTTCTGCATGTCTTCCATGAGATCTTCGGCACCGACCACGTCCGCACCAGCGGCCTTGGCCTTCTCGGCGTTGTCGCCCTTGGCGAAGACGGCGACCTTGACTTCCTTGCCGGTTCCGCTGGGGAGCGACACCATGCCGCGGACCATCTGGTCTGCGTGGCGC